>Ga0181535_10002149_pt1 | contig 24503 bp, 24 predicted proteins | sample PEATcosm2014_Bin_44_FD_119774 | JGI IMG/M metagenome (GOLD analysis project Ga0181535, IMG submission 119774) | Peatland microbial communities from MTU Mesocosm Facility, Houghton, MI, USA - PEATcosm2014_Bin17_30_metaG | ecosystem: Environmental > Terrestrial > Soil > Wetlands > Peat | place...
AAGTCTACAAATGGTAGCCTGATCGCGGCGGACGATTCGCTCGCCGGAGGTTACTGGACCGCTGACCCCGCAGCATGGCAGTCCGCGTAGGGCGGCTAAGCGCAGCGTCATCCGCCAACGCAAACCATTGTTTGCACAGGCTTTTCTGGATCAGGCACGATGTCGCAGCGGGTCACTGCCGCGCTGCAGCTTCCGGTAGCACGCGTTTCCCCCGCCGCACGCATTGCCCGTTTCACCCCCGACACGACGCGCACAATCCCCTTGCGCGCTCTAACGTTTTTGTGTTAGAGAAACTGTCCATGTCCGCCAGCCCAACCCTCCCCCTCGCTCCCGACTTCGCCCGCCGGCTCGGCGCCATCCTCCTCGGCCTCGCCGCCCTCGTCGCCCGCAGCTTCCTGCGCGACCCTTTCCGCGCTCCCCTCATCCTGCCGCTCTGGACCCACCTCACCCGCGCCGCGCGACGCCTCAACCGCGCCTTCACCCGCCTCGCCGCGGCCCTCCCGACGCCGCCCCGCCGATCCCGCGCCTCCGGCCCGCACCGCCGCCCCGCGTTCCCCACCCGTCGCGGCTGGCTGGCCGCCGCCCTCGGCCCCGAGGCCGCCGCCTACGCCACCCAGATCGAATCCCTGCTCGCCGAGCCAGAAGCCGCCGACGCGCTCGCCCGTTCCCTCGCCGCGCGCCGCACCCTCGCCCCGATCCGTCGCATGCTCGGCCTCACCCCGCCCCGCCCCCGCCGTCCCCGCGTCCGCGTCCGTCCGCAACCGCCCCCGGTTCCGGCGGTCGTCCGCCCCACTCCGCCGCCGTGGCTCCGCGACCCCCCGCCCAGCCGCGCCGCCCGCCCCTGGTGGCTCCCACCACCCCGCCTGCGCTCCGGCTGATCCCGCCCGCTCCCCGGCAGCCCCAGGGCGCCGGCCGTTGCGCCGCCAACCCGGATGACCTAACGCTGTAACCGGATGTCCCCATCCGGAAAAACCAGCCGCCCGTCGAACGGCCGGCCACATCATGGGAGGATCGCCGTGCGTGCCCTTTGCATCGCAGCCCTGCTGCTGTTGGCAAGTTTCGGCGCGGCCAGCGCCTATGACGTCAAGGAAATCGGCAGCTACTTCATCGGCGGCCAGATCATCACCATGACCGGCCTGCCCGAGGAGACCGTCTATTTCTACCCCGGCGCCCCGCCCACCGAGTACAACCCGAACGGCGACGTCCACACCGGCCAGATGTACGTTCATTTCGTTCGCCTGACGCACCCGGCCGGAACGGTGCCGCTCATCCTGGTGCATGGCGGCGGCCTGTCGGGCACGGGGTGGGAGAGCACGCCCGATGGCCGGCCGGGCTGGCAGCAGTTCTTCCTCAACGCCGGCTTCGACGTCATCGTCCCCGACCAGGTCGAGCGTGGCCGTTCCAACTGGTCGCGCTACCCGCAGATCTTCACCTCCTCGCCGCTGTTCCGCACGGCTCAGGAAGCCTGGACCCTGTTCCGCGTCGGCACGACCTACAACACCGATCCGACCAAACGTGTGGCCTGGCCGGGCGGGCAGTTCCCGCTGGCGGGCTACGACAGTTTCGTCGCCTCCTTCAACGCGCGCTGGACCACCACCGACGCCGTGGCGCAGGCCGCCTGGGACCAGCTTGTCGACCGCGAATGTCCCTGCGTGCTGATCGCCCACAGCGCCGGTTCCGGTTTCGCCGTCCGCGCCGCCTTGCGCGCGCCGGAAAAAATCCGCGCCCTGATCGGCCTGGAGCCGAGTGCCGCACCCAATCCGACGACGGTGGACATGGCCCGGCTGAAGGCGATTCCGATGCTGTTCGTCTGGGGCGACCACCTCGCCGACTATCCGGACTGGCAGAGGATCGTGATCAATCCAACGAAATTCCAGGACGCGATGGCAGCCCAGGGCGGCCACATGGACGTGGTCCACCTGCCCGATCGCGGCATCACCGGCAACACGCACATGATGATGATCGACCGCAATTCCGATCAGGTGGCGGGCGTGGTGCGCGACTGGCTGGTGGCGCAGGGGCTCACCGCCGCCAGGTGAAGGCTACCCCCGCGGATGCGTCCGCCGCCACACGTCCAACAGCCCCGCCTCGTCCACCGACGTGTAGCGCTGCGTGGTGGACAGGCTGGCGTGGCCCAGCAGGTCCTGGATCGACCGCAGATCGGCGCCGCCGGCCAGCAGGTGGGTGGCGAACGAATGCCGCAGCGCATGCGGCGTGGCGTGCTCGGGCAGGCCGTTGTGGCGGCGGAACTCGCGCATGGTGCGCTGCGCCACCCCCGGGTTCAGCCGCCGCCCGCGCGCCCCGGTGAACAGCGGCGCCTCGGGTGTGGGCGAGGGGTGATGGCGCAGCCAGACCGCCATCGCCGCCCGCACCATCGGCAGCACCGGCACGATCCGTTCCTTCGCTCCCTTGCCCACCACCCGCAGCGCCGCGTTCCCGCCGGGCAGCGGCGCCGCCCCCACGTCGAGCCCCAGCGCCTCGGAAATCCGCAGCCCGCAGCCATACAAAAGGGAAAACAGGGCGACGTCGCGCGCCTGCATGGCGGCGGCCTCCGACTCCTCGCCGATATCCTCCGCCACCGCCCGCGCCTGTCCCCGGCTGAGCGCGCGTGGCAGCGGCCGCCGCGTCTTCGGGGATTCGAGCAGCCGGATCTGCGGATTGGCCAGCCCGTGCCGCCGCGCCAGGAAGCGGAAGAAGCTGCGCACCGCCGACAGATGCCGCGCCCGCGTCGCCGCCCCCGCGCCCTTACCCGCCTCGCTGGCCAGCCAGCCCCAAAAATCCGCCAGCCGCAGCCCGCCCAGCGCCGCCAGATCGGGCTCGCCGCCCAGATGACCGGTCAGAAAGCCCAGAAAGGAAGAAATATCCCGCCCGTAAGCCTCGATCGTCAGTGGCGAGGCGCGCCGTTCATGCGCCAGCCAGTCCAGAAACTCCCCCCGCGCCGCGTCCGCGAGCATCACCGCCCCAGCGCGGCGGCGACGGCCCGGCCGAGGAAGGCGAGCGCCCCCGCCCCCTGCGCCGGGTCCAGCGTCCAGTGTTCGCGCGCCGACAGCGCCAGCAGCGCCGGCGGCTCGCCGGGCACGCGCACCAGCGCTTCGTGCCGGGCCAGGCCCGCCGCCTCGCCGTGCAGCAGGCGCGCCTCGGCGGGGTCGCTGGCATGCGCCACCGCGCGGCCGTCGAGCAGGTGTGCCACCGTCCCGGCCGGCAGCGTGTGCGCCCCGGCCAGTGGCGCCTCGATGCACAGCGCGGCGGCGTCCACCGCCAGCAGGGCGGGAAACACGGTGGCGACGCACTCGGCGATGTCGCCCACGCCGATCAGCGCCAGCACCGCCTCATGCACCCGCGCGGTCATGCCGGCGGCGGCGCGTCCGGCCGCCAGCACGCCGTCCGCCCGTTCCGCCATGGCGGCGGCATGCGCCCGCTCGGCGCGCACCATTTCGACCATGTGGTCGGCCAGCACCTCGCCATGGACACGCCGCGGCGGCGCCAGGGCGCGGTAGAGCGCCGGCCGATCCGTCAGGAAACGCGGGTGAGCCGCGAGAAAGGCGGCGACCGCCTCGGGATCGACCGACCCGCCGGCCACCGCCTTGGTCATCAGCCCTTGCCGGGCTCGACGATCTGCTGGCCCGTCTTCGCCCAGTCCGCCAGGAAGGCCGCCAGTCCCTTGTCGGTCAGCGGGTGGTGGTAGAGCATGCGCAGCACCGCCGGCGGCACCGTCGCCACATGGGCGCCCAGCTTGGCGGCCTGGATGACATGGATCGGATGGCGCACGCTGGCCACCAGCACCTCGGTCTTCAGCGCCTCGTAGTTGCCGAAGATCTGCACGATGTCGGCGATCAGTTCCATGCCGTCCTGGCCGATGTCGTCGAGCCGGCCGACGAAGGGGGAAACGAAGGTGGCGCCCGCCTTGGCCGCCAGCAGCGCCTGCGCCGCCGAGAAGCACAGCGTCACGTTGACCATCGTGCCCTGGCCCGTGAGCGTCTTGCACGCGCGCAGCCCGTCCGGCGTCAGCGGCACCTTGATGGTGACGTTGGTGGCGATGTGGCGCAGCACCTCGGCCTCGCGCATCATCTGGTCGTATTCGGTGGCGGCCACCTCGGCGCTGACGGGTCCGGGGACGACGGCGCAGATTTCCGCCACCACCTCCAGGATGCGGCGGCCCGACTTGGCGATCAGCGAGGGATTGGTGGTCACCCCATCGAGCAGGCCGGTGGCGGCCAGCGCCTTGATTTCCGCGATATCCGCGGTGTCGACGAAGAATTTCATGGCAGGCGTCCCTTACTGACGATCTTTCCCGGCGGTGCCGAATGGGGCACAGCATAGCTTATGGCCGGCATCAACCAAAAGCGCAGGCTTGGCAAGTTGTTCGAGTCGCCCCCGCCGGAGCCGCCCCCGGCTGGCCTTCGGGTGCCCGTGCTGCTGCCCTATCCCTTCGCCGGCCCCTTCGACTACCGGGTGCCGCGTGGCATGGCGGTGGCGCCCGGCGATCTGGTGCTGGTGCCGCTGAACCGGCGCGAGGAGGTCGGCGTCGTGTGGGACGGCGTGCCCGACGCGACGGTGGGCGACAACCGCCTCCGGCCGATTTCCGGCCGCATCGACGCCAACCCGATGCGCGCCGATCTGCGCGGCCTGGTCGACTGGATCGCCTCCTACACGCTCGCCGCCCCGGGCGAGGTGCTGGCGATGGCGCTGCGCGTGAACGCGCTGCGCCCGGAGCCGCAGCACACGGGCTGGCGCCTGGCCGACCCCTTGCCGGAGACCCGCCTGACCGAAGCCCGCCGGCGCGTGCTGGCGGTACTGGCCGATGGCCGGCCGCGCCTCACCGCCGAACTGGCTGGTCTGGGCGAGGTCTCGCCGGGCGTGGTCCGCTCGATGGCCGAGGCGGGATTGCTGCTGCCCGCCGCCATGCCGTCGCCGCCGCCGTTCCAGCGTCCCGACCCGGAGCACCCGGGCCGGATTCTCTCGACGCAGCAGGAAGCAGCCGCGGCGGCGCTGCGCGAGGCGGTCCGGGCCGGCGCCTTTTCGGTGAGCCTGCTCGACGGCGTCACCGGGTCGGGCAAGACGGAAGTCTATCTGGAAGCGGTGGCGGAATGCCTGCGTGCCGGCCGCCAGGCGCTGGTGCTGCTGCCCGAGATCGCGCTGTCCGCGCAGTGGTTCGACCGCTTCACCCATCGCTTCGGCGTCGCCCCCGCGGTGTGGCATTCGGATCTGCCGTCCCGTGTCCGCCGCACCACCTGGCGGGCGGTGGATGGCGGCACCGCGCCGGTGGTGGTGGGCGCCCGGTCCGCGCTGTTCCTGCCCTTCCCCGACCTCGGCCTGGTCATCGTCGACGAGGAACACGAGACCGCCTTCAAGCAGGAGGAGGGGGTCGTCTATCACGCCCGCGACATGGCGGTGGTGCGCGCCCGGCTGTGCGAGGCGCCGGCGGTGCTGGTCTCCGCCACGCCCAGCCTGGAGACGGTGGCGAACGTCGAGGCCGGCCGCTACCGCTGCCTGCATCTGCCCGAACGGCACGGCAGCGCCGGCATGCCGGAGATCGTGCTGGTCGACCAGCGCGCCAGCCCGCCGGAGCGCGGCCGCTTCCTCTCGCCGCCCCTGGTGGAGGCGGTGCGCACCGCCTTTGCCCAGGGCGAACAGGCCATGCTGTTCCTCAACCGGCGCGGCTATGCCCCGCTGACCTTGTGCCGGGCCTGCGGGCATCGCGTGCAGTGTCCGAACTGCACCTCCTGGCTGGTCGAGCACCGGGCGCGCAAGCTGCTGCAATGCCACCACTGCGGCCATGCCGTGCCGATCCCGCCGGCCTGCCCGGTCTGCGGCGCCGAGCACAGCCTGACCCCGGTGGGTCCCGGCGTGGAGCGCATCACCGAGGAGGCGGCGGCGTTGTTCCCCGAGGCGCGCACGCTGGTCATGGCCTCCGACACGCTGCCCGGCCCGCACGCCAGCGCCGAGGCGGCGCGTGCCATCGCCGCGCGTGAGGTGGATCTGATCATCGGCACCCAGATCGTCGCCAAGGGCTGGCATTTTCCCCACCTGACCCTGGTCGGGGTGGTCGATGCCGACCTCGGCCTGTCCGGCGGCGATTTGCGGGCGGCCGAGCGCACGGTTCAGTTGCTGCACCAGGTAGCCGGCCGCGCCGGGCGGGCGGAGGCGCCGGGGCGGGTGCTGCTGCAAACCTTTTCCCCCGAGCATCCGGTGATGCAGGCGTTGCTGTCCGGCCAACTGGAGGCGTTCATGGCGCGCGAGGCGGCGCAGCGCCGGCCCGGCAACTGGCCGCCCTTTGGCCGGCTGGCCGCCCTGATCGTCTCGGCCGACACCGCCCAGGCCGCCGACACGGTGGCCCAGGACCTCGGCCGCGCGGCGCCGCGTGGCGATGGCATCTTGGTCCTCGGACCCGCGCCGGCGCCGCTTTCCATTCTCCGCGGCCGGCACCGGCGACGGCTGTTGCTGAAGACGCGGCGCGACATCCCGGTGCAGCCGTTGTTGCGGTCCTGGCTGGCTGGCGTGCCGGTGCGTGGCAGCGTGCGGGTGGACGTGGACGTAGACCCGGTGAGTTTTCTGTAGGTTTTTCTTGCAATTCGATAGCGTAATGCGCTATCACTTATCGGCATGAACAGCGCGCATCGCAAGGTGCTGGCCGCCATCTTCGCCCGCCCCACGCGATCCGACATCAGGTGGCGGGACATCGAGGGGCTGGTCGTGGCGCTGGGTGGGGAAGTCATGGAACGCGCGGGCAGCCGGGTGGCGATGGTGCTGGGCGGCGTGGCTGCGGTGTTCCACCGTCCGCATCCGGCGCCGACGACGAAGAAGGGAGCGGTCGAGGCGGTGCGCCAGTTTCTGACTAACGCGGGAGTCCAACCATGATGCAGTACAAGGGCTACATGGCAGGCCCGATCGACATCGACCCCGACGACGGCACGCTGTCCGGCACGGTTGCGGGGCTGCGCGATGTCGTCCACTTCGAGGGCACCACGGCGGCGGACCTGGCGCAGGCTTTCCGCGACAGCATCGACGCCTATCTGGATCTGTGCGCCGAACGCGGCAAGCCGCCGGACAGGCCGTTCAACGGCAAGATACTGGTGCGCACCCAACCGGATCTGCACCGCAAGGCGGCGCTCAGTGCGGCCGCCGAAGGCGTCAGCATCAGCCAATGGATTTCGCGCCGCATCGAAGTCGCCTGACGAACGTCGCGTCGAGCCCCGCGCCGCCTCCGTTCGCGGCGTGTTGCACCCCCCAAAACCCCATGCTAGACGCCCAGCGCCGCGCGTGCAGACGTGCCGGCGAACTTCCCGGGCCGCCTCGGCGGCCCCAGCAGACGGAACCACAGCTTTGGCGTCTGGCGGCACAACAACACATACCGGGGGCGCACTGGCCAGCCGGTACGCCATCGCGCTCTACGCGCATGCCGAGGATGAGCATGCCCTCGATGCCACCGTCGAGCAGATGGAAGCGCTCGGTCGGCTCATCGACGAAAGCGCGCAGTTGCGCACCCTGCTCGCGTCCCCGCTGGTGGACGTGAACACCGCCGGCCGGGCCATGCGCGAGGTGCTGGCCGAACAGGGCTTCGGCAAGATCGTGCAGGATTTCGTCGGCGTCGTGGTGGCCAACCGCCGCATGCGTGCGCTCGCCGCCATCGTCGCCACCTTCGCCGCCCTGGTCGCCGAGAAGCGCGGCGTCGTGGTGGCGCAGGTCGAGAGTGCCCATCCGCTGACCGACGTGCAGCAACAGCAGCTTCGTGCCCGCCTGATCGAGGCCGGCTATGGCAACGTCAACATCGTGACCGCGGTGGACCCCTCGCTGCTGGGTGGCCTGGTCGTCAAGGTTGGCGCCCGCCTCTATGACACCTCACTGAAGTCCAGGCTGCAGCGCCTGCAATACGCCATGAAGGGAGCCGCCTGAGATGGAGATCCGTCCCGCCGAGATCTCGGACATCCTCAAGAAGCAGATCGCCTCGTTCGATACCGAGGCGAATGTCGCCGAAACCGGCCAGGTGCTGAGCGTGGGCGACGGCATCGCCCGCATCTTCGGCCTACAGAACGTGATGTCCGGCGAGCTGGTCGAGTTCCCCTCGGCCGGCGTGCGCGGCATGGTGCTGAACCTCGAGTCCGACAACGTCGGCGTGGTGATCTTCGGCGAGGACCGCGCCATCCGCGAGGGCGACACGGTCAGCCGCACCGGGCGCATCGTCGACGTGCCGGTGGGCAAGGGCCTGCTCGGCCGCGTGGTGGACGCTTTGGGCAACCCGATCGACGGCAAGGGCCCGATCGAGGGCGAGCGCCGCCTGGTCGAGGTGAAGGCACCCGGCATCATCGCGCGCCGCTCGGTCTACGAGCCGATGCAGACCGGCATCAAGGCGATCGACAGCCTGATCCCGATCGGCCGCGGCCAGCGCGAGCTCATCATCGGCGACCGGCAGACCGGCAAGACGGCGGTGATCGTCGACACCATCATCAACCAGAAGTCGATCAACGCCAGCGACGACGAGAACCGGAAGCTCTATTGCATCTACGTCGCGGTCGGCCAGAAGCGGTCCACCGTGGCGCAGCTGGTGCACACGCTGGAGGAAAACGGCGCGATGGAATATTCCATCGTGGTCGCCGCCACCGCCTCCGACCCCGCCCCCATGCAGTTCCTGGCGCCGTACTCCGGCTGTTCGATGGGCGAATATTTCCGCGACAACGGCATGCATGCGGTGATCTTCTACGACGACCTGTCCAAGCACGCGGTTTCCTATCGCCAGATGTCACTGCTGCTGCGCCGCCCGCCCGGCCGCGAGGCCTATCCGGGCGACGTGTTCTACCTGCACTCGCGCCTGCTCGAACGGGCGGCGAAGATGAGCGATGCCCATGGCGGCGGCAGCCTCACCGCGCTCCCGGTCATCGAGACGCAGGCCGGCGACGTCTCGGCCTACATCCCGACCAATGTCATCTCGATCACCGACGGCCAGATCTTCCTGGAGACCGAGCTGTTCTTCAAGGGCATCCGCCCCGCCGTGAACGTCGGCATCTCGGTCTCCCGCGTCGGCTCGGCGGCCCAGGTCAAGGCGATGAAGCAGGTCGCCGGACGGGTCAAGCTGGAGCTTGCCCAGTACCGCGAAATGGCCTCCTTCGCGCAGTTCTCCTCCGACCTCGACGCCTCCACCCAGATGCTGCTCGCCCGTGGCGCGCGGCTGACCGAGTTGCTCAAGCAGCCGCAGTTCCACCCGGTGCCGGTCGAGGAGCAGGTGGTGGCGATCTTCGCCGGCACCCGCGGCTATCTCGACAGCATCGACATCGGCAAGATCGGCGCCTTCGAGAGCCAGTTGTTGGGCGCCATCAAAGCGCGCGAGCCCGCCATCCTGGACACCATCCGCACCGACCGCGAGATCAAGCCGGAGACCGACAAGAAACTGGCCGCCTTCCTGGACGGCTTCACCAAGAGCTTCGTCTGACCCGGCGGCAGTCAGGTAGCCCCCTCCCATGCCCAGCCTGAAGGCACTCCGCGGCCGCATCGCCAGCGTGAAATCGACGCAGAAGATCACCGCTGCCATGAAGATGGTGGCGGCCTCCAAGCTGCGTCGCGCCCAGAGCCAGGCCGAAGCGGCCCGGCCCTATGCCCAGCGGATGGAACGGATGCTGGCTTCCCTGGCCGCCCGCGCCACGCGTGGCGCGGGGGCGCCGAAGCTGCTGGTCGGCACCGGGCGCGATCAGGTCCACCTGCTCATCGTGGTGACCGGCGACCGCGGCCTGGCCGGCGCGTTCAATGCCAATGTCGGGCGGCTGGCGCGCACCGTCGCCCGCCGGCTGGAGGGCGAGGGCAGGACGGTCAAGATCTTCGCCGTCGGCCGCAAGGGGCGCGACTATCTGCGCCGTGAGTTCCCCACCAACATCGTCGGCGACGTCAGCTTCGTCGGCCGCAAGTCGATCGGCTTCGCCGACGCCACCGCCATCGCCGAACAGGTCATCGCCATGCTCGGGGCCGGCGCGTTCGACGTCTGCACGATGATCTACAACCGGTTCCAGTCGGTGGTCTCGCAGGTGCCGACCGAGGTCCAGCTGATCCCGGTGGCGGTGCCGCCGGCGACGGCGGCCGGACCGGGGGCGCGGACCATGATCGAATGCGAGCCGGACGAGGAAACCATCCTCGCCCGCCTGTTGCCGCAGAACCTCGCGGTGCAGATCTACCGTGCCCAGATGGAAAACGCCGTCGGCTTCTTCGGCTCGCAGATGAGCGCGATGGACAACGCCACCCGCAACGCCGGCGACATGATCAAGCGCCTGACGTTGAACTACAACCGGGCTCGCCAGGCGAACATCACCCGGGAGCTGATCGAGATCATCTCCGGCGCCGAAGCCGTCTGACGATAGCGATTGAGACAGGAGTCCAGAATGGCCAGCAACAACGTCGGGCGTGTCACCCAGGTATTGGGCGCCGTGGTGGACGTGCAGTTCGACGGCGAGTTGCCGTTCATCCTGAACGCGCTCACCACCAGCGTCGGCGATCGCCCGCTGGTCCTCGAGGTGGCCCAGGAGCTCGGCGAGAAGACCGTCCGCACGGTCGCCATGGACAGCACCGACGGCATGGTGCGCGGCCAGGAGGTCACCGACACCGGCGGGCCGATCACCGTGCCGGTGGGTCCGGGCACGCTGGGCCGCATCCTCAACGTCATCGGCGATCCGATCGACGAGCGCGGCGCCGTGCCGTTCACCCGGCGCGATCCGATCCATCGCGCCGCGCCGAGCTTCGAGGACCAGGCCGCCACGGCCGAGATCCTGGTCACCGGCATCAAGGTGGTGGACCTGCTGGCGCCCTACCTGAAGGGCGGCAAGGTCGGCCTGTTCGGCGGCGCCGGGGTCGGCAAGACGGTGCTGATCCAGGAACTGATCAACAACATCGCCAAGGCGCATGGCGGCGTGTCGGTGTTCGCCGGGGTCGGCGAGCGCACCCGCGAGGGCAACGACCTCTACCACGAGATGATCGACGCTGGCGTCATCAAGCTCGGCGAGGGCACCACCGAGGGCAGTAAGGTGGCGCTGGTCTACGGCCAGATGAACGAGCCCCCCGGTGCCCGCCAGCGCGTCGGCCTGTCCGGCCTGACCGTCGCGGAATATTTTCGCGATGAGGAAGGCCAGGACGTGCTTTTCTTCGTCGACAACATCTTCCGGTTCACCCAGGCCGGTGCGGAAGTGTCGGCCCTGCTCGGCCGCATCCCCTCGGCGGTGGGCTACCAGCCGACGCTGGCCACCGACATGGGCGCCTTGCAGGAGCGCATCACCTCGACCAAGAAGGGCTCGATCACCTCGGTGCAGGCGATCTACGTGCCCGCCGACGACCTCACCGACCCGGCGCCCGCCACCTCGTTCGCCCACCTCGACGCCACCACGGTGCTGAGCCGGCAGATCGCGGAACTCGGCATCTACCCGGCGGTGGACCCGCTCGACTCGACCTCGCGCTCGCTCGACCCGCGCATCGTCGGCGAGGAGCATTACACGGTGGCGCGCGAGGTCCAGCGCATCCTGCAAACCTATAAGTCCCTGCAGGACATCATCGCCATCCTGGGCATGGACGAGTTGTCGGAGGAGGACAAGCTGGTGGTGGCGCGCGCCCGCAAGCTTCAGCGCTTCCTCAGCCAGCCCTTCCACGTCGCCGAAGTGTTCACCGGCTTCCCGGGCGTGTTCGTGTCGATCGCCGACACGGTGCGCAGCTTCAAGGCGATCGTCGCCGGCGAATACGACCACCTGCCCGAGGCCGCCTTCTACATGGTCGGCACCATCGAGGAGGCGGTGAAGAAGGGCGAAACCCTGAAGACCACGGTCTGAGCGGGGGCACGCGCGCCATGCCGGTCGATCTGGAAATCGTCAGCCCGGAGAAGCTGTTGCTCTCCCGGCCCGTGGACATGGTGGTGATCCCCGCCGCCGAGGGCGAGATGGGGGTGTTGGTGAACCACGCGCCCATGATCGTGCTGCTGCAGGGCGGCGTCATCCGCCTCTACCAGGGCGATGCCGTGACCGACCGCCTGTTCGTCACCGGCGGCTTCGCCGAGGTGACGCCGGAGCGGGTCACTGTGCTGGCTGACGAGGCGTTCGCGCTGGAGGCGTTGTCGCGCGGCGAGGCCGAGCGCCGCCTGACCGCCGCCCAGGCCGAGTACGAGGCCGTCGACAAGATGGACATGGCGGCGCTCAATGCCGCCATGGACCGCGTGCAGTCGGCGCGGGCGATGCTGGCGGCGGCGCCAGCGGGCTGACCGGCGCGAAGGCTTCTTCGTCGACCCGCGCGAAGACTGCTTCGTCGCCTGGCGCGGCCGCCGTCGCAACCGGGGCCGATCATGTTCTGTTGACGCGCGGCCGGCCGACCTTGAAAAAGTGCTTCCCGTTCAGACGTTTTGCTGCGCTGTTGCGGCGGCACGGACGAGCACGATGAAACACTGGCGAATCGAGGATGTGGCCTGGGACCGGTTCGCGGCCGAGCGAACCGACCCGGCGATCGTGTCGCTGGCGAAGGCGGCCGCCGTGGTCGAGCGCAACGGCACCGACTACGCGGTCTACCTGCACAACGTATTCCGCGACGACCCCGACTTCGGCGCCGCCGTCGACGCCTGGGCGGCCGAGGAGGTGCAGCACGGCGACACCCTCGGCCGCTGGGCCATGCTCGCCGACCCATCCTGGGACTATGCCGCCGCCTTTGCCCGGTTCCGGGAGGGCTACCACATTCCGCTCGACGCCGAGACCTCGGTGCGCGGCTCGCGCACCGGCGAGTTGATCGCCCGCTGTATGGTGGAGACCGGCACGTCCAGCTACTATACCGCGCTGGCCGAGGCGACCGCGGAGCCGGTGCTGCAGGAAATCTGCCGGCTGATCGCCGCCGACGAATTCCGCCACTTCAAGCTGTTCTACGACCACATGCGCCGCTGGCTGGCGCGCGAGCGGATCGGCCTGCCGCGGCGCCTGCGTATCGCGGCCGGACGAATCGGCGAGAGCGAGGACGACGAGCTGGCCTATGCCTGGCACTGCACCAACGAGCCCGCCGGTCTCAGCTACGAGCGCGCCCGCTGCGTGGCCGACTACCGGGGCTGTGCCATGTCGTTCTACCGGTTCCACCACATCGAGCGTGGCATGGGCATGGTCTTCAAGGCCGTCGGGCTGCCGCCGCGCGGCCGGCTGTCCGACCTGTCGGCGCGGCTGGCCTGGCGGCTGGTGCGCTATCGCCAGCGCCGCTTCGTCCGCAGCGCCGCCGCTGTACCGGCCCATGCGGTCTGATGGGGGTAGGCGATGAAGCAGCGATTCCTGGTCACCGGCGGCGCCGGTTACGTCGGCAGCCACCTGGTGGCCGAGTTGCTGAACCGCGGCGCCGCCTGCGTTGTGCTCGACAATCTCTGCACCGGCCATCGTGAGGCGGTGCTGCCGGGCGCCCGCCTCGTCGAGGGCGACCTGGCCGATGCCGACCGTCTCGACGCGGTGCTGGCCGACGGGCCGTGGGACGCGGTGTTCCATTTCGCCGCCCGTTCGCTGGTCGGCGAGAGCATGCGCGAACCCATGCGCTATTTCATCGAGAATGCCGGCAACGGCGCGCGCCTGATCGATGCTTGCGTGCGCCACGGCGTGCGCCGTTTCGTGCTGTCCTCCACCGCCGCCCTGTTCGGCCGGCCCTCCACCGAACCGCTCGCCGAGGACGCCCCGATCGAGCCGGGTTCGGCCTATGGCGAGAGCAAGCACATGATCGAGCGCATGCTCGCCTGGGCCGACCGGGTGCATGGGCTGCGCAGCGCCTGCCTGCGCTATTTCAACGCCGCCGGCGCCGACCCCGAGGGCCGCCTGGGCGAGGACCACCGGCCCGAAACGCACCTGATCCCGCTGGTCATCGATGCCGCCCTGGGCCGGCGGGACGTGCTGGAGGTGTTCGGCGACGATTTCGCCACCCCGGACGGCACGGCGATCCGCGACTACGTGCACGTCGCCGACCTGGCCGACGCCCATCTGCGGGTGCTCGACCAGCTGGCGCAGGGCAGCGTCGCCTACAACCTGGGCACCGGCCGCGGCCACTCGGTGCTGGAGGTGGTGCGCGCGGTGGAGCGGGCAGGGGGGCGGCGCGTGCCGCTCCGCCACGTCGGCCGGCGGGCCGGCGATCCGCCGATGCTGGTCGCCTCCTCGGCGCGGATCGCGATGGCAACCGGCTGGCGGCCGCGCCTGCCCGCGCTGCACGACATCGTCGCCACGGCGCTGCGCTGGCGCGAGGCGCATCCCGCCGGGTACGACACGATCTGAAACCGTATCCCGTGCCACCCGATTGTGGCATGGGGGACGATCGTGGCGGCTGCCCCGGGAGATTCGACGCGTGTTTGTGTTGGCCATCGGCATTCTGGCGCTGCTGATCTGGGCGGTGTTTCTCTTTTTCAGTTACCGGCGGATCAGGCGTTCCGGCACCGAGGGGCGTGAGGGTGATCTGCGGTTCGAGCTGGAAGCCGCCCCCTGGTCCGACCATCACGTCGAATCGCTGCTGGCGCGCAATCCGGACAGTCCGACGCTGCTGGGCCAGTATGTGGCCAACGCGATCGAACGGCAGGACCTGCCGGAGGCGCAGCGCCGCGCCGACATCTTCGTCGCCCGGGCGCCGCGGTCGCCTCAGGCTTGGCTGACCCGCGTCGACATCCTGCGCCGCGCGGGCCGTGAGGAGGCCGCGGCGGCGGATTTGCGCAAGGCGATGCGCCGCATGCCGCGTGACCCCGACATCCTGCTGGCCGCGGCGCGCGAGGCGACGCGGAACCAGGACTGGTCCGAGGCGGCGCGCCGCTTCGAACGCATGCGCCAGCACTTTCCCGAGCGCATGGAGGGCTACCACGAGGGCCTCGACGCGCTCATCAACGATGGCCGCCCCGACGCGGCGGAGGCGGTGATCGCCGAGAGTATGCGACGGCTGCCGGAGGCCTGGATGGTGTGGCACGCCGCCGCCTGGGTTGCCGGCCGCCTGGGCAACCGCGACGAGGCAGTCCGCCGCTGGGAGGCGTTGCGGGCCCGGTTTCCCGCCGAGCCGTCGGGCTTCCTGGAGGGAGCCGAGGCGCTGGCGCAGGCCGGCCGCGGCGAGGAAGCGGCGGCGCTGATCCGTCAGGCCCGCGACTTCTTTCCGGGCAACCGGCCGATTGCCGATGCGGCGGCGCGCCTGGCCCCGCCCGGGCCGCCGGAGCCGGCGCCACCGGAGGCGTAGCGCGCGGCTTCAGCCCATCAGCAGCCCGGCCACCGCCCCGCTCGTGCACGTCGCGATCGTCCCCGACACCAACGACCGCAGCCCCAGGCGCGCCACTTCGTCGCGCCGCTGCGGAATCATCGCCGCGATCCCGCCCACCATGATTCCGACGCTGCCGAAATTGGCGAAACCGCAGAGCGCATAGGTGAGGATGAAGCGGCTGTGCGCGGATAACGCCGCCCCCGGCAGGTTCAGATAGGCGACGAATTCGTTCAGCGCCGTCTTGGTCGCCATCAGCCCCGCCGCCGCGTCCGTCTGCTCCCAGGGCACCCCGATCAGCCACACGATCGGGCGGAACGGCAGCGCGAAAAGGCGTTGCAGGCTCACCGCCTCGCCGCCGACCGCCGGCAGCAGGCCGAGCGTCATGTTGACCAGGGTCACCAGCGCCACCGTCACCAGCAGTACGGCGATGATGGAGGCCAGGATCGGAATGCCCTGCGCGGTGCCCTTAACCACCGCGTCGAGCCAGTCCGCGGGTGGGTCGGGCAGCACCAGCCGCGCCTCGTCCTCGCTCCCCGCGTCGAAGGGGATCATCAGCGCGGCGACGGCGATCGCCGCCGGCGTGCTGATGATGGCGGCCGACAGGATGTTGCCCAGCGCGTCCGGGATCACCGGGGCGAGGATGGTGCCGTAGATCACCATCACCGTGCCGGCGACGCCCGCCATGCCGCAGGTCATCAGCGCGAACAGCTCGCCGCGCTGCATGCGGGCCAGCCACGGCCGCACCAGCAGCGGCGCCTCCACCATGCCGACGAACACATGCACCGCCGCGCCCAGCGCCAGCGCGCCGCCCACCCCCATCGCGCGCCGCAGCACCCAGGCGAAGCCGCGCATGACGGTCTGCAAGATGCCCCAGTGGAACAGCAGGGTCGCCAGGGCGCTGATGGTGAGCACGAGCGGCAGGGCCTGGAAGGCGAGGATGAAGGCGCCGCTCGGCGCCGCCTCGGCGAACGGGTAGGGCGGGCCCGCCAGGTAGCCGAACACGAAACTGGTGCCGGCCTGGGTGGCGCGGTGCAGCGCCTCGGCGGCGTCATTCACCGACAGCATGGCGCGGCGCGCCGGCGGCCACCACAGCAACAGCACGGCCAGCGCCCATTGCAGCGCCACGCCGCCGAGCACCGGGCGCAAGCGGACGCCGCGCCGGTTCTCGCCGCAGGCCCAGGCCAGCCCCAGCAGCAGGGCGATGCCCAGGACCGGCCGGAATGTGTCCACCACGGTCCGCCTCACCCATTATGGCGAGGCGTTATTGCGAGCCTAGTAAGCGCTGTCCAGGTTGAGCAGCGGAAAGGCGCTGTGGACATGCGGCAGGCACACCGGCGGTGCCGGACAGACGTGGCTGCGCTCGACCTGCTTGAAGCCGGTGACGCCGAGCAGGCCGAGGCTCTGGTGGACTTCCTCCTCCAGGACCTCCAGCATGCGCGTCACCCCGGCCGCGCCCGCCGCCGCCAGGGCGTAGCAATACAGCCGCCCCACCAGCACCAGGTCGGCGCCGAGGGCGATCCCCTTGATGATGTCGGTGCCGCGCGAGAATCCGCCGTCGACGAACACCTTGGCCCGCCCGGCCACGGCCTGGATGATCTCCGGCAGCACCTCCGCCGAGCCGCGCGGAGAATCGAGTTGCCGGCCGCCGTGGTTGGACACGTAGACGACGTCGACGCCCAGGGCCACCGCACGCTCGGCGTCTTCCGCCGTGGCGATGCCCTTGAGAATGAGCGGAATGCGATGGTGCCTGGCCTTGAAGCGCTCGATATGGCCCCAGTTCAGCGCGGCCTGGTTGCTGATCAGCGCGGGGTCGGCCGGTCGCCAGGATTTGCGGAAGCGCTTCGCGGTATCGCGCTCGCGGCGCGAATAGAGCGCGGTGTCCACGGTGATGCAGAACGCGTCGTAGCCGGCATCGACGACGCGGCGCACATAGTCGTCGATGAAGTCGTCGCCGCCGCGTACGTAGAGCTGGAACACCTTCGGCCCCGCGCCGGCGTCGGCGATCGCCTCCAGCCCGGGCTGGGTGACCGAGCTGGCGAACAGCGGCACGCCGAAGGCGCCGGCACCCGCGGCCGCCGTGGCGCCGCCGCCGGGCGAAAAACTTTCCAGCGAGCCGACCGGGGCCAGCGCCACCGGCAGGCGGATGCGCTTGCCGAAGAAGTCCCAGGAGCAGTCGATCTTCGACACGTCGACCAGCACGCGCGGGCGCAAGGCGAGCTGATCGAGCGCGAGGCGGTTGCGCTTCACCCCGGTCTCGGTTTCGGTGCCGCCGATCAGATAGTCCCAGATGTTCTGGTTGAGATTGACGTGCGCCTTCTTGATGAACTCGTGCAGGACCTGGAAATCCATCGGCGGGTCGTTGCTCATAATGTGCTGTATCCTTTCAGTGTCCTGGCGATTCTGCGCGCAGGATGACGGTGGGACAAGGCCAGGATTGTCCGGGTGGCCCTGGCGCGGCGGGATCAGCGGGCTAGGCCGCCTGGTGGGAAAACATCGGCTTGCCCGCAACGTCGAGATCCGCCTTCAGGATGCTGCCGCTGCCGGATTCCGTGATGAACAGGGTCTTTCCCTCGGGCCCGCCGAAGGCGGCGTTGGTTGTCATCAGATCCGCGCAGCTCCGCACGCGATAGACCGGCTCGCCGACGCGATCGACCACCCAGACCGCCCCCATCCCGGCATGCACGATGGCCAGGCGCCCCTCGGCATCCAGCGCCAGCCCGTCCGGACCGCCGCCGCCCGACAATTGGACGAACACGCCCACCTTCGTCACGCTGCCGTCGCGCAACAGCGGCACGCGCCAGATGCAGTTGCCGCGCGTCACCGCCAGATAGACGATGGACTCGTTCAGGTTCATCACCAGCCCGTTCGGGCTCGGCACGTTGTCGAGCAGGCAGTCCACCCGGCCCGCCACGGTGACCCGGAACAACCGCCCGCTGGCGTCGTGCAGGCCGGTCTGCCCCTGGTCGGTGAAATAGAGATCGCCGTTCGCCGCGAAGAACAGGTCGTTGACCGCCTTGAACCGCTCCAGGTTGGCGCGGACCAGATACGGGCTCACCTTGCCGCTCACCGGGTCCAGCAGCAGGATGCCGAGCTTGTAGTCGGCGATGAAGATCCGGCCGTCGCGGTGGATCTTCAGCCCGTTCGGCCAGCCATCGTACTCGGCGACGACATGGAAGACGCCGTCCGGCCCGATCCGCAGGATGCGCCCGTTGGGCAGGTCGACACACCACAGATTGCCGTCGCGATCGAACGACGGCCCCTCCAGCAGGGAATCCGAAGGTCCCCCCGCGGGCTGATGGAGCACCCATTCATGGTCGGCGTTCGACCCGCGCAGCGCATCCGGCAGACGCGCGAACACGGTGGTCGGAATATCCCTGGGCGGCTGGAAAAACATTTTTCTCCCTTTCCTCCTCGTCATCCGGCGGCAGGCGCGTGGCGACACACGCGCGGGCTGCGCAACGATCGGTCAGGCGTGCAGGGGCTTCGAGGGCGGGATCGCGGCTCGTGGATCAGGCGGGGCGCCGATCGGCGAATAGGTGAGCGTCATCGTGACCGCCGCGCCGACGAGCAGCAGGATGCCCCCGGCGATGAAAGCCCAGTTGTAGCTGCCGGTGTAGGCGATGATGTAGCCGGTGGTGATCGGCGCGATCAGACCGAACACATTGCCGCCGGTGATCTGCATGCCCATGGCCTTCCCGGAGTCGGCCGGTGACTGCAGCAGGTCGGTGCCCAGCGCGATGTTGAGCGAGAGTCCCGTGCAGATTCCGGTCAGCGACAAGGTGATGAGCAGCAGGATCAGGAACACGCTGTCGACGAGCGGCGCCAGCAGCACCACGGAGGCACTGAGCATGGCCACGCACACCATCCAGCGGCGCTTGCCCGAGCTGGTATCGGTGCCCCGCAGCGCCTTGTCGCTCAGGTGCGCCAGCCCCCAGGATGCGAACACCGTGACGACGTAGGGCAGCGCGGTGAACAGCCCGGTATGCATGATGTCGAGATGCTTCTCGGTCGCCAGATAGCTGGGCAACCATGTCAGGAAAAGCAGCTGCGTGTACACGGCGCAGCCCTGCGCCAGCGCGACCGCCCACATGCTCCGTGACCTCAGCAACACCTTGAAGCCGCCGCCACCCACCTGAGCGGGACGCTCGGCATCGCGCTCGCGCAGAATGAACTGGCGCTCCTCCTCGTCGAGAAATGTCGCTTCCTCCGGGCGGCGATACCAAACGAGCCAACCGACCAGCCAGATCAGGCAAATCAGGCCGGCCACGACGAAGCCGACGCGCCAGTTGCTCACGCTCACGACCCAGCTGATCAGCAGCATTCCCACCGCCGGCCCGGAATAGCTGCCGCTGTTCAGCATCGTCGCGGTCAGCCCGTACTCGCTGCGGGGCGCCCATTGGCGCAGGGTGCGCCCACCCGCCGGAAAGCTCGATGACTCGGCGCCACCCATCACCAGCCGGGTGACGAGGATCGAGGCGAAGCTCCACATGAAGCCGGTGGCCACGGTGGCAGCCGACCACAGCGTGACGGCGATCGAGTTGATGCGGCGCTCGCCGAACCGGTCGCTGAGAATGCCCCACGGGATCAGCATGGGGAGGTAGAGCCACATGAAGGACGAGAAAAGGTAACCAAGCTGGACCGGGGAAAGCCCGAATTCCTTGGCCAGCGGCGGCCCAGCGACCGACAGCGCGACCCGGTCTATGTAGTTGAAGGTCACCAGCAGGAAAATGCCGATGTAGACGAGGTAGCGTTTCCTGGACATCTTTTCGTTCTTCCCTGGGTTTTGGATGACCGTTAACCGGCTCGCGGGTCGTATTTATGCAAGAACGATAACCCAACGTCTTGAGGCTTTACCGTGCCCGGTTTGGGAACGTCACGCAATCTGTTGAAAGTCGCCTAACCACCAGTAGTTGCTCATCGCAACGGACGTTTGGCTTCTTGCCGTGCCGAAAACATGAACATGCCATTGTAGCGGGCAGGGGGTTGACGTAAAGTGACATTAGGCGAAGCTTCTTTATGCGAAATCCGAAAGAATGACCTTCAGGCAACTCGAAGCGTTCTATTGGGCGGCGACATCGGCAAGCTTCATGATCGCCGCCGAGAGGCTGCACATTTCTCAATCGACTCTATCGAAGCGCATCAGCGAGTTTGAAACCTACCTTGGCCGGCCGCTGTTCGACCGTTCCGGCCACAAGGCGGTTCTGACCCCGGCCGGCAAGCTGCTGCTGCCGATGGCGCGCCGCACCTTGAATGACGGCGACGAGATGCGGGCGCTGATGGCCAGCGCCAGCGCCACCCGCGGCTATTGCCGCTTCGGGGTCGGCGAGTCGACGGCGCTGACCTGGCTGCCCGATCTGGTCACGCTGGCCCGGGAAACCTATCCCGACCTGGTGCTCGAGGTTTCCGTCGATGTCGGCGCGGCCCTGGAGGAACAGGTGGACAACGGCATGCTGGATTTTGCCGTGGTCGCCGGCCGGTCGTCGCGCATCGCCATCGCCAGCCAGCGCATCGCCGAAGTCACCTACTGCTGGGCGGCCGCGAGGTCCCTGGTTGGCGATCATCTCGAGATCGACGCCGAGGCGCTGCGCAATCTGGTGGTCATCACGATGCCGCCCACCTCCGGCCTGACCCGCGCCTTCGATCTGTGGCGGGCCACCAACAACTTCGAAGTGCGCCACCGGCTCACCTGCAACAACGTTGCCGCCATGGCCGGCCTGGTCGTCGCCGGGGTCGGCGTCGGCATCGTCGTCGAATCGTGGCTGCGCCACCTGGTGGACCGCAAATCCGTCGTCCTCATGCACAGCGCCACGCCGTTGCCGCCGCTAGAGTACTACCTGCAGTGGCGCCATGACGACACGCGCCCGGTGATCGGACGCCTGCGCGAACTGGTTCTGCAAGCCGTCGACTTTTCCGCGGCGCCCATCCTGTGGTGACGGCTTAAGGGAGACGCGCGCATGGACACGCCACGGCGCATCGGCGATGCCACCGACATCCTCGGCGAGGGCCCGGTCTGGTGCCCGCGGGCGCAGGCGCTGTGGTGGGTGGACATCAAGGCGCCCGCGGTGCGGCGCTGGGAGGCCGCGACCGGGGCGGTGCGCAGTTGGCCGATGCCCGAGCCGGTCGGCTCGCTGGCGCTGCGCGCTGGCGGCGGGCTGCTGGTGGCGCTGAAGCGCGGCCTCGCCTTCCTCGACACCGACACCGGCGCGCTCACGCCGGCCGCCCCGCCGCACGGCGAGGACGCCGACATGCGCTTCAACGACGGCCGCTGCGACCGCCAGGGCCGGTTCTGGGCGGGCACCATGGGGGAAGCGGACCCGACGCCACGTGGCCACCTCTACCGGCTCGATCCGGCGACGGGGGTTGCGGCCGTGCTGCACGGCATCGCGATTCCGAACGGGCTGTGCTGGTCGCCGGACGGGAGGACGATGTATTTCGCGGACAGCCCGACCCGCACGATCCTGGCCTTCGCCTACGATCCCGCCACCGGCACGCCGGGCGAGCGCCGGGTCTTCGCGCACGTCGAAGCCCCCGGCATCCCGGACGGCGCCATCGTGGATGCGGAAGGTTATTTGTGGTCGGCCGAGTATGGCGGCGGGCGGATCACCCGCTACGCCCCGGACGGCAGGGTGGACCGCCGCCTGGCGCTGCCGGTCAGCCAGCCCACCTGTTGCGCCTTCGGCGGTGCCGATCTTTCTACCCTCTTCATCACCAGTTGCCGCACCAGCCTGGAGCCCCTGTCGGGCGCGCTGCTGGCCTGCGAGCCCGGCGTGCGCGGCCTGACGGAGCCGCGCTACGGCGGGTAGGCCGCTGGTGGTGAACATCTGACGCATAGCACCAGAGGCAAACGGTCAGCCTTGGATGGGATGCGGACGGATCGGCTTGGTTAAGGGACGTCCGCACCTACGCCGAGAGCAGACATCGGAGAGGCGGTTTCCGGCAGGTTCCGCCGGCGTGCTCTGGCCGAAACGGGAATAATCGCTCCGGAGCGCGCAACGGCAACAAGCAGACGCTCGTTCATGGCTCGCAAACCTGCAGGTTGGTATCGTTGTCCTCAGAACTCGCGCGACGCTTCCTGTTGCGAGGGACCGAGAGGATCACATTCTATTCATCTCTGGCCCGCCAAAACCAAGACATAGTCGTCTCTGCCTATCTGACGGCGACCGTTCCCACAGCTCGATGGTGCCAACAAAAACAACGATAGATGGAGGGACAAGCGATGCCGTATCACCTGGAAGGCCGTCTTCTGGAGGTCTGCGACTGCCGAGTGCTGTGCCCATGCTGGATCGGTGAGGACCCCGACAACGGCACCTGCGACTCAATGCAGGCCTGGCACATCGACACGGGCAGCATCGACCAGACGGATGTCGCGGGCCGCACCATCGCCATGGTCTGCCATATCCCCGGCAACGTGCTGAAGGGCGGCTTCCGCGTTGCACTCTATGTCGATGACGGCGCCACCGACGCGCAGCAGCAGGCGCTGCTGGATGTGTATTCCGGCAAGCGTGGTGGCCCGGCTGCCGAGCTTGCCAAGCTGGTGGGCGAGGTCGTCTCCGTCCAGCGCGTGCCGATCACATTCACCGTGCAGGAAGGACGTGGCACATTGAAGATCGCTGATGTCGCCCTGGCCGAACTGGAGCCGTACCGCGGACCGAGCGGCGCCGTCACTACGCTGACCGATACCATCTTCTCCACCGTCCCCGGCGCGCCCGTGTTTGTAGGCAAGGCGACGCGCTATCAAAGCAAGAATCCTGCGCTGGGACACAACCTCGACATGACAGATCATAACGCTTTGCAAAGCACTTTCGTGTTCGACGGCTAACGTCCGTGGCGCGGTGGAAGGCGCCCACCGCCGCGGGCTTTCCGCCTCTCGCGGTGGCGCTCGTGATCCTCTCCTGGATCAGCTTATTGGTGTGGGATGCGAGCCCCTATGGACGTTACTTGCACCACGGCGATTGGACGACCATCGGTTTCGGCTCGTTGATCTGCATGGCGGTGCCAGGTGGCTCTTGGCTGGTGCCGGGCATACTTTATGCGGGAGGCTGGTTGTTGATGTCGGCGGCGATGATGCTGCCGACCACCGCTCCATTGATCGGGATGTTCGATCGTATGATCACCGAACGTCGGGATCGGGCAACGTTGCATGCTCTGCTGATGGGAGGCTACCTGTTGGCATGGGCTGGATTCGGTGCGGCCGCGCACCTGCTGGATGGAGTATTGCATGCGACGCTTGGCGGCTGGGTGTGGCTTGCCTTACACCCTTACGTGCCCGGTGCGGTGATCCTGGCACTGGCCGGTGCATTTCAGTTTTCGCCTCTTAAATATTACTGCCTGGACAAGTGCCGTACGCCGCTTGGCTTTCTCACCAGCTACTGGCATGGCCCGAATCCTCGGCTTGAGGCGTTCCGGCTGGGTCTGGCGCATGGCCTGTACTGTGTGGGCTGTTGCTGGGCATTGATGCTGACGATGTTTCTGGTCGGCACAGGTAGCCTGGGCTGGATGCTGATGCTTGGTCTGGTCATGGCGGTGGAAAAAAACCATCCTTGGGGGCGGCGCCTATCGGCGCCGCTCGGTGGGGCACTCCTGGCTGGGGCGGGGTTCGTGCTGCTTCGTTAGCTGGCCTGAAGCAGGCATGGGGGATGCGATTCGCTGCCCCGCCTGCCTGCTGCCTCGGGTATCAAGCTAAACAGCTGCCATCTCGTCCCGACGCAGCTCCAGAACCCCGGTGGGCGCCAGACTCCACCCCCTACAGTACTCCCCGAACCGCCAGATTGCGCATCAGCGCGCCCGTCCCGAACGCCCACCGCTCGCACTCATCGCTCGGCTGCACACGGTTCACCAGCCGTCCGAGACCCGGCGCGGCGATGGTCACGATGTCCCCGGTCCTGTGGGTGAACCCCTTGCCCGGCGCGTCGCGGTCCTCGACCGGCGCGAACATGGTGCCGCAGAACAGCACCGCGCCGTCCGGAAAGGCGTGGTGCGCGTTCACCATCTGCGCCACCAGATCCGCCGGGTCGCGGCTGATCCGCGCCATCGAGGAACTGCCCTCCAGGCGGAACCCGTCCGCCCCCGCCACGCTCAGCGACACCACCGTCGCGCGCACATCGTCCAGCGTGAAGCCGCTATCGAGGAAGCGGACAAACGGCCCGACGCAGGTCGAGGCGTTGTTGTCCTTGGCCTTGCTCAGCAACAGAGCGGAGCGGCCTTCCACGTCACGCAGGTTGACGTCGTTGCCCAGGGTGGCGCCGACGATGCGCCCGTCGGAGGCGACCACCAGCACCACTTCGGGTTCGGGGTTGTTCCACTGCGACATC
>Ga0181535_10002153_pt1 | contig 24492 bp, 24 predicted proteins | sample PEATcosm2014_Bin_44_FD_119774 | JGI IMG/M metagenome (GOLD analysis project Ga0181535, IMG submission 119774) | Peatland microbial communities from MTU Mesocosm Facility, Houghton, MI, USA - PEATcosm2014_Bin17_30_metaG | ecosystem: Environmental > Terrestrial > Soil > Wetlands > Peat | place...
AAGCAGGGCTGGCCGAATCACCGGGGCAGTATCCCTATTGCTACGGTTATCTAGCGAAGGAAAAGGCGAGCAGGGGCTGAAGCTCCAATTATCTCTTGCATGGTTTGCGGCATGACTGAAGTCAAGCCCTGATACAAAGCGTCCAAAACGGTCCACCATACCAGACCTCCGCAAAACAAGGCATTCGTGGGGGCATTGCGTGAGCGGGGCGAATTGGATTGAAAGGCGGAGTGATGAATTTGCCGTGCGAGGGGAATCCAAAATGCGCTTTGTATCAGTGCTTGGCTTTAGCCGTGCCGCAGAATCGGAAGAAAAAGGATTGCTTTGTATCAGGGCTCGGCTTTAGCCGTGCCGCAGAATCGGAAGAAAAAGGATTGCTCTGTATCAGGGCTCGGCCTTAGCCGTGCCGCAGAATCGGAAGAAAAAGGATTGCTCTGTATCAGGGCTCGGCTTTAGCCGTGCCGCAAATGCCCGCCAAGATGGAGTGGGCTTTAGCCCCTGCCGGCAACCTCGCCACCCAAAATCCCCCTCACGCGCCCTGCCAGCGGTCGCTGGAGGATCGTGCGATCGAGTTGGCGGAGCAGGAGCTGTGGAGGAAGAGGTACTCGAGGAGGCGGGGCTAGCGGTGCTGGCGGTGGCGGGCTCGAATCTTGTCACGACAGTTTGAGATGTGGAGGCAACGTCATCTTGTCGAGAGTTGACGCCGGATGTTCACCAAGTCACAAATGAGGAACTCCCGGTTGATTCCCCTCGACGCAGATTTCTGACAGAAACGGCGTTTTTCACGACCGATCGTTTTGTCTCTGCCCAGGACGTCTTCAATGAGTGCAGTGGCCCGATCCCGTCAATCGATCATTGCTTCGTGTTCGTTCCTCCCGGACAGCCGAGTGAATTGATCCGTCGGGGACTAAGGCGCACGCTTGCGAGCCCCGTGCTAAGATTCATGCATTCCCCATGCGCCGCCTTAGCGCTATCTCGCTTGCTCTCTTCATGCTGCTGCCGATGCTGATGCCTCTCACGGCATTGGGGCAGGACGAGGACGCTAATCTGCCCATGTGCTGCCGGCGGCATGGCGGCAAGCGCTGCCATTGCGCGATGATGATGGCCTACCTGGCATCGCGCATGCCTGGGACAAAGGTGATGGCTACGCCGGTTCCGTGCCCGGATTGCCCCAGCACGGCGCCTGTTTCAGCGCACTTCCAACTCGGACTGAGTTCCGCCCCTGCACACTTCGCTGCAATCGGCGCCCATCCGGCAATCCACGCTCAGACTGAAGCCCGCGCCCGCATCGCCCTCGATCGCGCCTGGCGCAAACGCGGTCCTCCCGCATCTCTTCTCTCCTAGCCACTAACCTGTCGCCAAATTGCATTTTTTGCCCATGCTGCACGCGCGGGCTCGCCCTCGTGCGTGCAAACCGATTGCAGAGGTCATACAAATGAATCGCAGAGAACTCCTTAAGCGTTCCGCAGCCCTCGGCTTGACCGCCGCCGGCTCGTTGACACTCCCTGGCGCGGCCGCCGCAACACTCGACGCAACCTCAAAAAGCGCCGCGCTCAATCCGCTTACCCCTCCGGCCAACGCGTCCATTCCGGTCGCTTTCCTCATCTCCGAAGGCGCCGTCGTTATCGATTTTTGCGGCCCATGGGAAGTTTTCGAAAGAGTCTACCTTCCCGACCGGAAATACGATGCCTTCAGTCTCTACACTGTCGCGGAGACTGCGGCTCCCATTACTGCGGGTGGCGGATTGAAGATCACGCCAAACTATACGATCGCCAATGCCCCCGCACCCAAGGTCATCGTGATCCCCGCGCAAAGTCCTGCCAGCGAGGCCACCAAAAACTGGATTCGCAGTGCAACCAGGGGCACCGATGTTACGATGTCCGTTTGCACCGGCGCCTTTGTGCTTGCCAGCACCGGCTTGCTTTCCGGCAAATCTGCCACCACGCACCACGGCGCTTACGTTGACCTTGCGATGCAGTATCCCGATATTCATGTTGAGCGTGGAGCCCGCTGGGTTGAATCCGGCAATTTAGCGACCGCCGGCGGCCTCACGTCTGGAATGGATCTCGCCTTGCGGGTGGTCGAGCGCTACTTCGGCCGCGATGTGGCAAGCCAGACTGCCTCTCTGCTTGAATATCAGGGCCAAGGCTGGCTGAACCCTTTGTCCAACGCCGTGTTTGCCAAACCCATCAGGCAGACGGCGAAACATCCTGTCTGCGCCGTCTGCGGCATGGAAGTTGATCGATCTTTATCCTCGACGTACAAGGGAAAAACCTACTATTTCTGCGTGCGGGAGCACAAACAAATCTTCGATGCCTCACCAGAAAAGTTCGCCACCCAATGACAGTTCGATGCGGGGCTGCACGATCGTGTGGCCCCGCCGTCTCCCTGCTGCAAACGGAGAACCGCACATTGCATCCGTCGCTGCTTGAGAGCCACAGATTCCTTGCGCAGAAGCTTCGCTGGGTGAACCGCGGTTCAAGGAAAGGACGCAGACAAATGGCCAATAGACTCTCATCATTGTTCGTTTTCATCGTGCTGATCGGAACCGCGGTGCCGGCGCTTCCTGCGCAGTCCGCTCTTCCTCCGCTCTCCCGCGAAAAGACTGCGCTGATCCGGAAGATTGAGGGCCGGCTGATGGCTCCGTGCTGCTACACGCAAACCATCCGCGACCACGACAGCCAGGTGGCCGAGCAGATGCGCGAAGAAGTTACATCGATGGTCGCCTCCGGCAAGAGCGAGCAGGAGATCATCACCTACTACAGGGCGAAGTACGGTGAGACGATCCTGGTTGTGCCGGATGGCGCGACCGGAGGACTGCTGACCTATACTCCGGTGACCATTTTTCTGGCGTCAGTCGGACTCTTGCTTTTCTTTATCAAGAAGACTGCCGGCAACCGCGACACGGCCAATTCACAACCCGAGCCTGAAACAAACGAAACGGAGAGGCTGGCGTTCCAGGAGAAGATTCGTACCGAGATTGGAGAAGCATGGTGACAGCTCTGTCCCCGCTGACGTGTCTCAGGGGCAGGTTGCGCCGTGGGCCGATAAACCTACTGTAGAGAAGAAGAGTTGGAGGGAGGGGCACGATGGATCGGAGCATAGCATTGGCGAAGACGGGTGAGGACTACAAGCGAGGCGTGCGAGTTAAGGGCTTGGTGCTTTCGGAGCGCGACCGGGCGGTTTTCTTCGATGCGCTGGCGCATCCTCCGAAGCCGAATGCGCGGCTGCGGGCTGCGTTCAGGATGGCGGAGCGATTCTTGCGTTCTGGCTCGTAGTGGTGGCGCGTGCGCTCGAATGCGACCTGATGTATGGGCTGGTGCCGTGGCAACGGTCGCTGGAGGATCGTGCGATCGAGTTGGTAGAGCAGGATCTCTGGAGGAAGTGGTAGGGGAGGCAGCGGAGTTGGCGGGGTTAACTTCCTGTCTGTCCCCGGGTTCCCAGGTTTCGATGGGCGGATTTAGCGGGGTTGGCGAGCCCGAGTAGAGGGTGGTCTGAGCTGGTTTATTGCGTGAGGAATCTTCGGATTCGCTCGCGTATTCGATCGATTGAGGCGTCATTGTTCAATTGACACTGCCAAACGACCAGGGCCTTCCATGCGGACTTAGTGAGCTGTCTTCGCGCTGCTGCATCTCTAGCGACGTTTCGTTGGAGCTTTGGGATCCAATATTCGGTATTGGTCTTGGGCGCTCTCCCATCGGCGCAATTCTTGTGCTGGTGCCAGAAGCAGCCATGGACGAAGATTACCTTCCGTCTGCCCGGGAACGCGATGTCCGGTTTGCCGGGCAAGTCCCTCCGGTTAGTTGTGAAGCGGAATCCCATACGATGCGCGATGCTCCGGACGAGAATCTCTGGCTTAGTGTTTGAGCTTTTGATCCTTCGCATGTTTTCGGATCGTTTGGCGGAGTTGATCGAGTCGACCAAGGAGCAGCCTGCTTTCTGGTGGCGTCACAAGGGACTGAATATTGGCCGATGGACGCGTCAAAGTGAAATCGCACAGAAAACCTTTGGTAATATTACCGCTGACGATCCCAAGTAACTTCACGCGTCTGGGGAGGCGGAGATGCGCATTTCGCGGAGAAGCAGCGGAGGCCGTGGGGAGTATGAGCTAAGTGGCGAGACGGCAAATGGCTTACGGGCTGCGGATGTTGTCGGATATCGCATCATTCTCGACCTGGGAAATGATTGGATTATCAACACGGATACTCGCCTGAGTCATCAAGGTGGAAAGCCTCGGTTTCGGAGAATCCATGACACCCCGGCGCATATGCAGGTGCAGCGGCAGTTGGCCGCCGCGCTCTTAATGCCTCATCCAGTTCGCCAGGACAACAATTTAGCGGGGGGGCTACCGATACTTCGAGCTGACCGCTACGCAATCGAGCATGTGGAGATTTCTGACGATGTCCACCTCGTCGATGGCGCTGCCATTCTGCCTGTTCAAGAAATTGTGCTCCGAAATATGAGCCATCACGCTGAGGTTCTTCACCTCGCAGATAGGCGCGCTCGTCTGGGGGTGATATGGGAGCGCTCTCAGGAGCTACCTGCAGTAATCCGTGTCCTAGTGGATCAGCACCGGGCGGAAGCTCGGGGAGGTGGGCCGGTTCAAACCTCAACAGAGGATCTAGTCGCCGCGTTGCAGACCCAGGTCACGGAGTCTGCTGAGGATCTCGGCTTGCTATATCGAAGCGCTGACTCGGATGTGCTCGAGGACCTTGAAAGGGCGCTATCTCTGGCCGCTGCTCCTCCCGCTCCTCCGATACAGGTCAGCCAGGTCGATCCAGATGAAACGCAGGTTCGCCGAAGGGTGTTGAAAGACTGGAAGCGATGGGCGAATGCACGTGGTGCCGCTAGTGCGACATTTAGGCAGGCGGTTCGCGATGCTTACAATTCGACTTGTATTGTTTGTGGGGTACACCTCCCCCGGACGAGCATAAACGCAGTTCCGGGGGTGGATGCAGCGCATATCCTGCCTTGGGCTGAGTATGACCTCGATGTAGTCTCAAACGGGGTTTGCCTCTGTAAGCTCCATCACTGGGCGTTCGACGAAGGGCTGGTTGTTATCCGGGAATCAGGCGGCAGTTACTCGATTGAGATTCCCCCAGAAGTCGCCACCAGGATCTCGGAGGAGCGACCCGAGTTCAGCCTTGGCCATCTGGTTCAGTTTGCAGGAGCCGTGCCTACGCAGAGACTTCCCCAAGCCGTTGATCAACGCCCAAATCCGGTCTATCTCCAAATGCTTGCGGAGGCGTAGCCAGAAATTCCTGATGGTCTCGCTTCCCCGAGAGTTTTAATTGAAGGTAATTCCGGATTCGATTCGCGAGCCATTCCGCGACATTCACTGTGACTGCATTGCCGACGGCATGGTACCGCGGCTCGTCACAGTCTTTCGAATATTTGGCAGTTCCGTCAACGAGCGTCCAGTCCTCCGGAAATCCCTGAAGTCTTTCGCACTCAACCGGTACCAACCGTCTCACTTTGCCTTGGGGATATGAGACGTAGTTGCGGCTCCAGTCCGTTCCCGTGTGGCGGGCCGAGCAGGCGTAGAGGCAGTAAGCGAGTCCGGCGACGACGGGGCCTTTGACAGGATCTCCAAAGCTCTCCTTAAAGGGGGAAACAGGCCTCGCCCCATCCTGTCCGCTCTTCGCAATATCCCGCGAGCCGCATTCGGACTCAAAAAGTATTTGTCCTGGACCTCGCGGGTCTCTATCGCACCCGACAATGTAGACCCGCTGACGTGACTGGGGGACTCCAAAGTACCGGCTGTTAAGCACACGCCATCCCACGCCATACCCGAGGCCGGCCAGCGTTCGAAGGATGATTTCGAAGTCTCGCCCACCGTGGGAAGAGAGAAGGCCCGGAACGTTCTCGATGATGAAAACTCTGGGGCGACACTCTCCAAGTAAGCGAGCAAACTCAAAAAAGAGTCCCGATCGTTTCCCTTTAAGCCCAGCTCGCGGGCCCATTCGTGCCACTGAGACGTCTTGGCAGGGAAATCCTCCGGCCCAAACATCTGAAGGAGGGACATTTGCTGCGCGGACTTCTTTGATGTCTTTGAACCTGATGACATTTGGCCAGTGCCTTTCGAGAACGGAGAGACAAAAGGAATCGATCTCACATTGGAATGAGACTTGAAAGCCGACGCGCCTAAACCCAAGGTCGAAGCCGCCAATTCCGCTGAAGAATGATGCAAGAGTTGGTTTCATTATGTGTCCCCAAACGCACCCGTGGATGCTCAATTCTTGCTCGTTCCTTCAAGCCCAAGCGGTAGATCGAGCTGGCCGTTCTTCAAGTCGAGTAGAAGCCTGTCCACCGCATACTTCACAATGGCAGTCTTAGTGACCCTCCGGTCCCGGGATAGGTCCGTTAGTCTCCCGGCTTGTTGCTTTTCCAGGTATACCATTAAGGGCACTCCGCTCCGCCTTACTTGAGGCTTGCGCCGCTTCGGGTTTGTCTTCCCTGCCATTAATATACATGTATATACGCGTCTATCAGCGTGCCGTCAAGCATCAAATTCGAGTGTTCCGGATCGATTCGGGAATCGCAGCGTTTGGCCCAAATTGGAAAGGAAGTAGCGGAAGAACCGTGAGTTCGTGGGCTCGATTTTCAATGGCCTGAAAGCCCTGCTCATTCCGAAACCATTCGAGAGTCTACTTCAACTTCCGATACTGATCTTCATTCAGATTCAGCCACACCCCGCCGCGGCCGGTGTCGATCCCGTGCCGGATCGCCTGCTCGGCTTCAAGGTTGAGGACGGCGCCGCCGCGCCGTGCGAGCTGAAGGATCATGTCCTGGCTCAGGAATGCGAGCTTCTTCGGCAGCGCGGTTTTGAGATCCTCTTCAAGGAACTGGCAGTGCCAGCCCTGCCGCTGCATGAAGCTCATGTAAACCCTGTGCATGGGGACAGTATAGGCGAAGATAAGGCGAAAATAATCCACACTCAGCTCCGCCGGCTCCGCTAGCCCCGCTAGCCCCGCCATTTTTGCTTGTCAAGCCCCCTCACCCAAAATAATTGCACCAACCTCCTGTAAGTCCTTCATTCTCTGGTCCCTATTCCCTGGTCTCTGTTTTTCCAAGTTTGCCGATAATTACCCCCTTTTGGCGCACAATCAAGAAAAGGTCCAAATCCAGGCGAAACTCCGCGCCGGCAAGCACCACGCCGCGACCGGATGGCTCCGCCTTCAAGGGAGAAACGTCTTCATGTACTTTGCCATTTGTCCAACCAAGGTGACCGCGGACGCGGTCGACAAATCGAATCCTTCTTTTGCCAACCTCGCCGTTGCGCACTGTTGCAAAGCCTGGCAAAAGGCCTTCCGCGAATCGTTCGAGGCCCACGGACTTGAACCGCGCGCAGAATTAAGAGGCGGCGAGGCGTATCGCGCCGCCATGCCTGCGCTCTCCACCCGCGATGGCTGTCGCGATTTCATCGCTTGCGTCGCTCAGGGCATGTTGCTCGGCGCGATTTCTGAAAAAGACGGCGGCAAGCTCCTCTATGCCGCGCAGGTCGCCCTCGCCGCGGCGAATGTTGACCGGAACTCGCCCAATGCATCCGAGCCCTCTGATTCCGCCCCGAGGCGCAGCCGCAAATCCCAGGACAAGCGGGGGGCGAACCGATGAAGAACATCACCGTCACCATCTCCGATGAGGGCTATTATGCTGCGCGTGTGTGGGCCGCCGAGCATCGCACATCGCTCTCGAAAACCGTCGCTGTCATCCTGGATAATCTTCCCTATATCAAGATGGCATCCGGCGCCTTCCCGCTCGCCAAACCCTCTGCGGCCAGAACCAGCGAAAGACCGAAACAATGACCCACCCGGTGCCGCGGCTTCGCTCCCTTGGTCCCTCGTTCCCTTGGTCCCTTTTCCCTAATCCCTGGTCCCTGCATTCCCTTGGTCCCTTTTCCCTAATCCCTGGTCCCTGCTTTTCCTTGGTCCCTTTTCCCTAATCCCTGGTCCCTTTTCCCTGGTCCCTGCTTTTCCTTGGTCCCTTTTCCCTAATCCCTGGTCCCTGCATTCCCTTGGGCCCTTTTCCCTAATCCCTGGTCCCTGCTTTTCCCCCCCACCCCCCCTCCCTCAAATGCGAAACTGTGAAGCTGTGAAACTGTGAACCGAGCCGAATCAACAGCTTGCAGCCACAGTTTCACAGCTTCACAGTTTTGTTTTTGAGGATTTGTCGTTTTCGCCGGAGTTTTCCGCTTCGTCGCCGCGAACTGTGAACTGCGAACTACGAACTGCGAACTGCCTCTATCCGAAGATCGCCATCACGATGTGGTTCACCGCGAAGGCTGCTCCGTAGGCCAGGGCGAGCATGTAGAGGAACTGCACTGCGGGCCAGAGCCAGCTGTTGGTTTCGCGGCGGACAACGGCGATGGTGGATGTGCACTGCATGGCGAAGGCGAAGAAGATCATCAGCGCCATTGCGCCGCCAAGTGTCATGTCGTGGTGCAGAGCGGTTTGCAGGCTGAGCGCCTGCGTGCTGGGGTCTGCTCCGTAGAGCGTTCCCATGGTGCTGACCATGACTTCGCGCGCCAGCACGCTCGAAAGCAGTCCGATGCCGATCTTCCAGTTGAAGCCGAGCGGCGCGATGACCGGCTCAATGAAGTGGCCGAGGCGGCCGATGAGCGAGTCGGCCAGTTGCGGAGCCGAGAGCGAGCCCGTTGCGGTGTGGATGACGGGCAGATGCGCCAGAACCCAGAGCGCCAGCGTGACCGCGACGATGATGGTTCCGGCCATGCGAATGAAGATGCGCGCGCGATCGAGCAGGCGCAGGCCAAGCGTGTACAGAGTGGGCATGCGGTACTGCGGCAGCTCCAGGATGAAGGGCGTATCGCTGGAGCGGAGGATAGAGCTCTTGAGCAGGCGCGCGGTGGTGAACGCTGCGACGAAGCCGGCCACGTAAAGGCCGAGCATGACGATGGTGCGCAGGCCGATGACTCCGTGCAGGAAGTAGGTGTTGGGAATGAACGCGGCAATGAGCAGCAAATAGACGGGCAGGCGCGCCGAGCAGGTCATGAACGGCGTGACCAGGATGGTGGCGAGACGGTCGCGTTTGTTCTCAATAGTGCGCGTGGCCATGATGGCGGGAACGGCGCAGGCATAGGCCGAGAGTAGAGGGATGAAGGCCTTGCCATTTAATCCGATTGTCCGCATGACGCGATCGGCGATCAGCGCGGCGCGGGCCAGGTAGCCGGTGTCTTCGAGGATCCCGATGAAGAGGAAGAGCAGAAGGATCTGTGGCAGGAAGACGAGCACGGAGCAGATGCCCTTCCACACGCCGTCGAGCAGGAGAGATTGCAGCCAGGGAATTGGAATGAGCGGGCGGGCGAGATCGGCCAGGCGGCCGAGCAGATCGCCGAAGCCATCGGAGAGCGGCTGGCCGAGCGCGAAGACGACTTCGAAGACGCCGATGACGACCGCGAGGAAGAGCACCGGTCCCCAGATGCGATGCAGGAGGACGTTGTCGATCTTGCGCGTGTTCTCAGCGGAGAGCGGCGCCCGGTAGCCGGTGTTGCGGCTGACTTGCTCGGCCCAGTTATGCGTGCTCTGCGCGTTGCCCATGACGGGCAGCGAGAGTGGCTTGGACTTTTCGCCGTGGCCGTTCTGCTGGTTGAGGAAGAGCGGCACGGCGTCGAGGCCGGTTCCATGAACGGCGCTGATGAGCGCGACCGGAGCGCCGAGTTCACGCGCCAGCTTGAGCGTGTCAATCTGGCCGCCGCGCGACTTCATCAGGTCAGACATGTTGAGAAGAACGAGAGTGGGAAGGCCGACGTCGAGCACTGGCGCGGCGAGCATGAGCTGGCGCGTGAGGTGAAGCGAGTCCAGGACCAGAAGAACGGCGTCGGGCTTAGGCGTGCCGGGCATGCGGCCGCGGAGCACGTTGACGGCGACGCGCGCGTCTTCAGAATAGGGCGTGAGCGAGTAGATGCCGGGGAGATCGATGAGCGTGAGATCTTCGCGGCCGACGCCGGCCATGAGACCCATGCGCTGCTCGACGGTGACGCCGGGATAGTTGGCGACCTTTTGCCGCAGCCCGGTGAGCTTGTTGAACAGTGTTGACTTGCCGGAGTTGGGAGGACCGATGAGAACAACGGTGCGCAGCGAGCTTTCGGTCGGCGCCTTGGGCGGCTCGAAGGCCGGTACGTCGCAACAGGCGTTCATCGCGCGGCCTCGGCAAGACGGGGAGCTTCGTCGGAGCCGGGTTCGGTTTGCTCGGCGGCATCTTCGACAGGCCGGACGCGAATAGCGGAGGCGGTCTCATGGCGGAGTGCGATTTCAAGGCCGTCAACGCGGTAGACGGTGGGGTCCCCTGCCGGGGCGCGGCGCAGGGCCGTGACCTCGGCGTCGGGCACAAAACCCATGTGCATCAGGTGGTTCTGGACGTTCTCAGGCAGGTCGAGGGCCACCAGGACCCCGCTACCCCCCACCGTCAAATCGCTGAGCACGCTCACCTGTCGAACCCCGTTGTGCCGCCCGAAACGGCGGGGCAGCAGAAAAATACGACCGGAATGGTCGTATTTAAGTATACGGCTAAATTGCCTGCGGCTGCAATCGTGGTTTTGGGGGATTTTTGATTCGAACATTCCCATGACCCGGCCTCCAGGGAGAGATGGATCGGCTGGGATCGCCAGCCCTCCCCTGCACCCCCCTGGCGGGCCCATTTGCTTTATTCATCGGATCGTTGGTTCATTTTTAGCAGGGTTGTTTTTTGTAGGAAGTGATCTAAATCACAGTTCTGGAGGACTGGTTTCCGGGTCGGAGCCGGTTGCGGGGGGCCGGGGTGGGTGGTAAAAGCGAGCTATGACGCCTGACGGGTTTGGGACGGTTGAGGAGTTTCGCGCATTGTTGTCGCAGGCCGAGCCGCCGCCGGAACTGCCGCCGCCGCTGGCCGCGTTGTGGTGGGACGAAAAAGGGGACTGGGCTCTCGCGCATGGCATGGTCGATGACCTGGAAACGCCCGAGGCGATGGCGGTACATGCCTATCTGCACCGAAAAGAAGGCGTGGAATGGAATGCCGACTACTGGTATAGCCGCGCCGGGCGCAACTTCAGGCGACCCACGCTAGAAGCAGAGTGGGAGGCGCTGGTGGCAGGGCTGACGCGGTGATAGAAGAACAGCGAGCCGGCGAGTCAGAAAGCAAAGATCAGGGGAGAAAAAGAGCTGACTTTTTTGCATGCGGAGCGTGCTAATCTGGCGGCGTGCCATCGGCTTCCCAGCTTGAAAGGACGAAGATTCGTCGCCACTCGGGAGTGGTGCGCGCGACGCACTGGCTCACCTTTATCGCGTTCATTGCACTGCTCGTGACGGGCGGAGAGATTGTGATTTCGCACCCGCGGTTTTATTGGGGCGAAGTAGGGAACGTGAACACAAAGCCGCTGTTCGTGATTCCCATCCCGGCGTCGCGCGATACGGTGCCGACGGGTTATGGCTACGTGATGCCGGACCAGAATGGATGGAGCCGGTATCTGCATTTCGAGGCTGCCTGGGTCTGCGTGCTGACGGGGCTGGTGTACGGGATCTATGGGCTGGTTGGAGGTCACTTTAGGAAGAATCTGTTGCCGGGCCGGCGCGACTTGAACTGGCGCGCTTATGCGGACCGCGCGGCGCAATATCTGCGGCGCAAGCCTCCAGACAGCGCAGAAGAGACTTCCTACAACGTGCTGCAGCGGGCGACTTATTCGGTGGTGATTTTTGTATTGTTTCCGCTGATCATCTGGACCGGGCTCGCGATGTCGCCGGCGTTCACTGCGGCGTTTCCGTGGACGGCGACACTGCTGGGCGGACGCCAGTCGGCGCGGACGATTCACTTCATCGATTCCGGTTTGCTGCTGCTGTTTCTGGTTGTGCACGTGACGATGGTGGCGGTTTCGGGATTCCGGAGCCGGATGCGGGCCATGATTACTGGCTATGGCAGCGACTCGACTTGCGACTCCAGGGAGGACCGATGAACAAGATTTCGCGGCGCAAGTTGATCTATGGAGGCGTTGCCGCGGCTGCGGGCGTTGGAGGACTGGCGATAGCAGACCGGATGGCGAAGCGGTACGGCCTGATCCCGCCTGATGGTGGAGGGGTTTACGGGCCGGGCGAAACACTCACCTACGCCTGCCAGAGGCTCCTAACAGTGAACAGGCCGGCGCGCGAGTTTCCGCGGAGCATGATCTCGAAGAATCCATTCGCCAATGAAATCGCGGCGCCGACTCACGAGTTCAAGCGATTGGAGGCCGGCGGATTCAGAGACTGGCGGCTGGTAGTGGACGGAACGGTGGCGCATCCGCTGGCGCTTTCGCTCGCTGATCTGAAGACGCTGCCGGTGCGCAGCCAGATTACCGAGGTTGCGTGCGAGGAGGGGTGGTCATACATCGCGGAGTGGATCGGGACGCCGCTAAGCGGGGTGCTGCGCGAGGTGGGAGTGCTTCCGCAGACGCGGTACGTTTGGTATAACGCGCTGGAGAAGAATGGATGGGACAGCATCGATATAGCCGAGGCGATGGATCCGCATACTCTGCTGACAATGGGCATGAACGACGGCGATTTGCCGGTGCCATTCGGAGGCCCGCTGCGGCTGCGCGTGCCGCGGCAGCTCGGCTACAAGAGCGTGAAGTTTGTCATCCACATTACGGCGACTGACGACATCAAGAAATTCGGCAAGGGATTGGGATCGGTCTCTCCGGAATATGGATATGCGTGGTACGCGGGAATCTGAGAGACAGGGACGTAGGGACCAGGGAATAGAATCGCCGGAAGCCATTGGCTGCGGGGAGCTGAATGCGGAAGCCTGGTATTCGCGCGCTGGGTGGGAGCTTCGCAGGGCGATGATCAAAACGGATTCGGCTGGCGCTGGGGACCAACTTTTTGACTGAAGGACAAAGTGCCTGTGATGAAACCGCCGCCGATCGGAATAGCGCTGACCGTCTCGCTTGCAGCTTGCTGCGTTGGCGGCAGCCCTTTGGCCCGTCCTCAGGCGCCAAACCAACCAGCTCGCGCTGCACGGCAATCTGTAACTGAAGACCCATCCGGAGGCCGGTCATTCACGTTCGCCATCGCCTCCAACCTCCCCTTGTTCGAATTCAAATTGATTCCCGATGAACAACCTCCAGATCAATCGGGAAATGCTGAGTCAACCATCAGAGACATTGAGGTCTATCGAGGGGACTCATCGCGCGCATTCCAACACTTGACTGGTTGCGATTTGGACGAGATGGAGCCGCCTGGAAGAGGCTCCGAATTCTTCACCGCGGAAGACGTCAACTTCGACGGCTATAAGGATATTTTTCTTGAGACGGGACATGGCGCGACCGGGAATGAGGGCGGATGCGTGTGGCTCTTTAATCCCGTGACCGGCAGTTTCGATTACAGCAAAGAGTTCAGCGGCCTCGATAGATTCTGGCTTGATCCGTCGACCAAGACAATTCTCACTTACGAGCGGGGCGGAATGTTGGGGTTTGCGTATGGCGCCGGGATCTATGCGGTCCTGGGCAACCGTCCGGTGCTGATTCGGTCGGAATTTCAGGACTGGGATGACCAGAAGAAACAGTTCCATTGCATTGTAAAAAGGCGTCGCGGGAACCTAATGGTCGTCGTTCGCGATGTTTGGGGCAAGAATGGCGAGGACGACGCACCCTGCGATCCAAGCGTACTTTTTAAGCGGTTCCCGAAGCAGCAGTAGGCGGAACAGTTTGCCGCCTGTGCGGCGTTGACATTCGCATGGGCAGAGGCGCGATCAGTGCAACAGCGCTCCGGCGTGGATGCCGATGTAATAGGGCCAGATGATGAGGGCCAGAGCGCCCCTCCAGAAACTCAGATGCAGATAGCCGATGGTGAAGAGCCACGCGGCAAACCAAGCCATTCCCATGAAGGTGTTCTGCTCGACGTGAATCTTTTGCGGGTGGTTCGTGCAGGCGTCGGTTGCCATGAATTCCTCCGTCCTTGGGTGTTTTGAACATAGATACGGAGTGGTGGGCTCCGTTGTTCCACCCGGAGGCGACTTGATCAAGATCTCCCGGAAGGTTGCAGGAATCGTACGCCCATCGTGGGCTCCGCGGTGCGTTGCAGGATGTAAACCGCGTTTCACAGGGTGGGATTTTGGGCCCTTCGTGTGCCCCGCATCACTGCCGCTCTGCTCCCCAACGCCGAGACTCACGTTAGCGGCCGATTCCCTCAAGTGCCGCATTGTGGAGTGAAGCGAATGAGTGAACCAAAGACTGTGATTCCCACCGTGATTATGGACGGGAACGAGGCTGCAGCATCCGTAGCCTACCGACTGTCCGAAGTCGTCGCCATTTACCCGATCACCCCCTCGTCGCCGATGGCGGAGTGGGCTGACCAATGGCGCTCGGAGGGCAAAAAGAATATTTGGGGCGCGTTGCCCATTGTGGAAGAGATGCAGAGCGAAGGCGGCGCCGCGGGCGCGCTGCACGGCGCGTTGCAGGCCGGGGCATTCGGGACCACTTTTACCGCATCGCAGGGCCTGCTGTTGATGATTCCCAACATGTTCAAGATTGCCGGTGAGCTGACCCCGGCGACGATGCACGTCACAGCGCGCACGTTGGCAACGCATAGCCTGTCGATCTTCGGCGACCACTCCGACGTGATGGCTTGCAGAGCTACGGGCTGGGCGATGCTGGCCTCGAATTCCGTGCAGGAAGTTGCCGATATGGCGTTGGTGGCGCAGATCGCGACGCTCGAATCGAGGATTCCGTTCATCCATTTCTTCGACGGCTTCCGCACCTCGCACGAAGTGGGCAAGATTGTGCCGATCAGCGACGAAACGATTCGCGCGCTGGTGGACGACAAATACCTGATCGCATTCCGCAAAAACGCGATGACGCCCGATCGCCCGTTCATTCGCGGCACGGCGCAGAACCCCGATGTGTTTTTCCAGGCGAGGGAAGCGTGCACGCCGTTTCATGCCGCGGTTCCCGGAATTGTGCAGTCGGTGATGGATCGGTTTGCCGCGCAGACCGGCCGTGCGTATCGGCTGTTCGATTATTATGGCGCGCCCGATGCGGAGCGCGTAATCCTCCTGATGGGTTCCGGCGCCGAGGCTGCTGAAGAAGCCGTTGATGCGCTGAACAGCCAGGGCGAGAAGGTGGGCATGGTCAAGGTTAGGCTTTACCGGCCATTCGACAGCAAGGCGTTCTTGGCCGCGCTGCCGGCAAGCGTGAAGTCGATTGCCACTCTCGACCGCTGCAAGGAGCCGGGCGGCGTGGGTGAGCCGCTCTACCAGGACGTTATGACGGTGCTGGCGGAGAATGCCGCGGATCTGCCTTTTGCGTGCACGCCCGCTGTCATCGGCGGACGCTATGGTCTGTCGTCAAAGGAATTCACGCCCGCGATGGTCAAAGGTGTGTTCGATGAGTTGGCCAGGCTCTCGCCGAAGAACCATTTCACGATCGGCATCAACGACGACGTAAGCCACACGAGCCTGGAGTATGATCCGGAGTTCTCGACTGAGGATCCGAAGACTGTGCGCGCGCTGTTTTATGGGCTGGGGTCCGACGGCACGGTGGGCGCTAACAAAAACTCGATCAAGATCATCGGCAGCGAGACGTCGAACTACGCGCAGGGCTACTTTGTTTACGACTCCAAGAAGTCGGGCTCGATGACGACATCGCACCTGAGGTTTGGGCCCAATCCGATCCGGTCAACGTATCTGATTACGCGCGCCAGCTTCGTGGCCTGCCACAACTTCAGCTTCCTGGAAAAGATGGACGTGCTCGAAGCGGCCATGCCGGGAGCGGTCTTCCTGCTCAACTCGCCTTATTCGGCGGCCGACGTGTGGGACAAGCTGCCGCGCAGCGTGCAGGAAGAGATGCTGCGCAAAAAGATTGAGTTCTATGTAATCGACGGCTACAAGGTGGCGCGCGAGGCAGGCATGGGCTCGCGCATCAACACCATTATGCAAACGTGCTTTTTCGCGATCAGCGGCGTGCTCGAACGCGAGGAGGCGATCAAGCAAATCAAGAAGTCGATCAAGAAGACCTATGGCAAGCGCGGCGAGGCGGTGGTGGAGAAGAACTTTGCCGCCGTGGATCACGCGCTGGCCCATCTGGAAAAAGTTGCGCTGCCGGCAGCGGCGTCGTCGGAGTTCGATCTGACCGGAGCCATCTCGGCCAAAGCGCCAAAGTTTGTTCACGACGTGCTGGGCCAGATTGCCGCAGGCAAGGGAGACTTGCTTCCAGTGAGCGCGATGCCAGCGGGCGGCGCGTTCCCGACGGGCACGGCGCAATGGGAGAAGCGGAACATTGCGCAGTTCATTCCAGTGTGGGACAAAGACCTGTGCATCCAATGCGGCAAATGCGTGATGGTGTGCCCGCATGCCGTGATCCGTGCCAAGATCTACAACTCTGAGCTTGGCGACAAATCTCCGACGACACTCAAGTGGGCCAAGCCGAAGTGGCGCGGCATGGAAGAGGAACGCTACACGCTGCAGGTGGCGCCGGAGGATTGCACCGGATGCGCAGTATGCGTCGATGTTTGCCCTGTGAAGAACAAGAGCGATGCCAGCAAGAAGGCGATCAACATGGCGCCACAGGAGCCGCTGCGCGTGCCGGAACGGGAGAACTGGGATTTCTTCCTCGGCTTGCCAGAAGTTGACCGGGCGAAGCTATCGCATTCGCAGGTCAAGGATATTCAACTTCTGCAACCGCTATTTGAGTTCTCAGGCGCGTGCTCGGGATGCGGCGAGACGCCCTACATCAAGCTGATGACGCAGTTGTTTGGCGATCGGCTCTATATCGCCAATGCGACGGGCTGCTCGTCGATTTACGGCGGCAACCTGCCTACGACACCGTACACCAGCAACGCCGAGGGCCGTGGCCCGACGTGGAACAACTCATTGTTTGAGGACAATGCGGAGTTCGGGTTCGGCATGAGGGTCGCGCTCGATCAACAGAAGGCGTTTGCGGAAACTCTGGTGACGCGTCTCGCGTCAGCAATCGGTGCGGAACTGGCGGCGGATATCGTCGGCGCTTCGCAGAAGACCGAGACGGAGATCAATCAGCAGCGCGAGAGGGTGAGTGCGCTGCGTTCTGTGTTGGCCGGAAACAGCTCTTCGGATGCGAAGAATCTGCTGGCGATCGCCGACACGCTGGTCCGCAAGAGCGTGTGGATACTGGGCGGCGACGGATGGGCATTCGACATCGGTTTTGGAGGCCTCGATCATGTGCTGGGCTCGGGCAAGAACGTGAATGTGCTGGTGCTCGATACCGAGGTTTACTCGAACACGGGCGGCCAGGCGTCGAAGGCAACGCCGCGCGGCGCGGTTGCTAAATTTGCCGCCAGCGGCAAGCAGAACAGCCGCAAGGATCTGGCCATGGAGGCTGTCAGCTACGGCTCGGTCTACGTGGCGCAGGTGGCTCTGGGCGGCAACGACAGCCATGTGGTGAAGGCTTTCCAGGAAGCTGAAGCACATGATGGGCCGTCAATCATCATCGCGTACTCAAGTTGCATCGCTCACGGCTACGACCTGGTGCACGGGCTGGAGCAGCAGAAGCTTGCGGTGCAATCGGGCTACTGGCCGCTGATGCGCTACAACCCAGCGCTGCGCGAAGAGGGCAAGAATCCGTTCCAGCTCGACTCGAAGGCGCCGTCGATCCGGCTCAAGGAATTCGCTTATCGCGAAGCTCGTTACACGATGCTGGCGCGCGGTAACCCGGAGATGGCCGCGGAGCTGCTTACCGAAGCACAGGATGATGTGGAGCGACAGTGGCGCGTCTACTCCGCGCGCGCGGGGATGCCGGGCCGCGGCGAGACGCCCCACATTGCGCCACTCGAAAAGGCTGAGACAAAGCCGGAAAGCAAACTGGCTGCCACGGCTGCCGGAGGTGAAGAATGACCGACCTTTCCATGCAATACCTGGGCATGAATATGAGCGGCCCGATTGTGGTTGCCAGCACGCCGCTATCGGAGTCGATTGACAACGTTCGGCGCATGGAAGATGCAGGCGCCTCGGCAATCGTGCTGACTTCGCTTTTTGAAGAGCAGTTGGCGCTGGAGTCTCGCGCGTTGGACGAAGATCTTTCACGGGGCACGAATTCCTTCGCCGAGTCGCTGGATTACCTTCCGGAATTGTCGGACTATCGCATGACACAGGATGGATACCTCGAGCATCTGAAACGCGCCAGCGAGGCCGTCGATATTCCCATCATGGCCAGCCTGAACGGCGCAACCAGCGGCGGGTGGGTAAGCCTTGCGAAAGAGATGGAGCAGGCCGGAGCGGATGCCATCGAGTTGAATACTTTCGCGCTGGCAACGGACAGCCGCCAGACCGCAGAGGCGATCGAGAAGCAACTGCTTGAGCTGGTTTCAAGTGTCTGCGATGCGGTCAAGGTTCCTGTTGCCGTCAAGCTCTCGCAATCCTTCACCAGTTTGCCGCATCTTTGCGCGCAGCTCGAGAAAGCCGGCGCACGCGGGGTGGTGCTGTTCAACCGCTTTTATCAGCCTGACTTCGACATTGAGGCACTCGAGGTGCGGCCGACGCTGCACTTTTCGACTCCGTCAGAGTTATTGCCGCGCCTTCACTGGGCGGCGATTCTCTTCGGCCATCTCAAGGGAGACATCGCGATTACCGGAGGCGTCCACTCCGCTGAAGACGTGCTGAAGGCGATTATGGCCGGGGCCAACGTAGCGATGATGGTTTCAGCGCTGCATATTCACGGTATCGGACATATCGCCCGCGTGCTTGCGGACTTGAGATACTGGCTCAACAAGCGCGAGTATGCTTCGCTCCGGGAGACGCGCGGCTGCCTGAGCCGCCGTTCGGTTCCCGACACTTCGCCGTACGATCGCGGCAACTATATCAAGACGCTCAGCTCCTACAGCCTGCGGCAGACGCTGGCAGCGTTCTAAACAGAGTTCTGGGTTGCACAAATGAATACGGCCGCACGAGAGTGCGGCCGCTTTTTTGCTCTCGTGAAGCTGCTGAGAAAGTTGCTCAGTTATTAAGGAATCGCAGTACGGCTTTTTCAAGGATGCCGCGCGCTCGGGGGAGGGCGGCTTCAACTGGATCGCTGAGGGTTTCGCCCAACTCAGTGGAGCCGGCGCCGACGGTGAGAAGCATCGCGTGCGCTGAGATGGAACCATAAAGCTCATGGGTGAGACCGAGCAGCTCAGTCGGGTCAATGTGGTGAGTGGCGAGGTTATGGATTGCGTCTTCGCCGCCGTTCACATGAGTTGCAACAGGAATGAGCTTCACTCGTCCGGGCACGGAATCGACCGAGGAATCAACAAAAAGAACGGAATCGGCATCGGCTATATCTTTCGCGAGATCGGGCGTCCATTGCTGGCGAGCGAGAACGCGAACGCTGGAGTCGTCGCGGAATCGATGCGCGGCCCACTCGGCAAGCCGAGGCCCGACGCCATCGTCGCTGCGCAGCGTGTTGCCACAGGCGAGAACCAGGCAGTTGGATTTTTCAAAGTGCATCGGCTCCGCGAGCTGGGGATTCAATTCGTCTCCTTTATGGTTGTCATGCGTCTTGCGAAAGGCTTGCCGTAGTGGCAATTAGTCGCGCACGGCTCGGTCGAGTTCTTCACCCTCGGCCGAGATTAAGGTAATGGCCAACGGCATCTGGCCAAAGGCATGCGTGGAACAGCTCAGGCAGGGGTCGAAGGTGCGAACAACGGCTTCGACGCGGTTGAGAATTCCCTCAGTAAACTTGCCGTCCTTTACATAATGCCTGGCGGCTTGCAGAACTCCGAGGTTCATCGCCTTGTTGTTCTGTCCGGTGGCGATGACCAGGTTGGCCCAGGTGATTTTGCCGTTTTCGTCCACCTTGTAATGATGGTGCAGCACTCCGCGTGGCGCCTCGGCCTGGCCTGTGCCCTCGAGACGATTCACGCCGGCAGTTGCGCGCACATGCTTGTCGAGAATGCGGGAGTCGGAGAGGATTTCCTCGATCTTTTCAATACCGTAGAGCATTTCAACGAGCCGCGCGTGATGGTAATGGAAAGAACTCTCGACCGGCCCGGCGGCCAATTGCTTGAATTCAGAGAATTCCTTCTCGGCTTTTGGCGTGCCCATGGACTTTACGATATTGAGGCGTGCAAGGGGTCCGACGCGATAGCTGCCGTCGGGATACCCGAGCGGCTTATAGTAGGCGAACTTAGTGTAGCTGTAAGGCTCGACGGCTTCGCCGATGATTTCGGCGTAGCGGGCCGCGGTGATGCCTTCCTCGATCGTGTCGCCAGCGGGGCCGATCAAGCGAAGTGCACCGTCGGTGAACTCGATGGATTCGTCCTCGTTGATGAGGCTCATGTAGTTGGAGGGGAAGTTCGCGAAGACTGCGATCTCAGCTTTGAAGGTGTCCGCGATCTTCTTGTATCCGTCCAGCGCCAGGGCAATATTGGCGTATGCTTCCGGAATCATGGCCAGGATTTTGTCGCGCTTTTCAGTCAACAGCGGCTCGGTGACGCCGCCTGGCACAACCCATCCAGGGTGGATGCGCTTGTCGCCCAGCAGCTCAATGATGCTCTGGCCGAAGCGGCGCAGAGCAACACCGGCGCGGCCCAACTCGGGCTTGGCTGCAGCAAGACCAAAAACATTGCGCAGCTTGGGATCGGATTCCATTCCCAGCAAAAGATCGGGCGAGGCTAGATAGAAGAAACTGAGGGCGTGCGACTGCACCATTTGCGCCAGATTCAGCATGCGCCGCAACTGCGCCGCTGTATGCGGGATGCGGACAGACATGATGGCTTCGCAGGCCTTGGCGGAAGCGATGAGATGCGAAACCGGGCAGATGCCGCAGATGCGCGCCATGAGGCTCGGCATCTCATAGAACGGGCGGCCCTCACTGAAGCGCTCAAAGCCGCGGACCTGCGTGACATGAAAGTGCGCGTCCTCTACTTCGCCCTGGCCGTTCAGTTGGATGGTGATTTTGCCGTGGCCTTCAAGGCGGGTTACCGGATCGATGGTGATGGTCTGGCTCATAGATCAAGCTCCAAAGCGGGTGAGCGCCGGAATATCCAGCGGGCCGCCGTTGACCAGCGCGGTGAGCGCGGTGTGGAATGTGTCGGCCGAGGGCGGACAGCCGGGCAAAAAGACGTCCACCTTCACAAACTCGTGAATGGGGCGCACAATCTTGAGCAGTTTGGGCACCACGACGCAAGGAATCTGCGCCTGGGCGGTTGCGTTTTCAATGTAGGCGCGGTCGAGGATCGCCTCTGGTCCGATGGGATTGCGCATGGAGGGTACGTTGCCAGTGATCGCGCAGTCGCCCATGGCGACCAGCATCTTAGAGTGGCCGCGGACTTTCTTGATCTTCTTCTCATCGTCGACCGAGCTGACGGCCCCCTCGACCAGAGCAATATCGACTGTGTCAGGGAACTCCTTGGCGTCCACAAGCGGGCTGTAAACCAGATCCACGAGCTCGGCGAGCTCCAGAAGCCGCTCGTCCATGTCAAGAAACGACATGTGGCAGCCGGAGCATCCGTCGAGCCAGACCGTCGCTAATTTCAATTTGCTCATTGCGCTTCCCTCATCAGATTCAGATAGGGCAGAAACTCCGGATACTTGGGATGATCGGAGCCGATTTTGCTTTTGTCGAAGAGGGCTCCGGTGGGGCAGACCTGTACGCACTTGCCGCAGCGCGTGCATGCCGAGCTTCCCCAATCCTGATGCAGATCGGAGATGATCAGCGAATTGATGCCGCGCCCCATCACGTCCCATATGTGCGCGCCCTCGATCTCGGAGCAGACGCGAACGCAACGGGTGCACAGGATGCAGCGGTTGTGATCGAGGGTGAACCGCTCGTGCGAGGCGTCGACGTTGAGCTCCGGGTTGCGATAGGGCAGGCGAACATGGGTAAGGCCCTGCTCCTGGCCAAGCGTTTGCAGTTCGCAGTGGCCGTTCGAGACGCAGACCGAGCAGATGTGGTTACGCTCGGCGAAAAGCAGCTCCAGAATCGTGCGGCGATGCTTTTGCAGGCGCTCGGTGTTGGTCGAGACTTCCATCCCTTCCTGCACGGTAGCCACGCAGGCCGGAAGCAGCTTGTTCGTGCCCTTGATCTCGACCAGGCACAAACGACACGCACCCACATCGCTCAGGCCTTCAAGATGGCAGAGGGTGGGAATGTTGATTTCGTTCTCGCGAGCCACTTCAAGGATGGTCTGTCCGGCGCGGGCACTGACCTCCTGCTCGTCGATGACAAGAGTTTTGACATCTGTTTCCGCGCTCATGCCATCACCTCGCTTTGGATTTCAGACTGGGCAGCTTGCATGTTGCAGACGCCGGCCGGGCAGCGCTTGTGCACAATGTGCTCGATGTACTCGTTACGGAAATATTTAAGCGTGCTCAGCACGGGATTCGGCGCCGTCTGGCCAAGACCGCAGAGGCTGGTTTCCTTCACCGTCGAGCAGAGGTCTTCAAGGAGCGCCAGATCGTCCATGGTTCCCGTGCCATCGCAGATCCGTGAGAGCAGCGTGAACATCTGCGCCGTACCTGCGCGGCATGGAATGCACTTGCCGCACGACTCGGTCATGCAAAACTCGATGAAGAAGCGCGCGACGTTGACCATGCACGAGGTGTCGTCCATAACGATCATGCCGCCCGAGCCCATGATGGAGCCCATCTTGAGCAGCGCGTCGTAGCTGACGCCGACATCGAGCATGTCCGCAGGGATGCAGCCGCCGGATGGACCGCCAGTTTGCACGGCCTTGAAAGTGTGCCCATCCGGCACGCCGCCGCCGATCTCCTCGATGATCTCGCGCAGCTTGATGCCCATGGGCACTTCAACCAGGCCGGTGTTGGCGATCTTGCCCGTGAGCGCAAAGACCTTCGTGCCCTTGCTGCGCTCCGAACCCATGTTGAAAAACCATTTGCCGCCATTGCGCACGATTGGTGCGATGTTGGCGTAGGTCTCGACATTGTTGATCAGGGTGGGTTTGCCCCAAAGGCCGGACGATGCGGGATAAGGAGGCCTCGGTTTGGGCGTACCGCGCCGGCCCTCGATCGATGCGATCAATGCTGTTTCCTCACCGCAGACGAAGGCGCCTGCGCCAAGCCGGATCTCCACATCGAAATTAAAAGGCGTATTGCAGATGTTGTTGCCAAGCAGGCCATGGCGGCGTGCCTCGCGCAGGGCAGTCGTGAGCCGCGAGACTGCGACGGGATATTCGGCGCGCACATAGATGAATCCCTTGCTGGCGCCCACCGCGTAGGCGGCGATCGCCATGCCTTCGATGACTCGGTGCGGGTCGCCTTCCATGACGCTGCGATCCATGAATGCGCCGGGGTCGCCTTCGTCTCCATTGCAGACAACATACTTGAGGTCGCCTGCGGCCTTGGCTACCGTGCCCCACTTCAGGCCGGTCGGATAACCGCCCCCGCCGCGACCGCGCAGGCCGCTTTCAGTAATCCGATGGACGACGCCGTTGGGTGTCATCTCCGTCAGCACAGTCAGCAGCGCCTTGTAGCCGTCGCGGGCGATGTAGTCGTCAATCTTCTCCGGGTCAATGTAACCGGCGTTCTCCAGAACGACGCGCACCTGCTTGTCGAAATGCTCGTCGAGGTTCGAGCGGAGATCCGGGACTGGCGCACCGCCCAGGCTGGTGACGATGGCATCGGCGTGGCTCGCGTTCACGCGCCGGTATAGTCTCGGTTCGGGATCGACGCGCGTGTCCACACGGACGAGCGGTCCATGCGAGCAGGGCCCCATGCAGCCGGTGCGGCGGACGAGAACCTTCTTTGCGCCGGCCTCGGCAGCTTTCACGAGGGCGTCTTTCAGCTTGTCTGCGCCCTGGCTTGCGCATGCCAGGTCCATACAGACATTGATTTCGTAGTCGTATTTCTCGTTTTCCTGCTTGACGTTCTTGGCGATTTGCTCGAGCTCTTCGATTGTCATTCGGCCTTCCACCTTTCCAACTGCTCGAGCATCTGCTCCTCGGTGACCTCACCAGCAACCTGGCCGTCGCACAAGGCCACGGGAGCGCGGCTGCAAGCGCCGACGCATCGCGCTACCATCAAGCTCACCTGCCCATCGGGGGTGGTTTGCCCCTGCTTGATGCAGAGTCGCCTTTCCGCCGCGGCAATCAGCTTGTCAGCGCCCTTGATGTAACACGCTGTGCCGGCGCAGACGGTGATCGTATGTTTGCCGGGCGGTTTCAGCGTGAAGTAGTGGTAAAACGTCGCAACCCCATACGCCTGGCTCAGCGGCACGTGAAGCGATTGCGCGACGAAGCGAATGGAATCGTCATCGAGATAGCCGAACGACGATTGCACAGTGTGCAGCGTTTCGATCAGCGCGTGACGGGCAAAGCCGTTCTTGCGCATGGTACCGTTGACGATTTTCCATCGCTTGTCATCGCTCGGTAGTGGTGGGGGCGCGATTCCGGGCACATTCCCTCCGTGATTGGTGCAAACAAAGCATGCATCAGGAATGGTGCGGCGCGGATATGCCGCTTGCGCCTGATACTACCATTGTTGTACGACCGCGGACCGCCGAGCCTCGGTGACCGCAATCACCAGCGTGTGTGGCTATCCCATTTGTTGGCATCGATTTCGGAC
>Ga0181535_10002154_pt1 | contig 24489 bp, 17 predicted proteins | sample PEATcosm2014_Bin_44_FD_119774 | JGI IMG/M metagenome (GOLD analysis project Ga0181535, IMG submission 119774) | Peatland microbial communities from MTU Mesocosm Facility, Houghton, MI, USA - PEATcosm2014_Bin17_30_metaG | ecosystem: Environmental > Terrestrial > Soil > Wetlands > Peat | place...
GATCTCGGTGGAGAAGTCGGAGCGGCTCTCCGGCATTTTGAAGCGGATGGGCGTGCGGCACGAAGTGCTGAACGCCAAGAATCACGAACGCGAAGCATCGATCGTCGCGCAAGCCGGGCGCAAGGGCGTGGTAACGGTTTCGACGAACATGGCCGGCCGCGGTACCGACATCCTGCTGGGCGGCAATGCGGAATTCATGACCAAGGACGCCTGCCTGAAGGAAAAGCTGGCGGAGCGCCTCCCCGAAGACCAGGCCCAGTACGTCGCCGACGAACATTTTTACTACTTCACCCACCACGACCAGTTCTACCGTGTGCGGCGCGACAAGTGGGACGAGGTATTTGCGAAGTACAAGCTGGAGACAGACGCGGAGCATGACGTGGTGGTGGGCCTGGGCGGCCTGCACATCGTCGGCACGGAACGGCACGAATCGCGGCGCATCGACAACCAGCTTCGCGGGCGCGCCGGCCGGCAGGGCGACCCCGGCAGTTCTAAGTTCTTCCTTTCCCTGCAGGACGATCTGCTGCGCATCTTCGGCGGCCAGCGCATGCAGAACCTCATGCTGCGGCTGGGCATGGAAGAGGACGTACCGATCGAATCGAAGCTCATCACGCGGCGCATCGCCAAGGCGCAGGAAGCGGTCGAAGTGCAGAACTTCGAAGCGCGCAAACACCTGCTCGAATACGACGACGTCAACAACAAGCAGCGGCAGGCCGTGTACGGCATGCGCCGCCAGCTGCTGGAAGGCGTGGACCAGAAAGAACACATCCTGGACATGATGCAGGGCATCGTGGAGCAGTTCGTGGAGATGCGCTGCCCCAACGACAAGCACCCCGATACCTGGGACCTGGGCCCGCTGCGGAATGACGTATTAAGCACCTTCGGCGCCAAGATCGACCTCGCCGACCTGGGCAGCATGACGAAGGATGAGATCTCCGACGCGATCGCCGACAAGCTGAAACAGAAATACGAAGAGAAGGAAGCGCTGGTGGGCGCCGACACCATGCGCCACGCCGAGCGCATCGTCATGCTCAACGTGATCGACAACCAGTGGAAGGATCACCTGCTGTCGATGGACGAATTGAAGCAGGGCATCGGCAACCGCGCCTACGGGCAAAAAGATCCACTCGTCGAGTACAAGAAGGAGTCCTTCGAACTTTTCAGCGCGATGATGGACCGCATCGAAGACGAGACGGTGCGCTACCTCTACTTCCTGCAGGTGACCCAGAATGCTCCCGTGATGCCCTTTTCCGAAGAAGGCGAAGAGGAGGAAGGTGGCGAGGAAGAGCCTGCCCGTCCCAATGGGGCTTCCGCCGCCGCCGACGTTCAGCGCCAGGCCGCCAAGAGCACCATGGAGGACTTTACGCGCAACATCCAGCGCAAGAAGGAAAAGGAGCTGCAGGACTTGCAGCTCGGGGGCGGAGACGGCAGCGGCGGCCCCAAGACGGTCAACGGCGGGCAAAAGGTCGGCCGCAACGACCCCTGCCCGTGCGGCAGCGGCAAGAAATACAAGAAGTGCCACGGGGCGTAACCCGGTTCCCGTGGCGCAGGCAGTCCCGCCTGATGTGCCGAGAGTCGTCTCGACATATCCTGTTTTGATGGATTACACCGGCGCTGCCCCCAAACGTCTCTAAAAACCGAACTGCAGCCGCGCGCTGATGCTGCGAGGCGCTGCGATCGCGGTCCCGGAGAACAGTCCGGCGAAATCGATCACGTTAATTTCATTGGTGAGATTCGTGCCATCCACCTGGAACCGGACCGGATACCGCTCCGAGCGGCGGATGGTCACGCCGATGGACGCATCCAAAGAAACAAGGGGAAACGGCCGGTAATCGGAGAAGTTTACGCGGTTGAGGATGGCCTGCCCGTACTGCGCCGCAGCTTCCGCGTAGGTTCCGTCGAAATCGATCGGCAGGCCGCTATCGTAGGTTCCGCCAATCGCCGCCCATAGGCGCGCCGTCACATCCCAGCGAAAACGCGCCCGGACCGCGTTGCGCTCGTCCTGCGACACGGGAAACACCGTGCTACCGGCGCTGATAGCTTGCGCCGCCTCGTCGCCCAGGAACAGGCCGCCGGTAACCGGAAAGTAGCCGTTCCCTCTCGAGTTGGAATAACTGATGTAGCCCGAGAATGGCCCCCAGCGCGGGACGTCTAGCTTCACTTCGGCGCCATAGATGTCAGCGCGAACGAAGGTGATCGGGAAGCTGACGCCCGTGTTCAGCAGCAGGTCATCATCCGGGTAATTGCGATACCCGCGCCAGAAGAAGTTCCCGTCAATCCGGACGTGCTGCAGGAAAGCACGCCCAAAACCGGCCTGATAATAGTTGCCGCGCGCCGGCTGCACGGGCAGCCGCAAAACCTGATCGCTGAGGCTGGCAACCGCAGGCGAACTCGACACCAGCAGGTTCTCAAACGGCGGCGTCTGAAAGATCCTGTCGTATGCGGCCCGGAAGACGATGCCGGCCCACGGCCAGAAGTAGGCGACGCCGGCGCGCGGGCTGGCTGCGCTCTGATCCACCAGCAGGGAGTAGTGATCATACCGAACACCGGCGCTCAACGTCAGGTGCTTCCAGTGGATCTCGTCCTGGGCGAAAGCGCTCTGCTCGCGGTCCGGCGCGTGACCGTAAAAACGAAACGCAAGCGGTGTGGCGGGATCAAACAGCGCGGGATCGGTGATCCGGTAGCTGAGCGCTTCCTGTATCGATGCGTAATCGAAGTCGCCGCCCACTTTCCATTCCTGAATTCCGGAGTGGACGGACACCGCGCCCTTGGCGTACTGCTCATGGTAGCCGCGGTCCTGGCTCGCGATCATGGGAGTCGACAGATCGTTCGACCAAAGGCCGGCCGTGACGTCGCGCGTCATGGCGCGCAGAAACGCGAGCACATTGGGGGAGAAGATGTGGTCATAGGAGAATTGCGCAGCGCTCTCGAAGCTGCGCCGGTCCTGGCGCTGGCCGGCTTGCTGCTGGATGATTTCGTCCGGCACTTCGAACTTGGACTGTTCGCGGCGCAGGATGACTCCGATGCGGTCCTTGTCGGTGATGTCGCGCTCATAGTGCGCCATCCAGTCGAGCAGGGTGCCGTGATTGGTGTAGTTCTGCAGCACGGGTGGATCCAGATAGCGATCGGTCATCGTGCCGGACCCGCTCAGCGTAAGGGTGTTGCGGCCCCAGCCATATTGGCCCTCTAGATAGGCGCCGGCGGTATCGAAACTACCGCCTGAAGCAACGGCCTTGCCGTGAAAACCCGGGCGGGAGTCGCGCTGGGTCTGCATTTCGATCACGCCGCCCATCTTCCTGCCGTATTCCGCCGGGAAGCCGGCGGTCAGAATGCTCATTTCCTGCACGTCATCGACGTCGAAATCGGGGACATAGGCGACCGATCGGTTGTCGGTCAGCGGCAAGCCGTCGAGTACATATTGAACCTGGTATTCCTCGGCGCGCGGATGAAGAATCCCATTGGCTTCGAACAGCCAGCCCGGCTCCTGGTTCACCAGGTCGGCAACGGAGCGGCCGGGCATGGCCGTGATACGGTCTTCCAGCGCTGCGGCTCCGATGCGGTTGGCGGAGCCGTAGTTGCCGGGATCGAGAAGCGTGCCTTCCGTGCTCACGCTCACCGCGGTTTTCACCTGCTCGACGCCCAGGCTGATCTTGAGGTCTCTGGGGATAACCGAATGAATGTCCACAAGTTGCGAGGCGGGAGCCAGACCAGGATGGCTGGTGCTTACCGAATAGGCGCCGAATGGCAGGCGCTTGATCACGGCGCGGCCTTCGCCATCGGTCTGGAAAGTTGCCCGGTACTGATTCGCCTGGCTCGCTACATCCACCCGGCCGCGAACCGGCAGGCCGCTGGAGTCGGTGACCGTCAGCCGCAACTCGCCAAAATCGCTTTGCGCGAAAGCGGTTCCCGCCAGCAGCAGGAGAAGAAGTGGTCGATGTGGCATGACTACTGGTTACCGGGCGCGGCAGGGACTCGCCGGAGGAGACCGCATAGGAACTGCCTCACAACTGGTCCGCAATTGTCAGTATAGGGGACCCTGCGATACCTCGAACCCCGTCAGGATTCCGCCGGCCCTTCGACCGGCTACGCCGGCGCCTTGGCCGGCAGGAACGGCTTCCTTTTTCAGGCCAGCTCCGCGATCTGCCCGTAGAGCGGCTTGAGCGCCGGATAGAGCGCCTGGTAGACGCGGTGGGCGCGGGCGTAGAAGTCGGCATCGGCCGCGACCGGCGCGACCGATTCGGTTTCGCGGATGACGGCGCGGCAGGCTTCGGGGACGGTGGCGTATGCGCCCGTTCCGACCAGCGCCAGCAGGGCGGCGCCGTACGCAGAGCCTTCCTGCGTCTCGAGCGTGACCACCCGCTGGTTGAGGATCGACGCCAGAAGGCCGCGCCAGAAGGGGCTCTTGGCGCCGCCGCCGGAAGCGCGCACACTCGCCACCGGTATTCCCAGCGACTCGACGATGTCGAGACAGTCGCGCAGGCTGTAAGAGACGCCTTCAATTACGGCGCGGATCAGATCGGCGCGCTTGTGCCCGGCGGTGAGGCCGATCCATCCTCCGCGGGCGGCGGCATCGAGGTGCGGAGTGCGTTCGCCCATCAGGTAGGGCAGCCAGAACAGGCCGTCGGCGCCGCGTGGCGATTGCGCAGCTTCGGCGGTAAGGGCATCATAGGAGGCGCCCGGAGCGAGCTGGTTGCGCAGCCATTGCAGGCTGAGCCCTGCACCCTGCGTGACGCCCATCACATGCCACTTGCCAGGCACGGCGTGGCAAAAGGTGTGGACACGGCCGGCTGCATCGTAGGCCACCTGCTCCATGTGCGCGAAGACGACGCCCGAAGTGCCGATGGTGCAGGAAAGAATGCCTGGCTCGACAATGCCGTTGCCGACGGCGCTGGAAGCCTGGTCGCCGCCGCCGCCCACCACCGGAGTTCCGGCAGCGAGGCCGGTGAGCGCGGCTGCCTCCGCGCTCAGGGAGCCGGTGACGGCGCTGGATTCGTAACAGCGCGGCAGGATGGCGCGGTCGAGGCCCAGCCCGTCCATCATTTCCATCGACCAGCGGCGGTTCACCACGTCAAACAGCGCCGTGCCGGAGGCGTCGGAGACCTCGGTTGCGTAGTCGCCGGTCAGCCGGAACCGCACGTAATCCTTGGGAAGCAGCACCTGGCGGACGCGCGCGAAGTTTTCCGGCTCGTGGTCGCGCACCCAGAGCAGCTTGGGCAGGGTGAAGCCGGTGAGAACGGGGTTGGCGATGTAGCGGAGGATGGCTTCGCGGCCCAGCCTGGCGTTGACCGCATCCACCTGTGGCTGCGAGCGCTGGTCGCACCAGATCAGCGAAGGACGGATCACGTGGCCGTCGCGGTCGAGAATCACCAGCCCATGCATCTGGCCGGAAAGGCCGACGCCTTTGACCTGGCTGCCGGCCACTCCTGCGGCTTCGAGCGCCTGGCGGATCGCCGAGACGGCGGCGTCCCACCAGTTCTGAGGCCGCTGCTCTGCCCAAAGCGGGCGCGCCATCATCATGTCCTCGTGAGGAGCGGTGCAACCCGCGCGGACCACGCCGCGCTCATCCACCAGCAGGGCGCGCGACCCCCCGGTGCCGATATCGATGCCGAGCCACATAGTAAGAAATTATAGTGGCACGGCGCGGCCTTCGACGTGAGCCCAAGCGTTCCAGCTCCGGAAATCGAGGCGCTATACTGTTGGGCGAAAGTGCAGATACGGGTTCGGGGCCATTTCGGCGCGCGCTGGCTGGCGGCGATCCTGTGCGCGACCGCGCCCTGCGGGTGGGCTCTCAATCCACGAACCAGCCTGACGCAGTATTCCCGCACCGTCTGGACCCAGGCCGACGGACTGCCGCAGGACACCATCCGCGCCATCACCCAAACCACCGATGGGTATCTCTGGCTGGGAACCGACGAAGGGCTCGCCCGGTTTGACGGCTACGATTTCACCATCTTCGACAAGCACGATGGGGATCTGCCGTCGAATTCGATCACGGCCCTGGCGGCAACCGCCGATGGAGGGCTGTGGATCGGCACCGCGAGCGGCCTCACCGAGTACCGTGACAAACATTTCCGCACGTTCACAACCTCGGATGGCCTGCCCGACAACGCCATCGTCGGCCTCTATACCGATCACGCCGGCACTCTTTGGATCGTCGCCGGCGCGGGTCTCAGTCGTCTGGAGAAAGGGCGCTTCACCAACTACGCGCCCGGGCCCCAGTTGCCGTTGACCTCGGTGCGGGCGGTGGTCGAGGACCGGCGCCATCAGCTTTGGGTAGGGGGCCTGAGCGGCGCCGGACGGTTCTCGGACGCCGGCTTTGTTCCTGTGATCGGCGAAGCGCAGCTGGCCGGGCGGATCATCACCTGTATGACGGTGGGAGCGGACGGCACACTTTGGATCGGCTCCAGCGGCGGCATCCTCGCGCTCGCGCCGGAGGGCAGCCTGAAGAGTTACCGAACGGCGCAGGGTCTGCCCGATCCGCTGGTCCGCGCCCTGTGGTGCGATCGCAATGGCTTGATCTGGGCGGGGACCAACCGCGGCGTGGCCCGCTTTGAGGGGGATCGCTTCAGCGCCGCGCTGGCGGAGACCGGATCCGTCTCTGTTCGCTCGATTGTCGGCGACCGCGAGGGCAACCTGTGGGTAGGGGAGAATTCGGGTTTGAGCCGGCTGCGCGACGACGTGTTCACGGCTTATGGCCAAACCGAGGGTTGGCCGAGCGACGAACCAAACACGGTGATCCAGGATCGCGCCGGGCGCATCTGGGTGGGATTCCACGAAAGCGGGCTGATGATGCTGAGCGGCGGCGAGCGGCGCGTTTTCACCAGGCGCGACGGGCTGCCGGACAACGAGATTTTTTCCATCCGGGAAACGCGTAGTGGAGACCTGCTGATTGGGGCGCGAAACGGCCTGGCGGTCATGCATGGCGACACTTTTCGCGTCTACCGGCCGGAGGACCGCCTCGGCCGCTTCAACGTATTCGACGCGCTGGAGGACGGTGAGGGACGCATTTGGGTGGCGACACCGGGAGGGCTGGAGCGGTCCGTCGGCGGCCGGTTCGTGGTGGTCCAGCCGGGCGGTCCGGTGCTGAACGCGCTGATGGTGACGCTCGGCCTGGGCCGTGACGGAGCGGTTTGGGCAGGCACCTTCGGCAAAGGCCTGTGGCGGATACAGGGGCAGGACAAGCGGCTCTTTACGACGGCCGACGGCCTGTCCAGCGACGCCGTTCGCTCGATTTATCAGGACCCCGGCGGAACACTGTGGATCGGCACTTTCGGCGGCGGTCTCAATTCGCTGCGCGACGGGCGTTTCTCGCGCTACACCCAGCAGGACGGGTTGTTGAGCGATAACGTCGCCAAGATCATCGACGATGGCTCGGCGCTTTGGCTGGCGACCACCCGGGGCATATGCCGGGTAGACAAGAGCCAGTTGCGCGATCTCGCGGCGGGCAGGCGGAAGACGCTCAGCCCGGTGAACTATGGAGTGGAAGACGGGATGCGCAGCGCGCAATGCGCGCCAGAATATCCCGCCAGCGCGGGCGGGTTCCGCATGCGGGACGGCGCCATCTGGTTCCCGACCACGCGCGGAATGGCGGTTTACGATCCGCAGGCAAGGCCGCAGGCCAGGATTGCGCCGATTGTACACATAGTGGAAGTTTCCGCGGGCGGCGTCCCCGTCGACTCGAGCCAGCCAGCCAGACTGGCGCCGGGCGAGGACAGGCTGCTGGTGCGCTACACGGCGCTTCACTTCAGCGCGCCCGAGCGGGTGGAGTATAAGTACAGGCTGGATGGCCTGGACCACGATTGGGTGCGGGCCGGCAGCCGGCGCATGATCAATTACAACAGCCTGCCGCATCGGACCTATCGCTTCGTGGTGAGCGCGGGCACCCCTGGCGGGCCCGCGGCTGAAGCCTCCTTCTCTTTCGTGCTCCTGCCGCATTTCTACGAGACGGCCTGGTTTCAATTGTTGGCGGCCGCGCTGCTCGCCGGTTTGGTGTGGCTCGGGTTCCGCATGCGCGTGCGCCAGATCGGATCGCGCTTCGCGCTGGTCCTGGACGAGCGCGCGCGGCTTGCGCGGGAGATCCACGACACGCTGGCGCAGGGATTCGTCGGGATTTCGTCGCAGCTCGACGCGGTGGCGATGTCGATGCCGGATGACGATTCGCCGGCACGCAAGTATCTGCAGATGGCGCAGCGCATGGCACGCCACAGCCTTACCGAAGCGCGCCGTTCCATGATGGACCTGCGCGCCTCTGTGTTGGAGGATGGGGACCTGGCGGTGGCCCTGGAATCCGGCACGCGCCTGTGGACGGCGGGCCAGCCCGTAGAGGTGTCAGTGGACGTCAGCGGCGACCGCAAACCGCTCCCGCAGGAGATGGAGCAACAGCTCCTCCGCATCGCGCAGGAGGCCGTTACCAACAGCATGAAGCATGCCCACGCCAGCCGGATTGGAATCAAACTGCAGCAGGAAGCAAAGCGCCTGCGCTTGCGGATTGTGGACAACGGGCGGGGCTTTGAAGGGCGCGACGCCTTTGCCGCGCACGTCGGCCACTTCGGCATGATCGGCATGCGCGAGCGCGCCGAGCGGCTGGGCGGCGAGCTGCGCCTGGCCAGCCGGCCGGGTGAAGGAACCGAAGTTGAGGTGAGCGTACCACTGCCATGAGCGAACCCATCCGCATTCTCGTAGCCGAAGACCACCTGGTGGCGCGCGTGGGAGTCACCACCATCGTCAACATGCAGCCGGATATGAAAGTGGTGGCGGAGGCGTCCAACGGGCAACAGGCGGTCGAGTTGTACCGGCAGCACCGGCCGGACGTGACGCTGCTCGATCTGCGCATGCCGGGAATGGGCGGCGTGGAAGCAGCCCGCGCCATCCGCGCCGAGTTTCCAGGCGCGCGCTTGATTGCGCTCACCACCTACGGCGGAGATGAGGACATACGGCGCGCCCTGGCGGCGGGTGTGCAGGCATACCTCACCAAAGACGTCCTGCACGATGAATTGCTCAAAGCGATCCGTGCCGTGCATTCCGGCCAGACCTATCTGCCGACCGCGGTGGCGGCCGCCCTGGCCGCGCAGGTGCCCCGCCCCGATTTGAGCGGGCGCGAATTAGAGGTTCTGGGGTTGATCGTTCAGGGATTGGCTAACAAGCAGATCGCTTACAGCCTCGGGATCGCGGAACACACCGTGAAGAATCACGTCAAGAACATTCTGAGTAAGTTGGGGGCTCAGGACCGCACGCAGGCCGCCACGGTCGCCATTCAGAGGGGGATCATACACCTGTAGGGCCGGTGGATCCCCACGGTCCACCGGCCCTACACGACGCGCGGATTGCTCCTTGCCCCACGCCAACTACCGCCGCGCCATGGTAACCTTCGGGACTGCCAGGTACCCCGTCACCTCATCCTTCTTCACATCGTTGACTACGATCTCGACCGGCTGGCGGTTGCCGGCCACATACAGCTGCACCGGCTCATTGATGGTGCGGTCTCTCTTCTCCACCCGCTTGTCGTCGGCCAGTACTTCCAGCGTGAACCGGTTCCTCTTGGGATCGGCCTTGGCAAGCTGTAACTGAATGCCGCCGAGTTTCTGGGCCGCGCTGTTCTTCTTCAGATCGAATTCGATGTAGTTGCGGTCACCCAGTTCTTTGAGCTGATTCAGTTCGTGGGCATTGGTGGCGATCAGGCCGCTCATCACGCCCATATCGCCGGTGACCCGCTTCAGTTCGTTGCCGTGCTGATCGAGCACCGACTGGGCGGAACTGACATCTCCCTTGACGCCGGTGATGTCGCCGCTGATTTGCTCGATCTTTGAGCTGGCGGTGCTGCTGGCTTGCTTGAGCTCATCCAGCTGGCCGGCCACCTGCTGCTGCGCCTGCTGTTGCGTCTTAGTTTCGTCGGCGATCCTGGCGGCCAGGCTCGCGTTCGTCCGGCGCAGGTCGGCCTTGGCCTGCTCCTGGGTGGTCATAACGGATTCACGTGCCTCCTGCGCGACCGAAGCCATGCGCTGGCTGTTTTCCTCGCTGTTCTGCGTGATCAGGTCGCCCAGTTTCGAGATCTGCGATGCGGTGGCGTCCTTTTGTTCAGCGACCCGGGTTCCCATTTGGTGAATGCTTACGAAGAGAATCAGGTTCGCTACCAGCGCAAGCAAGGTTGCCGCGTACCAGAACATGTGCTCTCGCGCGGGCCAGCGCGACGGAATCTGGCTCGGCCGATTTTCAAAGCTTTCGTTATTCGTCGACATAACTCACTAACCTCCAGGGCGGGCCGCTGCGGCCTGTTCCGCCACTCGGCTACATATAAGCACCTTGTCTGCCAAGGTTAGGGGCGGCGGTTACTAACCTGAGAACACTGGAGATGTGTTGATACACCCAGATTCTGCGGCGGCGCCGGGGAGGTCAGCAGAGTAAATTTTTCACGAACCGGCGCCGCCGTACGTACCTGGCACGGCCAAAAGGATCTCTAAGTCCCATAGAGAGGGCAGAAGCAAGGCGCGCGACTTGCGCTGGCCCCAACATTGCTCCAGGACATCGGTATTGCGTTTGGGCTTACGCCCGGGTGGGTGAGAATCGTGGAGGCCAGGGATGCAGTTAAGTCGACGATTGACGCTGTCATTATTGGGTGGAGTCGCCGCAGTATCGCTGGGCTTTGCCGCCTTCCAGGCGAGAGCGGAAATGCACGTTCTCGAAGACGAGGTGCGGCGCCAGGCATCGGTCCTGGCGGAGAGCCAGCGGCAGCCGGCCGAGCTGGCTCTCGCGAGGGGCTCCGCCGCCGATCTGGAAGCTCTCGTCGATCGATTCGAGAACCAGGACCATCTTGCCGGCATCGCGATATACAATGAGCGCGGCCAGCCGCTGGCCATCACACCCGGACTGCGGCCGCGCCTTAAATCAACTCCCGGAGCGGTGGTCAGCGCCCTCGATGCCGGACAGTCGCGCGCGCAGCTTCTTCGCCTGGGCGACCAGCCGTTACATATTTTCGCCTTACCTCTCTACGCCGGCGGCCGGACAGACGGCGCCCTCGCCGTCTTTCATCGCGTCGCCTTCATTGCGGTTCCGGTATTGCGCCACGCCATCATCAGCGTCGCGCAGACCGTGCTGATTGTGGGGCTGACCCTCCTCATCGTCCGCTGGAACCTGGGCAGGCCCCTACAGCATCTGACCGACTGGCTGCGCGATCTGCGCACGGGGCGCGGGCTGGGAGCGCTGCAACTGAAGGAAGGCATCTTTCAGCCCCTCACCAATGAGGTAGCTCAGATTGCGACGAGTCTCAACGCGGCCCGCCAGGCGGCGGAGGAAGAGGCGCGCCTGCGCGACGCAGCCCTATCCCGCTGGACTGCGGAACGGCTCCGCGTATCCATGCAGAGCAAGATGAATGGAAGCCGCCTGTTCGCCGTGTCGAACCGCGAGCCCTATGAACACATGCATCGCGGCACCGCCATCAGCTGGTCGGTGCCCCCCAGCGGGTTGGTGACGGCGCTCGAACCGGTGCTCCGCGCCTGTGACGGAACCTGGATCGCGCAGGCTACAGGGGACGCGGACGTCGAGAGCGCCGATGAACGGGGCCGGCTGCGCGTGCCGCCGGATCATCCGCAGTACACCCTGCGGCGGGTTTGGCTCGGCAAGGACGAAGAGGATGGCTTCTATCTCGGCTTCGCCAACGAGGGGCTCTGGCCGCTTTGCCATATCGCCCACACGAGGCCTGTATTCCGCGCTGCTGACTGGGACCAGTATCGAGAAGTGAACGAGAAGTTCGCCCGCGTTCTGCTGGAGGAGATGGAGGCGGAAAAAGAGCCGCTGGTGCTGGTGCAGGATTACCACTTCGCCCTCCTGCCGCGATTGATCAAGGAGCGCCGGCCGGATGCGCGCATTGCGATCTTCTGGCACATCCCATGGCCGAATCCGGAGGCCTTCGGCATCTGCCCGTGGCAAAGTGAACTGCTCGACGGCATGCTGGGAGCGGACTTGGTCGGCTTTCACATCCAGGCGCACTGCAACAATTTCCTCGAGACGGTGGACCACGCGCTCGAGTCGCGCATCGATTGGGAGCACTTCGCGGTCAACCGTCACGAGCACATCACCAGAGTGAGACCTTTCCCGATCAGCGTGGCATTTCGCGAAAACGGCGCGGCGCACGCGGACGAGCGCGCCGGGCTTTTCCGCCAGCTCGGCGAGAAGCCGGTGCCATACGTGGGTCTCGGCGTTGACCGCGTCGACTATACCAAGGGGATTCCAGAGCGGTTTCGCGCCATTGAGCGGCTCTTCGATCTGCACCCGTCCTACCGTGAAAAGCTGGTCTTCGTGCAGATCGGTGCGCCCAGCCGGACGCGCATCAAGCGCTACCAGGATCTGATGACAGAGGTTGAGGAGGAGGCCGGCCGCATCAACCGCCGCTTCCGCACCGGCGCCTGGAAGCCGATTGTGTTTCTCAACAAGCATCACAGCCACGAGGAGGTCCAGGCGTATTATCGCGCGGCCGATTTCTGCCTGGTCACTTCGCTGCACGACGGCATGAACCTGGTTGCCAAGGAGTACGTCGCTGCCCGCCCGGATGAGGACGGAGTGCTCATCCTGAGCCGGTTCGCCGGCGCCAGCCATGAGCTGCCCGATGCCCTGGTGGTGAATCCCTATGACGCCGACGAGTTGGCCGGGGCCATCCACAGCGCTCTTTCGATGCCGGCCGGGGAAAAGCGCGCCCGCATGCAGCGCATGCGCGCCGTCGTCGAAGAACACAACGTCTATCGCTGGGCGGGAAACCTGATCGCTGAACTTGCGGCGATCCGTCCGGAGCACGCCCTCGCCCCTGTTGCCGGCGAGTCAAAGGCCGCGGCGCACGCGCCCCGCGCCTTTTCCGGCGCGGCTTAGGGCGAGACCTGGCGCGCTTTGACAATGAATCGATCGGGCGCGGCGCCGACGTAATGGAACGGATAACAGGTAACCAGCGTCAGCTGCGGATGATTCCCGGCGGCAAGCACGGCGACATCATCGGGCTTGACGATTTCGATGCTCTCGACCTGGTAGTCATACCTTCCGGCCAGCGTCCGAAACTCAATCCGATCATGCTTCCCAATCGAACGGAGGCTTCGAAACAACGTGTCGCGATGACCGGCCACGCCGACATTGCCGCCCTGGCCCGGCAATGCAGTCCCCGGGATGTGGCCGAGGGCCAGGCTGAGCGTGCTTTCGCCGTCACCTTCGCGAACCATCTCGCCAAGATGCAGCCGGGGGATCACCAGGCGGCCGAGCAAAGCGTCATTGGCGATGGGCCGCTGCCGGGGAGCATGCACTTTCCCAGGCGTGGGGAGAGAGGTTGGCTCGGACTCACCCCCGCAGCACCAGGCCACCTCGGCTGCCACGACTCGCTTGCCGTCGTACGCGAGATAGCGCGCCAGCGTGGGCTCACTGCCCTGGAGCTGGCATTCGAAGGCGAAGCTCTGCCAGCTCTGGTACGCCGCGGTGCGCACGTACGACCCGGCCCAGATGCCAATGGCGCTCAAGCCGGCGAGTAAAAGTACCCTCTCCGCCCAGAGCCGTCCCTTACTTATTGTCCGGATTCTCGGCTGGCTCATAGCTATAGCTCGTTCGCGTGCGGGCGGTCAAGTGCGAGTGACCCGGGGCTGTGACATAGACCTGAATGCGGCGCAGCGCGCTGGCGTGCGCCGGCGGCGGCGGATAGCCAATGGTGTAGCGCGAGCGAATCTCCTGCGCGATGCCAATGCATATCGGAGCCATGCTCGACAAATCGGCGGGAAAGTGCGCCTCCCCGCCACTCACCCTGGCGAGTTCCTTCAGCAGGCCGAGATCGCGGTCCGGATCGCCCGGACTGGACACTCCGATGGTGTAAATAGTGGCGAGGCTCTTCTCGACGCGGGCGAGCATGTCCTTGCGTCCGGCATGGCTGGCGTTGTCGCCCCCATCGCTGATCACCACCAGCGTCTTTTTGCCGCACCTCCCCATCTCCAGTTGCTGCAATCCCTCGACGATCGCGTCATTCAGCGCCGTTCTGCCCTGCGGCATGCCTCGATGGAGCGCAGCGCGTAATTGCCCGATGTCGTCGGAGAAGAGCAAGCCGTTCGGCAGCCCCCGCGTCACGTGCTCATTGAAGTTCAGCACGAAAACCTCGTCTTTAGGGTTGCTCTTCGCAATCAGCGTCTCAGCCGCGGACAACACCTCCGCGCGCTTCGGCGCCATGCTCAGGCTCTCATCCACCAGGATTCCTACCGTGACCGGGACGTCGTCGTTGGCAAACACCGTGATCGGCTGGCTGAGCCCATTTTCGGTAACGTCAAAATTCCGCCGTGTGAGGCCTGCCACCAGCGCGCCCCTGTGGTCCGTCACCGCCACGTCGAGAAGCACCAGCCGCACATCGCTGCGAATGGTATACGGCGGTTCGTCCTGGGCGATCGCACCGGCTCGGCTTACGAGAACTAAGACGGCGCTTGCCAGTGCGATACATCGAACTGCCAGGCGCCGTCGCATGGATTTTGGCCGGTTCCTTCATCCAGACTACTGCGTTCGCCGCCGCCGCAGTAAGCCATAGAGACCGACGGCCATCAGGCCAGCCAGCCCGATCGGAGGATAGGGGCTCGCTGTCTTGGGTAGAGTCGCCGGTTCCTGAGCCGGTTCCTGAGCCGCCGGTTGGAATTCCGGAGCGGGTTGAGGCGCGGGTTCCGGAGTGGGGGCAGCAGCCGATTCTGCCATCTCTGTGGGCTGAGTCGGCCCCGGCGCCTCCGCCGTCCCGCTTTCGTCTGGCAGCGCGGCAGGCGGCCCAGGCGCAGCCTCAGCTTCCGGCGCCGGACCCGGAGGCGGCGCGTTCAGCGCAGCCGTCAGCACCGCGGGATGCTTGGGATACGCGAACTCCCGTCCATAATTGTCGCCGTGATAGTACCAGTCGCGCATCGCTCTCGCGGTTCCGGCCGGCGTTTCCCAAAATGTGAATTCCGATTTGTCCGGCGGCCGCAGGCGGTAGCTCGGGATTGCGAACACGGTGTCGATGATCCGCGTTTGGTCGCCGTTGAAGATCTGCACCGTGTACCGGTCCGATGCCGAGTTCAGCAGCCGGAACACATAGGTACCAGGCTCCAGAAGCCGGTCCCGGACCTGAATCGGCTGATTCAGGGTGATCACGGTTCGTTTGTCCCACTGGTCCGCTCGGGCGCATGGTGCACCCAATGCGAGCCCGACTGCCACACCGCATATTGCAGTAACTGCCAGTCGCGAATATGTCAGTGATGTTACTCTTTTCATACTGCTTCCTTTCCTGAGTGGTTTACATCCAGCCATGTGCGCGACCCTTCGATGGCCCGGGCGCCAATTGCGGGCGCCCATGCCGCCGAAAGGCCACGAGCACCGTCTCTGGGCAAAACCTGCAACTGCTGACCAGAGTCTCAGTGATCTTGCTGAGTCTCCCATCTGGCAGCTGCGACGCCTGCTTACTGCGTCCCTCTTTTTCGTAGCGCACCATAGCAACCGACCAGCAGCAATCCAGCCACGCCAATCGTGGGATAAGGGCTGGCTGTCTTGGGAAGTTCCGCTGGCGCTGGTGTTTGCGCTGGCGCCGGTTCCTGCGCTGCAGGCTGCGGTTCAGGCGCTGGCGCAGGCTCAGCGGCTGGCTCCGGCGCCGGAGCCGCTTCCTCTACCTGGGCAGGCATCGCTACAGTTTCCGCTTCAGCCGGCGCAGCCGGAGCGGGAGCCCCTTCCGCCGTTTCCGTTGCTGCCGCCGGCGTCCAAGTGTGCACCTCAGCCGAGAGCACTACGGGGTGCTTGGGATATGCGAACTCACGTCCGTAATTGTCACCCGGGTAGTACCAATCACGAAGCGCGCTGGCGGTTCCCGGCGGCGTTTCCCAATAAGTGAAGGCCGACTTGGCCATCGTCCGCTCTCGATAGGCCGGAACCGCAACCAGCATATCGATGATGCGCGTCTGGTCGCCATTAAAGATCTCCACGGTATTTCGATCCGTGTAACGGTCTGAATGTCCGCCGACCAGCACGAACACATACGTGCCAGGTTCGAGCAGCCGGTTGCTAACCTGCACCGGTTGATTCACGGTGAGCACCGTCCGCTTATCCATTTCGTCGGCACGGGCACATGATGCACCCAATGCAAGCGCGATCGTAACAGCGCAACCCATGGTAAGGATCGCTCGTGCCTTTGTTAGTGATTGTCCTTGCCTCATGTTACTTGTTCCTTTCCTAACTGGACGCTTTCTCAAGTCGTCAATGGAGTCGCTTGGCCGCTCCACCGCATACTTGGAAGGCATCTCGCCTACCATTCGGTAACCCGCTGCGCATCAATCACCCGCCTGCCTCATGTAAGATTCCCGACGGTAGTATTTCCACGCCTTTGGGTGATGAAACTAACATGAACGGGACAACTCTTGCGCAGCATCTCCTACAATTACTAACGCGCAGCGCCCAGCCTGCGTTTCCAGACCACGCCGCGGCATGTGCTGGTAATCACGCAACCGCACAACTGGATGCGGCTTGCTCTTGGGGTCAGGCGAGGTAAATCATGCTTTCGCCGGGATGATCGAGCGCCAGCATGGTGAGAATGTAATCCCTGACGTGCCGGGTGACCAGAAAGTTTTGGCGGACGTGCTGGTATCCGTTCTCGCCCATTTTGTCGCGCAACCTCCGGTCGCCGAGCAGTTGCGCGATGCGGGTGGCCGCACCCTCCGAGGAATGCACCAGGAATCCGGTAATGCCATCGATGATTTGCAGCTTGATGCCGCCCGCCGCGCCGCCCACGACAGCCTTTCTTTTCCAGAGCGCTTCGCTCACGGTGAGTCCGAAGCCCTCCCGAATGGATTTTTGTACCATCACCGTCGAACCACGCACCAGGGCGTTGATCTCCAGGTCGCTGAATGGCGGCAGCAGAAGCACGTGAATATCGGGATCGCCGGCGGCGGCCTCCTGGACGTCGCGGAGCACCTCCTCGCCTTCGGGGTCGTCGGGAGCGCCGCCGCCCGCCAGCACCAGCTGGCATCGATGGCGCTTTTTTACGAGGCGATACGCGGCGATGACCCCCAAGGGATCCTTGAATCGGTCGAAGCGCGAGATCTGCGTGATGATGGGCCGGCCTGGATCGACGTTGTATTTCTCCAGCACCTTATTCACGTAGCCGGCTTCCAAAGGCTTGTTCTTGTCGCTGAGCGGATCGATGGACGGGGCGATGCGGTACTGCGCTCCGGGCAGCCGCTGCGCGAAATCAGGCATGGAGAAAATGGCGGCGTCATACTGTTCGATGGAGGGGCGCAGAAACTCCCAGACGTCCGCCTGCGGCGCGGACACGTCAATGTGACAACGCCAGACCCAGCGCCGCCCAATCTCCGCTTTGCGCGCCACCAGCCCGGCCGGCTGCGGATCGTGCACGAAAATCGCGTCACCGGTGAAATTCAAATCGCGCAGATTGGTTTCTGTATTGGCGCGAAAAATCTCGTACATCTCGGCCGTGATCTCCTCCCGCTTGCCGTGCAGCGCGTTGTGGAACGCCTTGGTCACGCTGAAAAAGGCCTGATCGCCCTTGATCACGTCCCATGCGGCGTCCACACCCAGTTCGCGCAGCAGTGGCACCAGGCGGGTCAGGATTTCGGCCACTCCGCCGCCCACCGCAGTGGAGTTGATGTGTTGCATCTTACGCCCGGCGACGCGGCCCGCCAAGGCTCGCAGCTCCTCGATCACACCCGGGCCGGCAACGTCCTGGTAGTCCTCCAGCTGGATTGGCATGTTACTTCGACGAGTATCTCCTTCCTAACTTCACGATTTCGTGTTTCAGCTCATCCAGCGTCATCGCGTACGGATTCAGGCTGTTGATCCTGGCCGCGAGCCTCTTCTGGCCCAGGTCTTCGAGCCATTGTGAGAAGTCGTTGGTGGGCCGCTCCAGGCGGAGGCGTGCTTCGAAAAAGTGGAAATGCAGGCAGTCGTTGGTGACGTTGCCCAGCAAGTCGAAAAACTCGGACACTCCGGCCGCGACCAGGCCGGTCGGCATAATGAAGCTCTTGGCCTCGCAGAAGTGGAATTCCTCTCCGGGTGGGCAGGTGCGAATGGTCTTTCCGTCGCCTTCCAGATGCTTCTGCATCACGCGGGCGAGCGCCTCGCGCAGATCCCGTATCGAGGTCATCTCCAGCAGGTCGATGGCCGCCAGCCGCTCCGCCAGCCGCTCCTCCTGCAGAGCCTGCGAAACCCAGTTGGCGAATTCGTTATAGAACCTGGGCTTTTCGAAATGATGAGTGAGGTAGAGGTAGTGCGTGTGATAAAAAATGCAGGAACCGGAAACCTGGGTGAGGTGCTGGAGCAGTTGCGCGAGGTCCGATGCTTTCCGCCCGGTCAGCCCCACCAGACGGGTTTCGGTAAAGAACGCGAATGCTTTGGCCTCGGTCGATGGCGCCATGGTTTTCAGGCCCGGCGCGCCTTGGGAGCCGTGAGAGTTGCCAGCCATCGCAGGAGTTCGTGAACTGCAGCCGGATGCGGCAACCGGTAGCGGGCGTGGGTCGGCTGCGCCCCGCCAACCTTGATGGTCACCGCGTCGGGCAGAACCTCAAACGCTTCCTCGTCGGCGGCGTCGTCACCCAGGTAGATCACCAGGGCACCGTCACCACCGAAGCGATTGAGGATCCACTGTGCCGCCGCACCCTTGTGCCACTTCGTGCGCGGCAGAATCTCGATTGCCTTGATGCCGTGCAGGAGGCGAAACAGGCGCTCGTCCCGGCCGGCGGCGACGCGCACCGACTCTTGTATCTCGGCGTAGTCCGATTCCGCTGCCTGCCGGTAATGCACGCTCGACGTGAGGCCCTTGAACTCGACCGCGGTCCCGGCGATCGGCCGGAGCCGCGCCGCGATGTCATTGGTGAGGCGCTCCAGGCTGTTGCGCCGTCCCGCTGCCACGGGCTCCACAAAGTGGACGTTCCGGCCAAATATTTCCTGCCCGTGATTGCCTGCATAAATCAAACCCTGCAGCCGGATGCGGGCAAACAGGTCTTCCACGGCCCGGCCGCTGATGATGGTGGTGATGACCGATGGGTTCGAAGAGAGCAGCGCCAGCGTTTCGCCCAAACCGGGGTCCAGCTTGGGAGCCGCGAAATCGGCTTCAATCGGAGCCAGCGTGCCGTCAAAATCCAGGAACAGGAACGTCTTTTCCTCGGCTTCAAACCGCTCCTGAATGTCGACGATGGTATCAACCAGATAACTGAGCATGATTCTGCTGTAACCAGGGTTGTAACTTGCGCCATTTCCGGCCCGGCGGGTGGATGGCCCCAGCGGGCTCACACTCCGAGGGAGACGAATCGGGTGATGGTTGTCACAACGGGTTACCTCCTGCCGTAAAGTCCTCGCAATGCCCGTGCCATTCGGGGTGGGCTGCTGTGGTTTCTTCAGCTTGGCGGTCGAATGGAGTCGCGAAGTAGCCTCCGCGCGCAAATACTTCCGGCCGAGGTCACGCGGCAGGGCGCGAATTTACACCACGCTCGACTTCAACTGCCCGCACGCGGCGTAGATATCCAACCCGCGGGGCTTGCGGATGAAGCAGGGAAGAGAGCGGCGCACAATGGCTTGAAAACTCGCGACCCGGTCAGGTTCGGGGGTCTGGTAAGGAATCTCCGGCCCGGGGTTCAGCGCGATCAGGTTGACCTTGGCGTTGAGACGAGCCAGCAGCTTGACCACCCGGCGTGCGTCGGCGTCGGTGTCGTTGACGCCTTTCAGCAGGACGTATTCAAACGTCAGCTTCTCCCAGGGCCGCAAAGGATAGGCCTGGCAGGCTTCGATGAGATCCTTCAAATGGTACTTGCGGGTGATCGGCATCAACTCGCGGCGCGCCTCTTCGGTGGAAGCGTTGAGCGAAATCGCCAGCTTCGGCCGCACTGGCTCGCGTCCCATCTCGGCGATTTTGGGCACCACGCCGGCCGTGGAAACAGTGATGCGCCGCGGTGAGAGTCCGAAGCCGGCGGGATCGAGCAGGATGCGTGTGGCTTTGATCACGTTTTCAAGGTTGAGCAGCGGCTCTCCCTGCCCCATCATGACGATGTTCAGGCGCCGCGAGGCGCTGGCCCGGTCGAGCCCGTTGTCCCGCGCCAGCGCCAGCACCTGCCCGACGATTTCGCCCGCCGTCAGGCTGCGCTCCAGGCCCAGCAGCGCGGTCATGCAGAACTTGCAATCCACCGCGCAGCCGACCTGGCTCGAGATGCAGATGGTGTCGCGCTCACCCTCCGGCATCAACACGGTTTCCACCGTGCGGCCGTCCTCGAGCCGCAGCAGATAACGCCGCGTGCCATCGATCGACTCAAAGCGGTGGCCGATTTCCGGCAGCCCGAAGGGGTGCCGCTCCGCAAGACTCCGGCGCAGCGCCGCAGGCAGAGCGCTGATGCCCGCCACATCGGTTGCCCGGCCTCGATAGACGGCCTCATAAACCTGGGCGGCGCGATAACCGGGTTGGTCGGAGCCAAGGGCCTCGCGGAGGTCGGCGAGATCCATCCCCACAAGCGGTTGGGTCATGCGTGCCTTCTATTCTAAGGGAGGCGGGAACGGCAGCGGCGGGTCGGAATTCATGCCCCGCCCGGCGTTCCGGAGTTACAATAGCACCGACCTATGGAAACCCGTTCGATCTGCACCTCCGGTCCGGTCCGTGGCGGCGCATTCATTCGGCCAGAACGGGGCCCCGCCAGCACTCTCTCGAGCCGGGTAGTCTCATGAGCCGGCCCTCCTGGGACCTGCGCATCGCGCGCGCAGCTGAGCTTGGCGGCCGCTATCCGGCCGCCGCTCCGTTGCTGGAGTTCTACCGCCAGACCGCGGAGCTGCAATCCCACCTCTACCGCGAATTTGAGGCCGGCCCACTCGAGGCCATCGAAGAGAAGTTTCCGGCCTTCCTCGATCAACTGGCACTGGCTGCTCCTCCCGAAGTGGCGCAGCATGCCGCGGCGCTGCGCAACGCGGACCCAGCCGAGCTGAAAGCGCTGATCGAAGCCGGCATGGGAGGCCTGCACCCGGCACGCCGCTTTCGCCTCGCCGACTTCCTGGCCCGCGCTTTTCTCCAACCTTGGGCCGAAGCGGCCTGCCCGCTGCCACGTGCCGAAGAGTGGAACCTGACCTCTGTGTGCCCCTGCTGTGGCCGCGAGCCCCAGGCGGCTGTGCTGCGCGAGGAGCAATATGGCGCGCAGCGCAGCCTTGTGTGCTCCCTATGCCAGTGGGAATGGGAATTCCGGCGCCTCCTCTGCCCCGCCTGCGCGGAGGACCGTTCCGACAAGCTGCCGGTGTTCCGCTCCGAAGACTTCCCCGCTGTCCGCGTGGAGGCCTGCGATGCGTGCCAGACCTACCTCATGGCCATCGACGTCACGCTGGACGCCGGCGCCGTGCCGGTCGTCGACGATCTAGCCGCGCTCTCCCTCCACCTTTGGGCGGGCGAGCAAGGCTACCACCTGCTAGCGCCGCATTGGCCGGGGATTTGAGGGCAAACCCGGGGGCGAGCCCGGCCCGCCGCCCGATCTATTTTTCCTTGTCCTTCTGAGTCGCCTTCTTCGACGCCTTGGTGTTGTGCTTGGGTGGCGGGTTCGTGCTGTGCGCGCCCTGGTTACCCGAACCGGCGCCCTGGCTATTCGCCGAGGAACTGCCGCCAGAAGGCGGATTAGTCGTTTGCGCGCTGGGCGGCCGGTCAACCTGGTAAGCCGGGCGCGGGTTGGCCGGTGGGGTGTTCGCCGGCGTGCTCGTGCTCTGCGGCGCTTGATTTACAATTCGTCCGCGCGGCGCGGCGGAAGGCTGGGCCGCTCCCGTGTTCCCGGCGGCGGGTGTGCCGGCGCTGCGCGTCAGGCCTTGCGTCGCGTAGCTGCTGGTGCGGTAGCTGTTTACCTGTTCCGGCGCCAGCGGCCGCCCGCCATTCTGGCGCAAAGCCTGCTCCTGCGCAGCGAAGGAGACTGGTGCGGGCGGCGGCGCGTGGCTGGCCACCACCTGGCGCGAGACGACGCGCGCGGGCGGCGCATGGAATCCGGCCGGTTGCGCAGCCACCACGCTCTCATGCGTCGGCACCACAGCCGGCGCATGCCCCACAATTTCGGCCTGTCCCACCGCCCCAGGCGGTACGGCGATCGCCGCCCGCGCCACCGGCCGAGCCGAAACAAACGCGCTCTGCGGAACCGCGGTCACGGCGCCCGTAACATTCTGGTTGACGTAGTGCACGTTGGTGACATTCACGTTGTTGATCACGGCGACATTGGTCACGTGGGTGATGTTGATATTCTGAACGTAAACGTTGCTCACCGGGTAGGCCGGCCGGTAGACCTCACCCGGCCCCAGCGGGAACCAGGCCGCCACACCGGCTCCGCCGCCGAAGCCCACCGCGACTCCGAAACGCGGGCCACCAACAAACGCCACCAGGGCCGGCGCGTAGAACGGCCGCACGCCGACCACCATGGCTCCCGGCACCCAAACCCAGCCGCCGGCAGCGAAGGCCCAGCGGCCATAGTGGAACGGCGCGAATCCCCACGGAGCATCGTCAATCCAGGTCCAGCCCCACGGGGCCACCCAGACCCAGTGGCCGTAGTGATACGGCGCCCAACCCACCACAACGTTGGTCGGCGACCAGACCCAACCGTACGGCTGCGCATAACGCCACTCGCCATACGTATCCAGATCCTCGTAGCCGATCGTTTCCCGCGGCACATACCGCGCCGAGGCCACTGAGTTCTCGCGCCGATCGCGGACTGAGCACCAGGCGTCAAAGTCGTCCGGCGGCGGCGCCCCGCTCATTTCCTGAGTCACTGGCTGCGTGCCGGAAATGCTGGCGCTCTCCCCGGTGTGGATAATGAACTGCGCCCCGCCTCCCGCCGCTTCCGCCTCGCCCGCGCGCACCACGGCATACGTTGTGCTGTTGTCGCCGTTGGCGTCGATACGGTAATCGCCGGGCCGCAGCAGGTTGATGGCAACGTTGGGCGTGTCCACTTCAAACGCTTCGTCGGGTCCCAGGTAACGCACGTGCACGTTTAACGATCCCTGTGTCAGGCCAAGCTGGACGATTCGGTCGTCTAGGTTCAATACCTCCAGAGCGGTCGCCGAGCTCAGGCGAATCGCCGTCGAACCGACGTGCAATTCCGCGCGCGCTCCGCTGTCGGCCCATAAATGGTCGCCTGTCGTCAGCGGGTAATTGAGCGTCGCCCCTGTCCAGTCTTCCACGCTGCCGGGCCGGAATGATACCGGTCCTTCGAGATGGTTTAACCGGGCAACGCGCGACGGAGGGTCGCCGCCCTGAGCCATGGCGGCAGCCGCCGCAAATGCCAGTAGAACTGCACAGCCTGTGATTCGGCGCATCAATTCGCTCCCTAGTTCTATCTAACACCAGAGCGGGTTCGACGGCTGCCTTAGAGAAATTAAAATCAGGCAAGAATCGCGGCCGAAGCTGGCCATTTTCAACCACTCTGGTGCAATTCAGCCAGCGAGACACCGTTCCGCCGTCCGCAGGGTGCGAAAAGGCCCTGAAATGGAAACTCAACCCGTTGTCCCCGCAAGGACGAGTCAGGTATTATCGGTGCTGATCGGATCAGCGGGATCGCGAAGACCCGAAAACAGTCCCGGTCGCAGCACCGTCTACCAATTTTGAGGAGAGGAAAAATGCAGAAACTGAGACACGTTCCAACCGCGCTCGCGATCCTGGCCGCGATGGTATCCGCCGCCGCTTTCGCCCAGGCGCCGCCGTCGTTCGCCCCGCAACAGCTGGACCAACTGGTGGCGCGCATCGCGCTCTATCCGGATGCGCTGCTGGCACAAGTCCTCGCAGCAGCCACCTACGCCAACGACATTCCTGCCGCCGCGCAGTGGGCGGACGAGCATCATTACCTGGCCGGTCAGGCGCTGGCCGGCGCCATTCAAGGGGACCAGCTGCCTTGGGATCCCAGCGTGCAAGCCCTGCTCCCATTCCCGTCCGTGCTGGAGATGATGAATGCGGACATCAACTGGACCCGGCAGCTCGGCGACGCGTTCCTGGCGCAGCAGCAGGACGTGATGGACGCCGTCCAGCGGCAGCGCGCCATCGCGCGCCGCTACGGTTACCTGAGGAGCGGCGGCGAGGTCATAGTCGGCGGCGGGCCGTACATTACCATCCTCCCGGTGAATCCGGCTTACATCGTGGTCCCCTACTATGATCCGGCAATCGTGTTCTTCGCGCCGCGGCCTGGGTTCGTCGTCGGCGGTGCGATCCGTTTCGGCTTCGGCGTTACCATCGGCGGATTTTTTGCGCCCTGGGGCTGGGTCGAGGGAGGCATCCGCTTCGACTGGGGCGCGCACGCTGTCTTCGTGAACAATGTGCGCTGGGGCAGAACCTGGGTCAATCGCGCTGCCTACGTGCACCCCTACGCAGGGGTCCGGCGTTTCCCAGCTGGCTATGTGCGCCCCGCCGAAGCGCATGCGGTCCATGTGCGTTCCCAGGAGGAGCGGATGGCAGCGCGGCAGGGCAGGCCGGTGCCTCGTGAAGTTCACCGCGAAGAACGCCGCTAGACCAACAGTGGTGGGGCAAGCTTCCGC
>Ga0181535_10002155_pt1 | contig 24485 bp, 21 predicted proteins | sample PEATcosm2014_Bin_44_FD_119774 | JGI IMG/M metagenome (GOLD analysis project Ga0181535, IMG submission 119774) | Peatland microbial communities from MTU Mesocosm Facility, Houghton, MI, USA - PEATcosm2014_Bin17_30_metaG | ecosystem: Environmental > Terrestrial > Soil > Wetlands > Peat | place...
CCCTGCACCCCGAGGTTCTTCAAGGTCTCCTTGACGTCGTCGAGCTTGAACGGCTTGAGCACTGCCACGATCAGTTTCATTTTGAACTCCTTTCGTTCTCAGTGACCGAGGCCTAGGACCCGCCGCCGGGAATATCTTCGGCACCGGGTACCGGATAGTCCTCTCTGGGTTCGGAACCTCCCTTGTCGACGCCGGCCATGGCGAAGGCACCGTCGCTGCGGGTGGCGAAGCCGGACTCCTCGGGGAACGCCTCCTCGCCGTGGATGGCGAGGTCGCCGACCTCGAGGATCTCGTCCTTGTAGCGGGCGCCACGGAGGACCCAGCCGATGACCTTCATCAGGATGAAGGTGATGAGGGCAGACCAGAAGATGACGAAGATCGCCGCTCTGAACTGTTCCCACAGCTGGTGGGCCGAACCCGTGTACATCAACCCGTTCACCGACGTGATCACGCAGTGGGCGGTGCCGGTGGCGTAGGTCGCCGGCGACGTGCCGACCACCTGCCCGGCGGCGTCGAGGTGACCGCACCCGTACTCGATCATGTTCGGGTCACCGAAGATGCCCAGCAGCATGCCGCCCATGAAGCCGGCGATGCCGTGGGTGTAGACGACACCCAGTGCGTCGTCCACCTTGGAGAACGGCCGCACCTTGGACAGGTAGTTCCAGCACACCCACACGACGGCGCAGCAGATGGCGCCGACGTAAATGGCGCCCCGGCCGTTGACCCAGCCGGCACACGGTGTGATCCCGACCAGGCCGCAGATCATGCCGTTGACGCCGCCCAGGAAGGTGGGCTTCTTCTCCTTGGTGAAGAGTGCGTCCATCAGCATCCAGACGACGACGCCGGTGGCGGTGGCGATGTTCGTGTTGATGACGGCTGCCGCCATGGAGGCGCCCGCGTAGTAGGGGTCTCCACCGTTGAAGCCGTTCCAGCCCAGCCACAGGATGCCGGCGCCGACGGCCGCCATCACGAGGTTGTTGGGCAAGGCATGCTGCCTATCTCGCAGGAGCCGTGGTCCGAGGACCCAGGCTGCGACGAAGCCGGACACTCCCGCCGACATGTGGATGACGTAGCCACCCGAGAAGTCGAGTGCGCCCTCCTGTGCGAAGTAGCCGCCGCCCCAGAGCAGGAACGCGTCCACGCCGTAGACGAAGGTCGACCACAGCGGGACCAGGATGCACCAGGCCAGGAACTTGATGCGCCCGAGCACGCTCCCGAGGAACAGCAGCGGGGTGATGGCCGCGAACACGAACTGGAAGTACGCCAGGCTCGCGGTCGGGAAGTGGAAGGGGATCAGGGTGTTGGCCGCCGAGACCGCCTGGCCCTGTTCTCCGACGCTGTTCGTGATGCCTCCGGGTTTGCCCACGAAGTTCTCGAAGAAGTGCTGCAACGTTCCCGTTGTCCCGGTGGTCTGGGTCGGCACTCCGTTCAGGACCCCACCGCCGACGGATGTCGCCCCGAATCCCATCTTGTAGGACCAGAGCACCCAGGCGAGGAGGACGAGCGAGAACCCGGCGAACATCATGGCCAGTACGTTGACGGCCCACTTCTTGGGCACGATCGACGCGTAGAGCACGGCCAGGCCGGGAAGGCTCATCAGTCCGACGAACGTGGCGGCTGTGACCTGCCACGTGTTGTCGGCCGGATTCAGCCAACTTGGATACGGGACGGGAACGATCGCTCCCATTAGGTGGATCACTACGCCTCTCCTAACTGTCGTTGCGCCCGAGCGATCCGCCCTGTGACCGGATCGGTCTCAGACCGCAAGGTGCGCAAGCCATTTCGGACGGTTCTCCCCGTCGGAGACACAATGCAGGGAGGGGGTTTCCACATCGTCACCGCTGTGTTTCCAGTGCGTTAATCCACACCCTGGGGACATCCCGCCTGGTGGGGCGCGCTCTTGCGGGCGCGGTGCTCGGGGCGTCCCCGTTTCCCGCCACCACTACGATCTCCCGATCGCTCCTCCCGACGAGCATCCCTTCATGCCCACGCCCGAACCGGCGACGAACGCCGGCCCGTCGCCCGGCGCGCCGGCGCCCCACGAGCCGGCGCCGGATTCCGACGACCGCGTCGCGCCGCTACGCGGTGCCGGCGTGCAGATCGACGGGCGCCGGGTCGCCCGCGTCGCCCTCGGGATCGTGCTCGTCACCCTGGCCGTCCTCGCCGTGGTGTTCACCGTCATCGGCATCCACGACAACGACCAGACGGACGAGCTGCACAACCAGGGCGTCCCGGTACAGGTCACGATCACGTCGTGCCAGGGCCTGCTCGGCGGCAGCGGCAGCAACGGGGCCGGGTACTCGTGCCGGGGCGCCTACGAGCTCGGCGGCCACCGCTACGACGAGGTGTTGCCCGGTACCGCCCTCCACGCGCCGGGCACCGTGATCCGCGCCCTCGCCGTGCCCTCGGACCCGACGCTCGTCTCGCCGCTGTCCGTCATCGACAACGAGCACGCCTCGACCTCGGTCTACATCCTGCCGGCCGTCCTGTTCGTCGTCCTGGTCGCCATCGTCGCCGTCCTGCTGCTCCGCCGGGGGCGCCCGCGCCCGGAGGATCGCAGCGCGGACTGAGTGACCGACGCGTCCCGAGGGCGCGGTCCTGGTGCGAGCGGAGCCTCAGGCGGTTAGGGCGCTCAGGTCGGTGGCGTGTAGCGCTTGTTCTGGCGCGGGCGACGCCCGCTCGAGGGTCGGGAGCCGTTCTGCTTGGGCGGGCTGGGCGCATCGCCCTCCGCCCGCTTCAGCGCCTGCTGCAGGCGGTAGGCCCGCACGAGGTACCAGGCACCCGCCAGGAGGAAGGGCACGCCGAACCCCCAGAAGCGCAGGTTGAAGACGGCCAGGCCGAAGAGCGCCAGGGTGATGCCCTGGAAGAGCCGCTTGCGCAGCAGCGACGACACGAGGATCAGGACCGACATGCCGAGGATCACGTAGGTGAGCTCGTCGTAGATCGTCACGCTCTGGTGGGTGTCCTTGGCGTGCTGAATGGTGTCGGAGCCCACCAGGATGCCGATGATGGCGGCGAGCGGGGCGGCCACCAGGCCGATGGCGCGCTCCTTGTCGTCGGAGCGGGCGATGGCCTCCTCGAGCTCCTCGACCGAACGTTCGTCCGTGGCGTTCTTGTCGTCGTCGAGGGCGTCGGGCTGCACGATCGAGTACTTGAGGCGCTGCCACCGGGTCATCGGGGGGGCGTCGTCGCCGGAGCTGCCGGTGTCTCGACTCGAGGGCACCGGGGAAGGCTAGCAACCCCCCGGAACGGCTCCTTTTGGGCAGGTCGCCGGCGGCGGGGCGCCTTCCGGTACGCACGGCCGGCCCTCTCGATAACGTCTCGGTGGGGGCATGTGGTCCCGGACGGTCGTGAGGTGCGCACAGATGAAGCTCGTGGTGGCGGTGGTCAAGCCGTTCAAGCTCGACGACGTGAAGAACGTCCTGAAGAACATGGGTGTGGCGGGCATGACGATCACTGAAGCGCAGGGCTTCGGGCGCCAGCGGGGGCACACCGAGAACTACCGGGGGGCGGAGTACCAGGTCGACTTCGTCCCGAAGCTGCGCGTCGAGGTCCTCGTCGAGGACGACCGCGCCGAGGCCGTCGTCGACGCCATCGTCAGCTCGGCCGCCACCGGCAAGATCGGTGACGGCAAGGTGTGGGTGGTGCCGGCCGAGACCGTCGTGCGCGTGCGCACGGGCGAGCGCGGGGCCGACGCCGTCTGACCTGGGCACGGGCGGCCCGTTCGGGTCGCGCCAACCCGGCAACCGAGTACGCAGAGGGCTACTGTTTTCGCCCATGAGCCGCGACGAACTCGACCTCTCCAAGATCTGGCTGTTCTCGACCTCGTCGGCCAAGGACCTGCGCACGATCAAGCGGGCCCTCGAAGAGGTGACCGTGCCGCCGGGGCGGATGCTCTGCGAGCAGGGCACCATCGGCCGGGAGTTCTTCCTCATCGTCAAGGGCCAGGCGTCGGTGCGCCGCAACAACCGCAAGGTGGCCACGCTCGGCCCGGGCCAGTACTTCGGCGAGATGGCGCTCCTCGACCGGCGCCCCCGCTCGGCCACCGTCACCTCCGACACCGACATGACGCTGCTCGTCCTCGGCCAGCGCCAGTTCAACGGCGTGCTCGACGCCGTGCCCGCGCTCGCCCGCAAGATGCTGGCCGCCATGGCCACGCGCCTGCGTGAGGCGGACGAGCGGGCGATGGCCGCCATCTAGACATCCCACGGCCGGTCGCCCCAAGCCGCTTCGTGCCGCCCCTTCGCCGCGCCCCCCGGGCGGCGCGCACCCTCGCTGACCTGGACCTGGGTCCCCGCGGCATCCGCGTCTTCGCAGGTCTGCGCTGCGAAACTGCCTGTGTCCGAATCCTCGCCTGGACACAGGAGGTCACGTCATGGGTCAGCTGGACTACAAGAAGTTGGTGGCGGAGTTCCTCGGAACGCTCACACTGGTCGTCATCGCGGTCGGGGTCGCCACCGAGAGCTTCGGGTTCAAACTCTTCGGCTTGAGCTACTCCGCCGGCGTCGCGGCCACCGCGCTCGCCTTCGGCCTGGTGCTGGGCGCGCTGGCCTACGCCATCGGGCCCATCTCGGGCGCCCACGTCAACCCGGCCGTGACGCTCGGCTTCATCGCCACTGCCCGCATGAAGGTCGGCGAGGGCATCGCCTACATCGTGGCCCAGCTGCTGGGCGCCATCGCCGGCGCCTACCTGCTCTACGCCATGATGGACACGTCGCCCTTCTACTCCAAGAGCCGGATCGGCCTGGGCGCCGACGGCTACGGCTCGGCGTCGCACCTGCACGTCAGCGAGGGGGGCGCCTTCCTGATCGAGGTCGTCCTGACGGCGGTCTTCGTCATGGTGGTGCTCTTCGCCACGCACAAGGCGGCCATCCAGGGCGCGGCGGGCGTGGCCATCGGCTTCGGGCTGGTGGTGGTCCACCTGATCGGCATCCCGCTCACGGGAACCTCGGTCAACCCGGCCCGCTCGCTCGGCCCGGCCCTGGTCCTCGGCGGCACGGCGCTCAGCCAGGTCTGGCTCTTCCTGATCGCCCCGCTGGTGGGGGCCCTGGTGGCCGCGATCATCCACTGGGTGATCGCGGACAACTCCAAGGACGTCACGGTCGACACGCCGGCCCCGGCTCACGCCGCGAGCTGAGCTGCCGGACCGTACCGGTCACGCCGGGACGGTCCCCCGCTACCGTCGGATCCATGGATCTGACCGAGGCACTCACGTTCGTCCGGGCCCGCAGCCAGGGGGTCCTGACCACCATCCGCGCCAACGGGCGCCCGCAGCTCTCCAACATCCTCTACGTCCCCGGTGACGAGGGCATGCTGCGGATCTCGGTCACCGACGACCGGGCCAAGACGAAGAACCTGCGCCGCGACCCCCGGGCCTCGCTCTACGTGCTGGGCGACAACTTCTACCAGTACGTGGTGCTGGAAGCGCTGGCCGAGCTGACCCCGGTGGCGGCCGACCCGCATGACGCCACGGTGGACGCGCTGGTCGACTATTACAAGGCCGGGAACGGCGAGCACCCCGACTGGGAGGACTACCGGGCCACCATGGTGGCGGACAAACGCCTCATCGTGACCCTGACGCCCGAGCGCGCCTACGGAATGGTGGCGCCGGGCTGACCCCCGGTCACCCGACCGCCGACAACCAGGCTCAGGCCGGCGCCTCGGCCGGGGCCGCTGCGGCCGCCGCCGCCGGTCCACCGCCGAGCGACTCCTCCACGAGCTGGGACAGGTCGAGCACGCGCACGTCCTCCTGCTTGTCGTTGGCCCGCACGGCGTCGTCAAGCATGATCATGCAGTAGGGGCAGGCCGTCGACACCACGTCGGCCCCCGTGCCGAGCGCCTCGTCCATGCGTTCCATGTTGACGCGCTTGCCGATGTTCTCCTCGAGCCACATGCGCGCACCACCGGCCCCGCAGCAGAAGCCGCGCTCCTTGCAGCGCTTCATCTCGATCTGCTCCACGCCGGGGATGGCGCTGAGCACCGTGCGGGGCTCCTCGATGATCCGGTTGTGCCGGCCCAGGTAGCAGGGGTCGTGGTAGGTGACCTTGCCCGAGTAGCCCGAGCCGGGCGTGAGCTTGCCCGACTTCACGAGGTGCTTGAGCAGTTCGGCGTGGTGGATGACCTCGTAGTTGCCCCCGAGCGCGGGGTACTCGTTCTTGATGGTGTTGAAGCAGTGCGGGCAGCTGGCGATGATCTTCTTCGTCCCAGCCTCGTCGAGGGTGGCGATGTTCATCTTCGTCTGCTCCTGGTAGAGGTACTCGTTGCCGAGGCGGCGCACCGGGTCGCCGGTGCAGGACTCCTTGGGCCCGAGGATGCCGAAGGTGACGCCGGCGCGGTGCAGCATGCGCGCCGTGGCCTGCACCCCCTTGCGGGCCCGCTCGTCGAGGGCGCCTGCGCAGCCGACCCAGTAGAGGTACTCGATGTCGTCGGGGATGGTGCCGGTGATGACCGGGATCTCGAAGTCCAGGGTCTGGGTCCACTCGGTGCGCTTGGCCTGGCCGAGGCCCCAAGGATCGCCCTGGTTCTCGACGTTGCGCAGCATGAGCCCGGCCTCGGAGGGGAACTCGGACTCCATGAGGACCTGGTAGCGGCGCATGTCGACGATGGCGTCGATGTGCTCGATGTCGACAGGGCACTCGTTCACGCACGCCCCGCAGGTCGTGCAGGCCCACAGCACGTCGGGGTCGATGACGTTGGGCACGAGGGCGGTCTGCTCGCCCTCGCCGGTGAGCAGCGGGGTGGCCGAGGCGAACATGTTGTCGCGCAGGCCCATGATGAGGAGCTTCGGGGAGAGCGGCTTGTCGGTGTTCCAGGCAGGGCAGGCCGACTGGCAGCGCCCGCACTCGGTGCAGGTGGCGAAGTCGAGCATCTGCTTCCAGGTGAAGTGGCCGATCTCGCCCACACCGAACACGGTGTCCTCGTCGACGTTCTCCATGTCCATGTCGGGCGTGCTGTAGAGCGCGCCGAGCGCCCGGGGGCGCCGCGAGAAGGCGACGTTGATGGGGGCGAAGAAGATGTGCAGGTGCTTCGAGTAGCTCACGAAGACGATGAAGCCCGAGATGATGGCGATGTTGAGGAGGAGGAAGACCGTCACCAGCACCGAGTTCGTCCCGGCACCGAGCGGGGCGAGGATCTTGGCCACGGCGTGGGAGGCGAAGGCACCCCAGCCGTAAGGGAACTGGGTCGGGTCGGTGTTCACCTGGGCGCCGCGGTAGATCAACAGCGTGATCATGACGCCGGCGATCATGAGGAGGACGAGCCAGGCGGCATCGAGGTGGGAGCCGTAGAAGCGCGACTTGCGTTCGAGGCGGCTCGGCGCGTTCTTCAGGCGGATAATGGCGAATACGACGAGCGCGACGAGGACGGCGCAAATGAAGAAGTCCTCGATGAAGCCGACCCAGTTCCAGGTCCCGATCAGCGGGATGTGGAAGTACTTGTTGAAGAGGTCGCCGTATGCCTCGATGATCGTGAGCAGCAGAATCGTGAAGCCCCACATGGTGAAGAAGTGCGCCAGGCCCGGCACCGTCCACTGCAGAAGTTTCCGCTGTCCGGCTACCTCGACGGTCTCGGCCTCCACCTTGGGGCGGATGCTGCCCCGGGTTCGGTTGGGGTCCTTCTTCCCGGAGCGGATGAGCTTGGACAGCCAATGGAACCGACGGGCCGCGATGCCGAACCCGACGACGGTCACCAAGAGTCCAATGATGATTCTGACCGGCACGAATACTCCTCGCCTTCGGTTACTGCCTGGTTACTTACGAACAGGGAGGCGGCGGAGTTGCGAGCGCCACCTGGGATTTCAGTGCGGCCCAGAGGATAGTGGGGCGGTTCCCCGGGGGCGTAGTTGAGGGCCTGAGCCCCCAATCCCTGGGGGTCGACGACCCCGGTTGGATGCCCGGCTGGGACTCGCTCGAAACGTCCCGGCACGGCGTCCTCAGCTGAAAAACTGAGGACGCCGTGCCACAGCGTGCAACAGGCTCCGCGTGCCATTTTCGTGCCACACCGGGCCACCTTTTTCCGGCAACCTGGCGGTTTTCCGTCACGCTCGGCCACAGGGAAACCGCGTTTATCCAGCGTGTAGTGTGTGCGCGTTCTCGCGGGCGTAGTTCAGAGGCAGAACATCAGCTTCCCAAGCTGAGAACGCGAGTTCGATTCTCGTCGCCCGCTCTCGACGAACCTCCAGGCCAAGCACACAGCATCGCAGTGACTCCGCGTCGCGTCCGCGGCATCCTCGTGCCATTTCGTGCCATTCGAGACCTCTATGAGGCTCCATCGGGGCTTGACCTCATTGAACGTACAAAGGGCGCGTGCCATTGCCGTGCCATTGGCCATCGTGGGTCATGCCCAAACCACGCACAGGAACCATGGCCTCATGTGGTCCGGATCGATGGCGCCTTCAGGTCGCCGTTGACCCGGACCTCGTCACCGGCGATCGTCGTCGTGTGTCTCGTACGGTTCGCGGCACACGGTCCGAGGCCAAGGAAGCCCTCCAACGCATGGTCGTCGAAGCGGGGGCAGGCCTGTATGGCGGCGGACGGGCCACCGTCGGAGATCTGTTGGATCAGTTCATCGCATCGGCGACGCTCGGACCTGCTACCCGTGAGGATTGGCGGTGCGTCATCGACCGTCACCTGAAGCCCTCGCTTGGCTGCGTCCCGTTGTGGAAACTCACGGCTCGCCATTGTGACCAGCTCTACGCCCGTATGGCTGTTGCGGGGCTCGGTCCGTCAAGGATCCGCTGCGCCCATGTGGTACTTCACCGAGCCGTCGCCCAAGCCGTGCGCTGGGGATGGCTGGCCCGCAACCCGGTCTCATCCGCGACACGGCCATCGGTCCCCAGAGTGGCGATCTCCCCGCCCACTATCGCCGAGGTTCGGGCTGCGCTGGAGGCGGCTCGCAAGGCTGACCCTGCATTGTGCTGCTGGCTGCAGGTTGCTGTCGCCACGGGGGCTCGGCGTGGCGAAATCTGCGCACTGCGCTGGTGCGACATCGACCTTGCCGAGCGGATCGTCCGGATCGAGCGCTCCGTCTGCGCGACGGCGAGTGCCGGGGTGGTGATCAAGTCGACCAAGACCGGCCGCTCCCGAGTGGTGTCGCTCACCACTCAAGCGGCCGAGGCGCTTTCCGAACGCAGGGCCACCTCCATTCAAGGCGCCGTGGAGACCGGGTGTGGCTTCGAGGAGTCCACGCTGATCTTCGCCAGCGATCGGGACGGTCGACACCCATGGCGACCCGAGTTGGTCACCCAGCGTTGGGGGCGGTTCCGCTCCGGCATCGGATTGCCGCACGTGCGTCTCCACGACCTCCGCCATTTCGTGGCCACCGAGCTGCTGACTGCCGGCATCGACCTGCGCACGGTCGCGAACCGGTTGGGCCACGCTCGCACCTCCACGACGCTCGACATCTATTGGGCCTGGGTGCCGGCCCGCGACAGGGACGCCGCCGACCACCTCGGTGCCCTCCTCGCGTCCGATCCGACGCCCTGATCAAAGGTCGGCACGGACACCGGGGCTCCGTCCGGTGGGCCGCCTTCGGCACGTGGCAGCCAAGCCATCACCCAGTGGGAACGCTGTCGACGAGGAGCGGTCGCGCGCTCGGTGCTCAGACAATCCCCAGCAGCCGACGGAGACGATCGGGGTGCTGTGCGACCAGCTCGGGATCGGTGTCGGGATCGACGTGGGAGCCGTACTCGCCCAGCAAACGATGGAGTGCCTCGCGTCCGACCGGGTCGGCCGCCGCCTGGCGGGGCGTCAGCCCTCCAAGTGCAGGGATCTCCTCGTCGCACCAGATCCGTTCCCGCTCGGCGATGAACGTACGGAGAGCCTCCTTGATGGCAGGATCCTCCATGGACATCGGCGGCTGGCGGGGACCCGGAGGCAGAACTGACGGGTCGAGATCGCGGCGTTCGTCGGAGACCACGGTGATCCCATCAATCTCGGCCAGCAACACATCGAGCACGCGCTCCACTCGAGGCTCGCTCAAGGTCTCGACGGTGATCAGGCCCCCGCGGAGCTCGATCGTGGCGCGCAGGATCGACTCTCCGTTTCCCAACTCATGGCTTTCGGTCCACTGTCCCTGGCCGTTCGGATCGTAGAGGCGGTCGAGAACCTCCCTGGCGGCGACAGGGTCATCGGTCTCGAGCGCGACCTTGCAGACGCGCATGTCCTCGCCCTCCCGCGTGGACAGCCGCGGCGGGCGACTCTTCACCGCCAACCACTCGAGTATCTCAGTGCCGTCGCAACAGTCGAGGAGAACGAGGAGGTCCTTCTCCTCCCCGGTCGCGACTCCGAAGATCCCGCCGATGAATTGGTGCGTCTCGCCATCGGGCACGGCCCGGGCGCACAGGACCTGACCGATGCGGGCCTGGCGGCTGAAGGTTCGCTCGCGTACCTCGAGCAGCTCGGCACTGCGAAGATCCCGCACCGTCATCGACTTCCCCGGTTCGGTCTCGACGACTTCGTAGAGCGTCCGGTCGACGAACGACCACGCACGGGCGAGAATGGCCTCGTCGTCGGGGAGCAAGGCGCCCCGCTCTTCGATGAAGCGATCGAACCAGCCGCCTTCGTGGAGCGCCACGTCCATGGTCATCGGATCCGCGAACGCCCGGTCGACCGCCTCCTCGGAGTCGTCCCCGTCAGCCCTCACGACGGCCAGCTGGTACACGTGCTCGGGTGCCACGCCGCCACGCCGCTCGAGGTAGGCAACGGCCTTTCGGCACAGCCACCCGACCCGGTCTGGGAGCTCGAACTTCTCGGGCTGGTCCAGGTGGCAGTGCTTGAACTTGCGCCCCGACCCGCACCAGCACGCCTCGTTGCGCGCGAGACGGACCGGCGCTTGCTCGGCAAAGGGCACCACCTCGCGAAGGTCGACGCTGTCAGCCTCGCTCGCACCCAGGCTCCGCCAGAGCCGAACAGCGCCCCGCGCGTCGCCGCGATCAGAAAGGTACCAGGCCAGCCGGTCGACCGCTGGGAGGAACTCGGGGTCTGCCTTCACCGCCGACTCGAGGTGGGCCAGTCCCGCGACCGGGTCACAACGACGCTCGCTGATTACGGCCATCAGCCACCGGGCCGGAGCACCGTCGCGCGGACGCCGGGCGGCGGCGAGGAGGTCCGCGGCAAAGGTCGCGACCTCATCCAACTGGTCCACGTCGTCATCGAGGTCGAGGAGCAGATCGGTGACGACCGAGAGGATGCGGTGATCTCCGAGAGCCACCAGTGCATCGTGCAGGGCATTGGCCTCACGCTCGGATGCGTCGAATGCCTCGAGCACATCCGCCGCCCTCCCGCGTCGACCCTCGTCGAGGCGTTCGAAGATCGCGTGCAGACGCGCCAGCGTCTTGGCGGCTCGCCATACCGAATCGTCGTGGGCGAACTCGATTCCACGCTGCTCGAGCCCGGCCTGGGTCAGGAGTTCGGAGAGCGGGACCTGTGGCGTTGCGAGGACCCCGGGGTTTTCGAGGAGCATGCCCACCATGATCCCGTCTGCACCGACCGGAAGCCACGGCTCCTCCACTGCGCGGTCGTACGCCGCTCGTGCGGCGCCAATCACGGCATCCTTCGGCGGTTCGGGCTCCGCGACCGTCGAAACCGACAGGGTTTGCCCGTCGAGCCGAAAGGCGAGCAACGTCCCGGTGTCGAAGTGCCCCAGCCAGCCGTCGGGGCCGAACATGACACCGTCGCTGTTGGAGAAGTTCTTGAGCTCGACTTCGGCTCCCGACTCGAGCTGCAGTCGATCGGACTGATGCAGGAGGGCAGCCAAATCGGCGCCGGCATGGACGCAGTCTTCGCTGCGCTCGGAGTCGGTGAGCCGATGGGTGAGCACGGCCCCGCCGAGGATGGTCGGAACGTGTACCACCAGGTCGGGCGGGAGCATCATGAATGACGGGTCGTGGTCGACCACAGCATCGACAGCCTCGTCCACCCAATGCTCGAGATACTCGCTGTTGCCTTCGCTCGCCGAGAACCGAGCTAAGACGGCTGTCACGAGCTCTTCGCTCGATACCGCCCGACGGTCACCAAGCAAGGGCAGGAGCACGCCGATGACCTCGCGAAGGGGAGGCAACGGCAGACGCTCGAGCTGGCGCCGGTACTCCGCATGGTCGACGGCGCCACCAGAGCGCAACCGGTTCACGAAGGTGGAGTTCGCGGCCAAGAACAGATTGGCCATCACGAAGCTCGGCGTCAGCCCTGCATCGAGCAATCGGACGGCGGTCTGCCAGACCTCGGGTGGATCATCTGCGGCGATCTGATCGGCGATCGACTGGTGCTGGAGAACGATGAGCGCACTCGCCGGCGAGCCGTCGTCGACGACTGGTCGGTCGGCGAAGACCCGCTCTCTGACAAGCCGGTGGCGCACTTCCTGGTCGTCTGGATCCAGGTCTGGAGGTAGTTCGCCGAAGAGAAGAATGATCTTGCGGGCGTCCATCGGCGGAGCCTATCCATGGTCGTCAAGGACGGAGAAGACCAGCAGCGACCCCCAGCTCGATCAGCAAATCACGATTGCCCACAACCGCACCCTGGGGTGTGGTCGGACCCCCGGCCTTCGCCGCGAACAAGGAAATATCACTTGTGCTACAGTGGGATACATGAGGGATGAGCCTGCCTCGGTGCAGCGGTCGTTTCGGCTGTCGCCACGGACGATCGACCTCCTCGACGCGGTCGCGTCCGCTGGTGGCGAGTCTCGCAATGCCCTCGTCGACAGGCTGCTCGGCGAGGCCCTCCGCCTCCAGCGGCATCCGTTGATCCGGTTCCAACAGGGCGCGGCGGGGCGTCGCCAACCGCTCGTGGTGGGCACCCGGCTCTACGTGCACCAGGTCATGTCCGCGATCCGAACCAGTCATGGCGATATCGACCAGGTTGCCGAATACCTCGGGGTCTCACCTCGCTTGGTGCGTGCGGCGGTGGACTATTACGCCGAGTTCAGCGGCGAGGTCGACGAGGACGCCGCGGTCGCTGAGCGCGTGGAGCAGTCCGAGTTGGAGAGGTGGGAACGCCAACAACGCGCCTTGGCGTGAAGCTGGCACTTGACCACCACTACTCGCCGGTGATCGCCGCCCAGCTCCGCGCTGATAGTCACGATGTGGTCGCCGCCATCGAAATGGGATGGGAAACCGAGGATGACGAATCGCTGCTGAGCCTGTGCCAGAGCGAGCAACGAGTCCTGCTCACCAACAACGTGGCCGATTTCGTGACGATCATTCGGCGCTGGGCCCTTGAGGGCCGATCGCATTCGGGTCTCATTTTCACCTCCGACACGAGCTTGCCCAGAGGGCGGTCCACGATCGGCATGTACGTCGCGCTCCTTGAGGAGTTGCTCGACTCGAACGTAAAAGGAAACGCATTCGTCGACCGCGTCCATTGGCTCACGCGCCCGAGATCCTCCGAACAGTGAGTATGACGGCCCGCATTCCTCATCGGTCGATTCCGGTCTGCCCGACATGCCAAACGCGTCCCCAGCTTCGCAGGCTTCACGAGCCCTCCGTCCTCTTTGTAGCCAGCTGAGAGCAGCCAACATCGTGGAGCTCGGCCCGTGCAACAGCATGCAACTGGGCAATTTGGGCCATTTCGTGCAATATGCCACGAGAAATAGGGCGTAACAGCGCGTACTTACGTGTAATCAATTATCCCGATTTATGGGTTCAACTGGAAAAACACCGTCTTCACCAGGGCGTCAATTTTGCTCTGGAGGGCTTCGCAAGCTGAGGTCGGTGCGGGTCACGCCGTGCACGCTGCAACGCACTTCGAAGGCGACCAGGACGGTCGGGGCTGACTTGCCGCGTCCTATGGCCCGGTGCAGGCGTTGGTGGCGTTGCTCGGGTCGAAGGTCCCTCCGTCACCGGGGAAGTACCACTCGACTTCCTCGTACGCGGGCGGACCGCCATTACAACTCCCGAGGTCGAACGCGACCACGGTGAACGTGGCTTGCGTTGCGTCAGACAGGGGCGCGTTCGGATTTGAGACGTAGGTAGATTGCCCCTGCCCCATTGCCTGCGGTGCACCCCAGTTCGACCACGAAATAGAAGTCACATACGAGCCCGGTGCATTACCTCCTGCGGCACTGATCGCGACGGGAGCTACTTCACCAAAGCCCTCGATCCCGTCCCCCGCAACACCCAATGCCCCAACCCAGGCCGCGCTTCCGAGGAGGGGGCCCCCGGCCGCCGGCGTCGACGGAGGAGTCGTCGTGGTGGTCGGCGGGGTGGTGGTCGTCGTTGTCGAGAATGTGGTGGTCGTCGGCGCCAGCGTCGTCGTTGTCGTCGCGCTGGCGTCGGGCGTCGTGGTCGGGCCGAGCGTGGTCTGGGGCGTCCACGCCGAACCGTTCCAGTGCAGGATCAAGATCTCGGGAGTCCCCGTGTCACCGGGACCCGTAGCGTTCGAGCTCGCGACAGTGACCGGACTCTCCCATCCGACGGCCCAGGCGTTGGAACGAGATGTCGCGGCGACACCTGAGAGCCCGCCTACCTGGGATTCGAGACCCGGAACGGGCACACTCGTCCATGCGGAGCCATTCCACTCCAGGATCACGCCGTTCGTCGGGCCGTCGCCCGAGCCGGCCTGTCCGACTGCCCACGCCCTGCCCGTCGGGAGGGCGGCCACCCCTGAGAGGTCGATGCTGTCCTGTTGCGATGTGGAGTCTTCTCCCCACGTGTGCCCGTTCCACCGCTCGACCAGGGGGGTCCCTGGACCACACCCACAGTTGTTGCCGTCGCCCACCGCCAATACCGGGCGGTCCGGCGAGGCCTCCACGCCGAGGAGGATGCTGCCCAGGCCCTGATCGCCACCCACGCTCGGGCTCGGAGTCTGCTGCCACGCTTCGCCGTTCCAGTGCAGGATCAGGGTGGCCTGGTTGCCACCCGTCGTCGCGCCGCCAACGGCCCAGGCATTGGAGGGCGACGTCGCCGCCACCGCGGTGAGATAGCCCGCGGGGCTCGGCGTCTGTCGCCACTCTTGGCCGTTCCAATGCAGGATCAGCGCGGCACCGTCGTGCGTCCCGCCGACGGCCCAGACGTTGGTGGGCGACGTGGCGGCCACTGCGGAGAGGCCGCCCGGGATGCCCGGCGTCTCCACCCACTTCTTCCCGTTCCAGTGCAGGATCAAGGTCTTGGTGGGTTTCGGTTCGACGCCGACGGTGCCGACGGCCCAGACGTTGGTGGGAGACGTGGCGGCGACTGCGGAGAGCTCGGCGCCGGGAGGACTCGGGTTGGCTTCGCGCTGCCAACGCGTGCCGTTCCAATGCAGCGTCAGGGCCTTGGAGTCCGAACCGTTGCCCGTCTCACCCACGGCCCAGGCCACACCATGCGTCGCGGCGACGCCGTTCAGTCTTCCGCTCTCGGCGACTAAGGCGGCGCCTGACGTCGCGTGGTCGCCTTTGGTCGTGCCGCGTCGCCCGGCCGAAGCCGTCGAGACCGTGGCGAACGCGAGGACGACGCCGAGTGCCAATGCCACCATCGGCGCGTGTGTCCGTTGTCGTCCCATCCCGGAACCTCCCCCTCCCGCCCGTGCGGAGGGGCTGCCACTATGTGCCGAGCTGAGCGTAGTGGCGACTCACTCTTGTTGCAACGCCCGTAGCGTCTCCTCGCCCGCGAGTCCTACGGCTGGACATCGGCCAGGTGGCGTCGTGAGACGTGCGGACTTGGGCAGAATGCCCGCTGTGCCCTCCGCCCGTTCGGAACGCCCCCACCTCTTCCTCGATGTCGACGGGGTGCTCAACACCTTCGAGCTCAGCCTGAGCAGCGAGGCCGAACCGTTCGACGACTTCGACGCCCACGAGGTGGAGTTCGAGTTCGAGGTGGGACACCCGCGCACCTTCGTGGTCTGCCTCTCCCGTGCGATGGGTGCCCGTCTCGCACGGCTCCCCGTCGACATCCAGTGGGTCACCACCTGGGAGCACCGCGCCGATTCCGCCATCGCCCCTCTCTGCGGGCTTCCATCTGGCCTGCCCGTCCTGACACCCCGTGACGAGGCCGAGTCGTGGGACCTCGACTGGAAACTCATCGAAGTCCGCCGTGCGGTGGAGCGGGACCCGAGACCCTTCGTCTGGATCGACGACGACGTCGACTTCTTCCATGACGGTGCGGCGTCGGCAAGGGAGTGGGCGGAGAGCTTGCCCCTGCCCAGTCTCCTGATCGCCCCTGAAGGCGAGACCGGCCTCCTGCCTCTGCAGCTCGATACCGTCGAGGACTTCGTACGCCGCCACGGCGCGGAATTCGAGGACCATGAGACAGGCGAGCCCTAGCCTCGTGCCTGTGCCGGATGGTCCGTGGTCACCGTGAGCGACGTCCCGCCGCAGGGGGCCTACCTGGCCAAGACATGCCCCGAGGCCGTCCAACTGGACGTCCTGCGCCCGTGTGAGCCGCTGCCCCGCTCCCCGTTCATGGCCATGCTCGGGCAGGAAGGCCGGGACTTCGAGACGGAGGTCTTCGAGGTGCTCGCCACGGCCGTCCCCGATGCGGTCGTCGTCGACCGCGCTCTCCCCAGAGGTGAGCGAGAGGCGCTGACCCTCGGCGCCATGGAGCGCGGGGTCCCGCTGGTGATGGGGGGCCGGCTGCCCGTCGACGAGTCGGCGCACCGCGCCGGCGAACCCGATCTCCTCGCCCGCGGTGACGCCTTCGACCCGGGCACGACGGACGTTGGCTACCTGCCGGTGGACATCAAGCACCACGGGACGCTGCAGACAAAGAAGAACGGGGATGCGGACGGCGCTGTCACTTCGAGTCTCGAGGCGCTCTTCCTCGGACCGTCCGTCCCGGACGCCGAACTGGAGTCTCAGTGGCGCTGGCCCGATCTGATCCAGCTCGCCCACTACCAGCGGATGCTCGAGGCGTGCGGGCACGCCTCCCGGCGGGGCCGCTGGGCCGGCATCATTGGTCGCGAGGAGCTGGTCGTGTGGCACGACCTCGACGCCCCGCGGTGGCGTCTCACCGAGTACATCGACGATCCACCGCCTGGGCCGCTGTCGACCATGGAGGCCTACGACCTCGAGTTCGCCCACCGCCTCGCCGTCATCGACGCCGCCGTGGCGCACGCGTCGGATCCGGCAGTACCCCTGTTGGCCCAGCCCATCGCCGTCGACGCCTGCCCGGGGTGTGGCTGGCGGGAGTGGTGCTTCGGGCAGATGGAAGAGACCGGCGATCTCAGCCTGCTGCCGGGGATGACGATGGTGAAACGACGGAAGTGCCACGACCGGGGCGTCACCACGATGCAGGAGATGGCGTCGCTGGACTCCGCCACCGCCCGGCTCGTCGCGGCAGGGGTGGACCTCGACGACTTCCTGGCCAAGGCGCACGCATGTGCGACGTCGATGCTCGTCGCGGACCTGTTGTCCCGGCGTCCAAAGCAGGTGGCGACGCTCGAAGCCGAGGGCATTCGGACCACCGACGACGCCGCCCGCGTCGACAGGCGCACCCGCACCTTCAGTAGCGCGCAGCTCAACGATCTCCCCGCGCACATCGACAACGCGCGGGCCCGGATCGGGCCGCAACCCGCCTACCGCCGGCGAGACGTCGACCGCGTCGTCGTCCCCCGAGCCGACGTCGAGATCGATGTGGACATGGAGAACGTGGCGGGAGGCTGCTACCTCTGGGGCACGCTGCTCAACGAGCGGGATCCGTCAGGCGGGGTGAGATCCGAGTACGTGCCCTTCGTCTCGTGGAATCCGGACACGGCGCGGGGCGAGATCGACGCGTTCCTCGCCTTCTGGGAGTGGCTGACGGACCTGCGGCGGGAGGCGGCGAAGAGAGGCACCTCGCTCCTCGCCTACTGCTACAGCCAGGGTGCCGAGAACGGGCAGCTGCGTCGCATCGCGGCACTGTGCGGAGTGCTCGACGACGTCGAAGAGCTGCTGCACTCCGACCAGTGGGTCGACCTCTACCCGATCGTGAAGAACCAGCTCGTGACCGGTAGGGGCATGGGCCTCAAGAAGGTGGCTCCGCTGGCGGGGTTCGGCTGGCGGGGTCCCGAGGTCGGCGGCGATCTGGCCATGGTCCGCTACGTCGAGGCGACGTCCGCGGCGGATGAGTCGCTCCGCGATCGGGCCCGGCAGTGGGTCCTCGAGTACAACGAGGACGACGTCCGGGCCACGGCGGCTCTACGGGAATGGCTCGACCAGCGGGCCGGCCTCCTTCTCTCTATCGAGGAGGCCGCCTCTCAGGAGTAGGCCATACTCACCACGACCCCTTCATCTTCCGAAACGGCTGACCCGGTTGAATCCTGGGGGTTATCGGACTTCCTTGTCCGGACCGGCCACGAGACTCGATCCCCGTCCCTCTGCTTCCCGAGATGAGGACAGCCGTCGTCGCTAACTGTAGGCACGCCGCCTTCAACCGAACCCCGGACGTGTCACAACGGCCGACGGCGTGAGTGCGGCCGTTGCCACCGTCGTCATGGACGGCGGTCCGCCTCTCGGCGCATCGACCGTCAGTTGACCAGGCAGGCCAACGTGTAGAAGTCAGGCGGATTCATCGGCACGAGATTGTTGTTGCAGTAGTACCCCCTGGAGACGACGATCCAGACGCCGCCGGAGGCCATGAGCAACACCGTGATCGTGTCCCTTTCAGGCGACACCCCCACGTCGATGTTCGCCGCAGCGAACGTGCCGTCGCTCGAACAGATGAAATTGTCGAGGACCGGGTCGTCGCCGGGCTCAAAAGACCCGTTCGTGATCGCTCCGGCCGTGATGGCGGCGGTGGTGCATGCCGGCAGGGGCGGAGCCGGCGCGTCCCCGTAGTTGTAGATGGCGCCGTTGCTGGCGATGATCCAGTAACCGCCGCCGTCGTGGGTGGCCACGATGCTCACCACCGACCCTGCGGGAGCGGTGCCGGCCGCCGAGCCGTAGAAGACAGCGTCACCGAAGGCGAAGACGCCACCGTCGGACGCCACGAGCCAGTACCCGCCGCCGTCGTGGGTGGTCGCCATGCCCACCACGGGCTGGTTCAGATGCATACTGCCCGTCGAGCCGTAGAAGTGGGCGTCGCCGTAGCTGAAGATGCCCCCGTCCTTGGCGACCAGCCAGTACCCGCCACCGTCTGGGGTGGCGGCCATACCGACGACCGGTTGGTTGAGATGCATACTGCCCGTCGAGCCGTAGAAGTGGGCGTCGCCGTAGCTGAAGATGCCCCCGTCCGCGGCCACGAACCAGTAGCCGGCGCTGTCGGTAGTCGAGGTCATCTGGAGCGCCGGGGCGTTGAGACGGATGTTGCCCGTCGAGCCGTAGAACTGGGCGTCGCCGTAACTGAATACCCCGCCGTCGGAGCCGAGCAGCCAGTAGCCCCCGCCGCTCGCCGTGGGCGCGATCCCCACCACCGGCCCGTTGAGGGGGAGGCTCGAAGCGTCCCCGTAGAACGGGGCGCCGTTCACCGTGCCGACGGCTCCGTTGGACGAGACCGTCCAAAAGCCGGTCCCTGCGGGCGTCGGAGCCGCGGCGGTGATCGCACGGGCGCCCTCCGCTGTCGCAGGGCTCGTGCTCGACCCCCCCGCCGGTGAAGTCGCGACCGGCGTGGCCGCGGTCGCTGGAACAACGGCCACACCAGCGAGGCCACCGACCACCGCGGCGGCGAAGACCGAAGCACCGAAAATCCTTCTGAGAGGGCGATCGGAACGCCCCACGTCACGCCCCCCAACGTTCGACCAGCGACGCCCGGCGTGCTTCATCCCGGCCTCCTCACTTCGGTTCATCGTTGTGCTGAGACAGTATCCGTGCCGTACAAAGCGACGCCATCGATGCGGCTCACCAGGTGGTTCCTTGCAACGGAGGGTCCACCGACCTCCGCGATAGGAGTGAATGATCCCGCCCGGTTGTCTGGATACTCCGGCACACGGGCCTGTGATGACTCGAAGCGGATCGGAGACAGGGAGGGGAAGTCGCGGAGGCTGAGTCAAGGCCCAATCGGGGACGTCCCGCCTACCTGGTCTGCCTTCTGCGTGGTCGAATTGCGGATAGAGGAACGGGAAACCTGCGGATCAGTAGGCGGCGTTGTGTTCGAAGTAGCGGCGCGGCGTCTCCACGAGCATGGTGTCGATCTGCGCCTCGGTCACACCCTGCTCACGGAGGTAGGGCAGCACGTCGTCGTGAATGTGGAGGTAGCTCCACTGGGTCATCATCGCCAGCACGTTGGGGTCGATCCAGTCGATGTAGCAGGCCGCGTCGTGGGCCAGCACCATGCGATCGGCGTAGCCGCGGCGGCACAGCTCCACCAGCGTGTCGGCCCGCGCCTCGAAGGTCGTCTCCACGTTGAGCCCGAAGCGGTCCATGCCGAGGATGAAGCCGGCGTCGGCCAGGGCGCTCAGATGGTCGACGTCGCTGCTGTCGCCGGAGTGGCCCAGCACGACCCGGGTGGGGTCCACGCCCTCCTCGTCACACAGCAGCGCCTTCACGTCCAGGGCGGATTGGGAGCCGGGGTGCGTGTGCACGGTGATAGGAGCGCCGGTGTGGCGGTGCGCCCGGGCGACGGCACGCATGACCCGGGCGACCCCGTCGGTCATGCCCTGGTGGTCGATGGCGCATTTGAGGAAGGCGGCCTTGACCCCGGTGCCCGCGATGCCCGCGGTGATGTCCTCGATGAACATGTCCACCATCGGATCGGGCACCTCGGTGCCGAGCGCCGCCGACAGCGCGGGACCCCGGTAGAAGAAGAAGAACGGCACCTGGTCGTAGGTGTAGCAGCCGGTGGCGGGAATGATGTGCAGCTCCGGCACCTGCTCGGCGACGCGCTGGATGCGGGGTATGTAGCGGCCCAGGCCGACAACGGTGGGGTCGGCGATGCTGCGGATCCCCTGAGCGGCGAGTGCCTTGAGCTTGCCAATGGCGTCCGCGACGCGGTCGTCCTCGCTGCCCCACTCGGCCGGGTAGTTCTGCTGCACGTCGGGGTCGAGGACGAAGACGTGCTCGTGCATGTAAGTCGGCCCGAGGTCGGCGGTGTCGATCGCACCCCGGATGGTCTCAACCGTTGCCATGTTCCCCATTCCTTCGGGTCTACTGCGGAAACCCTATTGGTCTCTGTGGTGCTGCGCCCGAGGGCACCGGCCCACGTGGCTGCTCGGAGCCCGAACGTGCGCCGCGGAACGTCGAGTTACCGACACCATCGCCGGTTCACGTGGGACTGTCAGTCCTCGAAGGGCAGGAGCGCACCTGGGATGGTGAACCCTCCGCGATCCTCCAAGCGGTCGATGAGGTCATGGTGCGAGACGGGATCCTTGGCAGCGACGCTGCATGCTCGCCAGGGTTCGTCGGCATCGGCGACGCAGAAGCATCTGAGCGTCCCACGACCCGTGGGAACGCTCAGCACGCCGTACCGCTCGCTGACCAGGACCGATGAACCGTGTCCCGCGATGTCGAGCAATGCCTCCAGCTCATGATTCCGATACCGGGCAACCCGGTCCGGGAAGCGCACCGTGATGACCTGTTCCTGCACCCCTTCGAGCACGGCCCACTCACGAGGATGCTCCCACGCCAGTCTCGCCTGAATGAAGTGGACCTCGTGCCCGGGAACATAGAGATCGCACTCCGGTCGTGCCCGACGGACTCTTGCAGCCCCTTTTCCCGGGGACAGCCCCACTCGATCACCGTTTGCGGGCGCCGTCATGCGGACTCGTTCGCGAAGAGCGAGAGTTGGTCGAACTGGTGCGAACGATCCTCCTCGGGTTCGTCCTTCGGGCCAACGTTCTGCTCGGCCAACACTTCCTCGGCCAGGGCAAGCCATGCGTCGAGCGACGCGAGTGTCTTTGACACCATCGTGGTCTCCTCATCGAACCTGGCGTTGCCACCGTGCCTCTCGGTCGGTTGGCGGAGCGTCACCGGGCCAGGACCCTCAACTCCTCTGGATGATTACGGCCCTATTATAGATGCTCGCATCGGTGCTTGGTGCCGTGCCGAGGCTCTGTAATGGTGGACGGGTGACCACCATCGTCGTGTCGTCAGGAGGCGCCGGCTACGGCTTCCTCGTCGACGAACTGGGCCGCCTGCACCAGGCCGGCTTCGGCCCCGAGATCGACGCCCACATGGAGCAACTGCCGGACGGGATCCCACTGGCGCTCTACCCCCTGGCCTATCCCGCCTACGACGAGGAGCCGACCCGGGCGCCCGCGCTGCGGGTCACGCACGGCGACGGCACCACGACCACGCGCCTGAGGGTGGAGGACGTCCGCGTGAACGGCCCGCAGACCGACATCGTTCTCGTCGACCCCGACTGCCCGCTCGGGGTCACGCTGTCGTTCCACTCCGACGATCACGGCGTGCTGCGCCAGTGGGTCAGCATCACCAACCGCCAGCCCGGGCCGGTGACCCTCCACGAGGTGGCCGCGGCGTCGCCGTTGGTCGGCGCCTCGTCACCCCACCTGACCCACTTCGGCGGGGGCGACTGGGCCACCGAGTGGACGACGACCACCGAGGTGCTGACACCGGGGACCAAGGTGGTCGAGTCACGCGGCGGCGTGCAGCCGCACCTGCGCTCCTGCCCCTTCTTCCTGCTCGCCCCCGACGGACCGCCGGAAGAAACGGGCGATGCCGTCCTCGCTGGCGCGTTGGCCTGGGGCGGCAACACCCGCTTCGCCTTCGAGCGCGCGACGACCCCCGCGGTGCGGGTCTGGTGCGGGCACAACCCGGCCGCCTCCGAGTACGTGCTCGACCCCGGCGCCACCTTCGTCACCCCCGAGCAGATCTGGATGTGGTCGACCGAGGGCGTGGGCCCTCTCAGCCGCCGCTTCCACCGCTGGGTCCGCGCCCACGCCGTGCGCGACGGCGACGCTCTGCGGCCGGTCGTGGTCAACAACTGGGAGGCCACCTTCTTCTCGTTCGACACGGACCGGCTCCTGGGACTCATCGACCACACGGCGGACCTGGGCGCGGAGCTCTTCCTGCTCGACGACGGCTGGTTCGGCGAGAGCCATCCGCGCGACGACGACACGGCGGGCCTGGGTGACTGGGAGGTCGACCAGGCGAAGCTGCCGGGCGGCCTCGGGCCCCTCGTCGACTGGGCGGACGAGCGCGGCGTCCGCTTCGGGCTGTGGGTGGAGCCCGAGATGGTCAACCCGGACTCCACCCTGTATGCCCACCACCCGGAGTGGATCGTGGGCCAGCCGACCCGGCACCCACGCCGATGGCGGAGCCAACTCGTCCTCGACGTCCTCCAGCCCGACGTCGCCGACTTCGTGTGCGGCGTGATCGACCGTGTGCTGGCGGAGAACCCGGGCATCAGCTACCTCAAGTGGGACGCCAACCGGCCGCTGACCGATCCCGGGTCACCGACGCTGGGCGCCGACCGGCAAGCCAACTACTGGGTCGACCAGGTCCGCGCCACCTGGCGCCTGATGGAGACCGTTGTCGAACGGCACCCCGAGCAGACGCTCATGCTGTGCGCCTCGGGCGGCGGGCGCGTCGACCTCGGGTCGCTGCACTGGTTCCACGAGGTCTGGCTCTCGGACAACACCGATCCCGTCGACCGGGTGCGCATGCAGTGGGCCGCGTCGCACTTCCTGCCCGCCAACGTCGTCGGCGCCCACGCCACCCGGGAGGGCGACCGGCCGCTCGCCTTCGGGTGCGCGGTGGCGATGAGTGCGCGCTTCGGCTTCGACATCGACTTCGCGCGCCTGACCGACGAGGAGCTGGCCGTCTGCCGGCGGGCGGTGGAGACCTACCGGGACGTCCGGCCCCTCGTCCAACAAGGAGAGCTCTGGCGGTTGGTCCCTCCGGGTGAGCGCGCCGCCCTCGAATACGTCGCAGCCGACGGCCAGAATGCGGTCGTCTTCGGCTTCCAGCTCGCCGCGTGCACTGACGATCTTGAGCCACTGCGCCTGGGTGGGCTCGACCCGGACCGGGTCTACGAGGTCACGGCCGTCGATCTCGCGGCAGAGCCCGGCGCAACTGGGGCCGACCGGGAACGACGGCCGGCGCCAGCGCTCATGGAGGATGGCCTCGAGTGGCCGCTCCGTGAGCCCTGCACCGCCCGCATCTGGGTGCTCGAGGCTGTGTAGGCACACCAGCCCGTCACGTTGGTCAAGAGGGCCGGCCAGGTGAGCGCTGCGGAGCGCACGGGCACACGCTCGACGTCGTGGGACAAGATGAGCGTATGGGAGCAACCGAGGCAGTCACGGACGGCCGTACTGACGCGGGTGGCGTTGGCGGAGCCCGCCGGTTCTCCGGCCGGGTGGCCGTGGTCACCGGTTCGACCGCTGATCCGAGCATCGGCCGATCCTGTGCCTTCCGCCTCGCCCGTGAGGGCGCGTCGGTGGTCGTCAACGGCCGCGACGAGGAGCGGGTCGCCTCGACAGAAGCAGCCTTGTGCGCGGAGGGTTTGGCTGCGGTCGGGGTCGTCGGGTCCATGGACACCGACGCGGCCGTGGCCGAGCTGACGGACCGGGCCATCGACGCCTTCGGCCGCATCGACCTGGTCGTCAGCACGGTGGGCGGCGCCCCCTATCCCCTGTCGTTCGACGCCATCAGCGAGGCCCAACTGCTCGAGACGATCCGGCTGAACACGTGGCCGGGGGTCGCGTTGA
>Ga0181535_10002156_pt1 | contig 24475 bp, 16 predicted proteins | sample PEATcosm2014_Bin_44_FD_119774 | JGI IMG/M metagenome (GOLD analysis project Ga0181535, IMG submission 119774) | Peatland microbial communities from MTU Mesocosm Facility, Houghton, MI, USA - PEATcosm2014_Bin17_30_metaG | ecosystem: Environmental > Terrestrial > Soil > Wetlands > Peat | place...
ATCGCCTGCTCCGCCTTGGTCGCCGTCGGCCCCGGCTCTCCCACCACCATGCCCGGTGCGTTCCGCGGGTCATACTTCAATAAGATCGTGTCCCCGCACAACACGGTGCCAAACGGGTCCTTCATCTGGATACTGATCGACAACGGTCGCGGTGAACTTGTCACATTGGCCAAAAAGCCCGCGCCCTGCTCCGGCGCACTCGCCGCCACCGTCAAATGGTATTCAAGCTTGTCCTTCCACTCCGCGGTAAGATTCCCCTTCAATCCATATTCGTTCGCATTGACCGAGCCCATGTCGGTAGCCCCACCCGAGCCGCCCGGATGCAGAAAAATGACTGCGGCAACAAGTCCCACCAGCAGCCCAAGTCCCACCCCAATCGCCGCATAGACCCTGGTCTGGCTCGACGCCAATTTCCCTATTTGGTCAATCGACGCGTCCGTCAGACGCGCACGCAGACTCGGAGCTTTCTCCGGCGTGCTATTTCCCTGACCGCCTTGTCCTTGGCCACCCGCAGCCGTCACCATCGGTCGATAGTGGTTCGGCGCAATGTCGCCCTCCGGCTCCAACCGTTTCGAGGGAACAATATCGTACTCGGCGGCCGGTTTCTTCTCTTCCGGATTTTCTACGCTAGGCTCGTCCGGCTTCGGCGGAACGGCCTCGGCATCGGTAGATGGAGGAACTTCTTCCGTATTCCCGGCGCCGGGAACCGCAGGAGCTTCCTCCGTGCTCTCGGCTTCGGCAACCGCTTGAACTTCTCCCGTGTTCCCAACGTCGGGTTCTTGTTTCACTGAGTCCGTCATCAGGCATCCCCTCTTCTATGCGAACCGCAGCCGCGGGCTTTGAAATCAATAACATTGGACCACGCATCGCCGTCCATGAATACCCCCAAAAGTATCACGGCGGATATCCTCCGTCACTGCCTCGTTTCGCACACTAAGTGATCGAATCCCGGTGGCCGAGTCCCCTCGCGCAGGTGATCCAGGACGCGCCGTGCCAGTGAGGCCAGCAAGCACATCGGAGTTGATACCAACGCAGCCTACTGGGTCAAATTACTCCTCACAAAATAAACTGAAGTTTCCACTTGACAATCAAACTCACCCGGGCAATACTCAAGTGTACACTTCAGTAATTCCAACACGGGAAGGAAAAGAGTCAATGCAAGAGCCATCTGTCATCCACAACACCTTCGTCCTCGATCGTAGCTACCCCAAGGCGCCGAAGATCGTATTTTCCGCCTTTGCCGAGGAGGGCAAAAAGCGGCGCTGGTACGCCGAAGGAGAGACCAATGAGGTGCAGCAGTTTGAGCTGGACTTCCGCGTCGGTGGCATGGAACGCCTCAAGTACAAGTTGAAGCCAGGCACCCCAGTGGCCGGCAAGATCATCACCAATGAAAGCCGCTACCTGGACATCGTGCCTGAGCGCTTGATTGTGAGCGCCACAACCATGGACTTGGGCGAAAAGCGCATCCTTGTTTCGCTCGTCACCGCTGAGTTCCTCGATACCGCCAACGGCACCGATCTGATTCTGACGCATCAGGGGGCCTATCTTTCGGGTCCGAACGGACTCACCTCACAGATGATCGAGGCCGGATGGATCGGACTGCTCGCTAGCCTTCAGGCCGAATTGGCGCGGTAATCGAGGGAACCTGATGATGAACTCTGTCTACGAAACCAGTCCCTCGCCGGTGGTGGAGAATATTACCTTCGCTACCGAGATGCAAAGTACCCTTGTTCCGCCGCTGCGCTATCGCGGAGACTGCATCGAGGCCCTGGGGCAGTGCATTCCCAAAGATCAGATCGGCGGCGACCTGATGGACTTGGTGGCCGATGGGCTGGAAGTGATCACCTACGTGGCCGATGTCTCTGGTCACGGCCTGCGCGCCGGTGTTCTTATGGGGATGATCAAGACTGCGATGCGATATGGCCTGTTGCTGCGGCGACCGTTAAAAAATCTGGTCACTGACCTCAACCGTGTCCTGCCGCAGGTTAAACAGCCGAGCATGTTCGTCACCATGGCAGCCTTGCGGTTCGACGGCTCCGAGGAGATGGAATATGTTTCTGCCGGTCATGTTCCACTCTTGCATTTCCGGAAGAGATCGAACGACGTCGTCCGCCACTATGCGCAGCAGCATCCGCTGGGGCTGCTGGCAGGCGATGATTGTGTGAGCTCGCGCATCCGTTTCGACACTGGAGACATTCTCCTATTGCCTACGGACGGGGCAGTGGAGTTAGGCGAAGAGCTGGGCACGGACGAAGGCCTCGAAGTTCTGGCGCGAACCATGCGCAATTTCAACAAAAATCCTCTGCCGGAAATTCTCGAACTCTTCCAACGCGCGATCAACCGGCGGGGAGCGCAGTTGGATGACCGGACCCTACTGCTCGTGCGTGCGCTCCGAAGTGCCGGACAGCCGCCCATCCGGCAACTCCACCTCAACGACTCTGCCTGCTGTGAAGCGCTCGAAACAACGTGGAATAGAATGCTCGCCGAACTCGCTGCGGGCTTGGCGGACGACTAAGATGCGAAAAACATCAGTGGATATCGGCAGAGTATTCGACGCATTGGGTGATCCTACGCGGCGAGCGATCGTGGACAGACTGCGCGAGTGCCCGCTCTCGGTCTCATCGCTGGCCGGCCCGTTACGGATCACTCTCACCGCCGTCGGCCAGCACTTGCAGGTTCTCGAGGAAACTGGCCTCGTTCATACGGAAAAGATGGGCAGGATACGCACCTGCCGTCTTGAACCAACTGGATTTCTTGCGCTGCACCACTGGGTCCAGGATCACCGTTCAACCTGGGAGCGCGGGCTTGGTCGGCTGGGCGAGTTACTTGCCGAATCAGACGAGACACCAACATCTGGACGTCCATAAGGAGGACAACATATGCAAAAAGACGTTTTACTCGAAATGGTGCAGCAAAACAAACATACGAGCCACTTCTCTTTTGATAGGGTTACTGAAGAAAATGCGACCTTCCGGTTGAACGATAAGACCGCGTCAATCGGCTTCATTTATCGGCACATCGGTGAAACGATCAATCTATTCGGTCAATTTTTCGGCAGTCCAACTGATGTACAAAACACAACGATGGGCCAAATCGATACCGGCCAGCATCATGATATAGGCCATAGTAGAGAGCTGATTGGGCGAGGATACCTAATGCTTCAAGACCTCGTGGAAAACAGCCCCGAAGAGGATTGGCTGAAACCAGTTGATACGCCTTTTTTTGGCACTGTTTCCAGAGTAAGGTTGTTCGCTCATACGCTTTTTCATACCTCACATCATGCAGGGCAAATATCTCTGACATTATCGAAGGGGAGGAGGTCATCCGTGGATAGAACCTGAGTGGTCGAAGTGCAGAGCAACCAGAGCCGGGCACCCTAGGCGAGTTTCCAGTATTGCTATTTCGCCCGAGTCTCATGGTCTGTTCTCATCGAGATCTGCTTTCATCCAGCCATTCAGGAGCATCCGCTGGTTTGACCACAATTGAGGCAGGTATAGCAGGTTCCACTGGGCTTCATCAGACCACCGAAAGCTACACAGTGTGGAGCATCGCCGATGTCATAAAGAAACGGTGAGTCGTCGACCGGACCGAGTGTCGGTTCTCTGCCAGCGTTAACCTCCCCATCGCCTTGGCCGAAAAGCGAGAGTTATTTTTCCGGACAGAAACCGCAGCTCAATCCGGCGGAAAAGGTAGTCCATGACGGATTTTGCGTACCAGATCTCCGCGTTGCCGGTCCAGCCGGAAGGCTCAAAGCGTGTGTGCGAGAGCTTGCCGCAGAGGACTTTCAATGGCACGCCGTCCTGAAGGCTGACCGAAACCACGGTGCCGAGGTACTCCATCAAAGCGGCAATGGTCGATCCGGCCTTCGCCAAGAGAATGAAGATCTCGCCCGGCTGACCATTCGGGTAGAGCCCGACCGTCAGATAGCCTTCATGCCCCCCGAAGGCGAAATGATGTGTGATGGCCGAACGCTCATCTTGCAACCGGTGGCGATTCGACGCGGGCGGACCCAAGAGATCAGACGCGGATATCCTCAGTCACTGCTCCAATTTCGAATTCTGGCGTGCAGCCCCCGGCGCCTCTTCGCTCTGAGCTCTCTTCTCCAGCACATCCCGCAGCGCAAAGCTGGTCTCCAACCGCGTCACCCCCGGCAGCCGCGACAACTCGGTCTGGTGCAGCCTGCCGTAATCGTCAATTCCGGCAACGCGCGCCACCAGCATGTAATCGTACTGGCCGGCCATCAGGTTACAGCTCACAATCCCCTTGATCCGCCGGATCGCCGTCTCAAATGCCCCCAGAACATCAGCCGATTGCCGCTCCAGCGTTACGCGTATGTACACCGTCCGCCGCTTGCCAAGAAGCCGATCGTCCACCAGTGCACGGTAGCCGCGGATCGCTCCGGAAGCCTCAAGCGCTTGAATCCGCCGCGAGGCCGCCGAGGCGGACAGCCCCACCGCCTCGCCCACCTCAAAGTTGGTCGCCCGGCCGTTCTGCTCCAGGTGACGCAGAATCGCCGCATCAAAGTCGTCCAGACCTCCAGCCGCCGCTTCCATGCTCGCATTCGCGCTATGTTCGGTCGATTCTTGCACAAAATCGGCATTCTTATCACGTTTCGTTCCCATACGATACTTCTATCACAAACTTTGCACACATTAACAGCGCCAACCGTCGTACGATTCTTGCCAGTTACACGGATGCTAAGCCCGGCGCCCTGCGGACTCCGAACTGCAAGCGGCGCTGGGCATTGCATTCCTGGGCTCTCTCCGCAGGCATCCAAACCAAAGAGCCACCCAATCGAGGACAAAGACATGATCATCGGTGTTCCCAAAGAGATCAAGGACAACGAGGCGCGCGTCGGCATCACTCCTGCGGGCGTCAAAGCCCTCACGGAAGCCGGTCACAGAGTCCTCGTTGAAACCCAGGCTGGCGCCTCCTCCGGCTTTCCTGATGATGATTATCAGAACGCCGGCGCAGAGATCGTTGGAGAGGCCGGAAACGTCTGGGGCAAGTCCGAGACGGTCGTCAAGGTCAAAGAACCAGTCGAGCGCGAGTATGTCTACTTCCGCGAAGGCCTGGTTCTGTTCACCTACTTGCATCTGGCCCCGCTGCCCGTCCTTACCGACAAACTGCTTGAATCCAAAATCGTGGGCATCGCCTACGAAACAGTGCGCGATCGCCAGGGCACCTTGCCGCTACTAACGCCCATGAGCGAAGTCGCTGGCCGCATGAGCGTCCAGGTGGGCGCAACCTACCTTGAAAAGGAACGCGGCGGCCGCGGCATCCTCCTCGGCGGCGTCCCCGGTGTTCCTCCCGCTCATGTCTGCATCATTGGGGGAGGTGTCGTCGGCACCAACGCGGCTAAAATCGCCCTCGGCTTTGGCGCCAACGTCACTTTAGTCGACGTAAACCTCAACCGCCTCCGCGAGCTCGACGACATCTTCTCCGGCCGCCTGTATACGCTGGCCTCCAACAGCTACAACCTCGAACACGCCACCAGGGAAGCAGACCTTGTCATCGGCGGAGTGCTCATCCCCGGCGCCACGGCGCCCAAGCTCGTCACTCGCGCCATGGTCTCCCGCATGAAGAAGGGCGCAGTCATCGTCGACGTCGCCATCGACCAGGGCGGTTGCGTCGAAACCGCGCGCCCCACCTCGCACTCCGATCCAAGCTTCGTGGTCGATGGCGTCGTCCACTACTGCGTCACCAACATGCCCGGCGCAGTGCCCAACACATCCACTCTCGCGCTGACCAACTCGACCTTCCCTTACATACTCCGCATCGCCAACCTTGGCGCCCGCGGAGCCCTCAGGCAGGATCCAGGACTCGCAGAAGGACTCAATACCTGGCTGGGGCAGTTAACCTATCGCGGCGTCGCCGAGAGCCAGAAAAGGCCATGGACACCCGCGTCTGAAGTACTTGCCTAAATACGGAGTAGCCAGTGAACAACGGGCCGCAGCCAGCATCTCCAGCTAACTGCGGCCTGTTTGTTTTTCCGGTCGCAATATTCGTTGTCAACCGCGCCGCCAGTCGCAGCCAGCTCAGTTTCACCTCCGACGAAATGCTGGCGTGCCTGTTCATTCGGAAGTAGAAAGTCGCATCCCTTCCCGTAAAATGATCCTTCCTTTCGGAGGTCACCATCGAACGCCGCCAATTTCTCGCTGCTTCAATCGCTACCTCAGCCGCCACCCTTGCCGGCAATGCCTCTGCACAATCGCATGCCGCCGCAGCACGCGAGTTCTACCAGCTGCGCCGTTACAACCTCGTCAGCGGCCCGCAGCTGACGCTCACTGAAGACTATTTCGGCAATGCGCTCATTCCAGCCCTCGGCCGCATGGGCATGGGCCCTGTTGGCGCCTTCAGGCTCGACATCGGCCAGGACACCCCCGCCGACTACGTCCTCATTCCCGGCCCTTCCGTCTCCGCCCTCGCCGAACTCGATCTTCAACTCGCCAAAGACGTCGGTTTCCTCAAGCTCGCCTCGCCCTTCTGGAACGCCACCGCGACCGCCTCCGCCTTCCAGCGTGTCGAAATCTCGCTCCTCGCCGCCTTTCAAGGCTGGCCCAAACTCACCCCGCCCGCCACCTCTGCCGCCAAAACCAAGCGCATCTTCCAGCTCCGCACCTATGAGAGCCCCAGCAACGGCGACCACGTCCGCAAGGTCGAAATGTTCCACTCCGGCGAGTTCGACATCTTCCTCAAAGCCGGCTTCCATCCCGTCTTCTTCGGCGACGCGCTCGCTGGCTCCCGACTCCCCAGCCTCACCTACATGCTCAGCTTCACCGACAGCGCCGAGCTCGAAGCTAAGTGGGATATCTTCCGCAACGATCCGGATTGGAAGAAACTCTCCAGCAGCCCCCGCTACGCCTCTGACCAGCTCGTCACCAACATCTCCAATCTCATGCTCAGCCCCCTCGCCTGCTCCCAAATCTAAAAGCAGGAATAGGGAAAAAGCAGGGAATCGGGATTGCGGAACAGAAGAGCGCATTTCGAAATTACCTTCCTGTCGCCGATCCTTTGGGGTTCTGCTGGTGGCGAAGGCGGCATCGCAGGAACCTGAGCTGAGCGGGCTTCCCTATTCCCTATTCCCTAGTCGCTGCCTTTCCCTGCTTCTATAATCGCCGCATGCAGTTCCTCAGCGATCCTCGGCGGCGTTCCGTGGCAATGCTCGGCCTTGGTGTGCTCCTGTTCTTCGCCTTGCTGGGCGCGCTGCAGGCTTTCAACATCCGCACCCTCAATCCCGTCACCGCCGGCGAGACGCTCCTCTTCACCAGTCTCACCGTCGTCGTGTTTCTGCTGCTGATGGTCCTGCTGATGCTCCTGCTCAGGAACATCCTCAAGCTCTATGCCGATCAGAGCAGCAGCGCATTGGGCGCACGCCTCCGCACCCGCATGGTTTTGGGCGCAACGCTAATCGCCCTCACGCCCGCGGTCTTCATGTTTCTGTTTAGCTTCCTGCTCATGAACCGGTCGATCGACCGCTGGTTTTCACAGCCCACCACCGAACTTCGAGAGGACTCGACGCGGGTGGTTCAGGAGCTCGCGGAATACGTCACCAGCAACGCGCGTGGAGAGGCTCAATCCATCGCCGCCACGGGCGCTCCCGACCTCGACCTGCAATCGCTGCAGAACGTGTTAGCTGCGCATCGCGTCACGCTCGACGGCGGTTTCGTGATGGTCTATGACCAAAACCGCCAGGAGGCCGCTAGTTTCTGGGCCCCGCCCCCTTCAAGCCAGGCCAGCATGGCTCCCTGGCAAGACGAAGGGGTTCCCGGCGCTGTTTCAATTCAAGGTCCGCTCTCCTCCATCCTTCTGTCCGCCTCGCAGCGTAGCGACGTGCCGGTGGTGAAAGTCGGTGGCCTGGAGTACGCGGTTGGCATGGCGTCTACCGCCTCCGGCAAGATGGTCGTCGCAGCTTTGCCCATGCCGCAAGGCCTCAGTCAAACCACCGCCCGCATCCGCTCCGGCGCAGCCGCTTACTGGCAGCTCTTCCGCACGCGCAACAGCGTCCGCACCATCTTCTTCCTCATGCAGTTGCTCATCACGGTCTTCATCTTCTTTTCCAGCCTGTGGCTGGCTATGTTCCTTTCCAAGCAGATTACCCGGCCGGTCGAGGCGCTGGGCCTCGCAATGGATGAGATCGCCGCAGGCAAATACGACCATCGCGTCGCCGCCATCGCAACCGGAGAGATGGGGGACCTGGTGCGCGCCTTTAACCACATGGCCGCCGATCTCGAGGCCAGCCGTCAGCTTGCTCAAAGCTCCTCGGCCCAACTTTCCGCAGCCAATTTGGCGATCGAGGAACGGCGGCGCGAGTTGGAGACCATCGTCGAGACCATTCCCAGCGGTGTCGTCACACTGGATGGCGCCGGAGTCGTTCTGCAAGCCAATCGCGCTTTTGTGGCGCTACTCGGGCTCCGGCGGAACGTCTCCCTCGCGGGCGAGAAGATTGGGTCCTTGCTTCCCTCCGAGCTGGCTGAAGACCTGGCCAGCCTCATTCGGCGCGGTCATCGCATGGGCGCTGCATCCAGTGAGGTCGAGTTCCACGCCCGTGGCCGCACCATTCATTTGGCCATCACCAGCGCCCGCCTTGAGCTCACGCGCGGCGAGACAGGCAACGTGCTGGTCGTTGAAGACACTACGGAACTGTTGCGCGCGCAGCGCCAGTTGGCATGGAAGGAAGTCGCGCAACGCGTCGCCCACGAAATCAAGAATCCGCTCACGCCCATCGCGCTTTCGGCAGAGCGCATCGGCAAACACCTTGACCGTGCGCAGCCCGACTCGTCCAACGTCATCCGGAAATGCAGCGAGGTCATTCTCACCTGCGTGGGCACCCTGCGTTCCCTTGTCGACCAGTTTTCCGCGCTAGCGCAGTTTCCCGCGCCGCAACCACGCGCCTGCGACATCAACAAGGTTGTGGATGAAGCGCTCGCGCTCTTTGCCGGCCGGCTTGAGGGCATCACCGTACAGAGGGATCTTGAAGCGGCGTTGCCCCCGGTCCTGGCCGATGCCGATGCACTTCGTCGCGCCTTGGCCAACCTCATCGATAACGCCGCTGAAGCCATGCAGGGTAGCTTGCTGCGCCTCCTCGGTATTCGTACCGTGCTCAGCGAAGACGGCGGCGAAGTTGAAGTCACCGTATCCGACACCGGCCACGGGTTGACCGACGAAATTCGCGAGCGCCTCTTCCTGCCCTTCTACTCCACCAAGCATCGCGGCACCGGCCTCGGCCTCTCCATCGCTGCCAAAATCATCCAGGAACACGGCGGTTCCATTCGCGCCGAAGCCAACAGTCCCAAGGGAGCACGCTTCCTCCTTCGCTTGCCGCTCATGGACCCCGGCGCACAAGGCCCGGCCGTGCTTGAGGGCAGCGCTGAAACGGAGTTGAAGGGTTTGCCTTCATGAACCACATTCTCGTTGTCGACGACGAAGCCGAGATTCGCACCTCGCTCGAAGAAATCCTGCGCGAAGAGGGTTACGGAGTGGCCGGCGCGGCAAATGCGGCCGAAGCGCTGGTCCTGCTCCAGGACGCGCCCTACGACGTCGTCCTGCTCGACATCTGGCTTCCCGACCGCGATGGCCTTGAAGTCCTGTCCGATATTCGCCATTTAACCTCCGAAACCAGGCCTGAAGTCGTGATCATCAGCGGCCACGGCACCATCGAGACCGCCGTCAAGGCAACCAAACTCGGCGCCTACGACTTTCTTGAGAAACCTCTTTCCCTCGATCGCACCCTCATCGTCGTCAAGAACGCCGTCGAAGCACGCCGCCTCCGCACTGAAAATCAGGAATTCAAGCGCCAGTTCAGCGTCGCCTCCGTCCTCACCGGAGAAAGTGTTCCCCTCAAAGCGCTTCGCCAGCAAATCCGGCTCATGGCGCCCACCAACGGCCGCGTCCTCATCTATGGCGAGTCGGGCACTGGCAAGGAACTCATTGCCCGTTCCATTCATGCCGAGAGCCTGCGCCGCGATCGTGTCTTTGTCGAGCTTAACTGCGCCGCCATTCCTGAAGATCACATTGAGGCCGAGCTCTTCGGCTACCGGCACGGTGTTCAACCCGGCGGGCCGCCCGAGCAGCGCGGAACCCTCGAGCGCGCCGACGGCGGAACTCTCTTTCTCGACGAAGTCGGCGACATGAGCCTCAAAACCCAGGCCAAGGTGCTCAGCGCTCTCGACGACCAATTATTCACACCGGTCGGCGGTACCCAGCCCCTCCGCGTCGACGTGCGCCTCATTGCCTCCACCAACAAGGACCTCGAAGAAGAGATCGCCAAGGGCAACTTCCGCGAAGACCTCTTCTATCGCCTTAACGTCGTTCCCTTCTTCGTACCGCCCCTTCGCGAGCGCAAGCAGGACATCCCGCTCCTCGCCCGCGAATTTCTAGCCGAGTTTGGCCGCCAGTACGGCCGCCCGCGCATGGAGATCGGCGAAGAGGCTCTTGCCACTCTCGCCCTCTACCACTGGCCCGGTAACGTGCGTGAGCTCAAGAATGTCATCGAGCGCGTCATGATCCTCAACCCGCGCGCACTCCGCATCGAGCGCAAGCACCTGCCGCCGCTCACCCACAAGGCTGGCACCCGCTCCACGGAAGAGTTCTCAAGCCTCCAGCAGGCCCGCGACGCCTACGAGCGCGAATACATCCTCAAAAAGATTGAAGAAGCCCGCAACAACATAAGTCACGCTGCCGAACTCCTCGGCCTAGAGCGCAGCCACCTCTATCGCAAAATGAAAGCCCTGGGCATCAGTGTCCGCGAATAGCGGCTTCCGGTGTTGTCAACCTCGCAACAGATTCCCGGTGCCCCATGTCTCGTAGGCCGCTGCGGAAGACATGAGATCCATCATCCCGTGTCCGAAATCGAACGCTCCTTTCCAGAATCGAACAGCCATCCGATCACGCAGAAGATGCTCTTCGTCGCTATCACCCAGCCGGCGAACCACTTGCGCTTTTCGCAACACCTCTCTTTTTTGGCCCGCAAATTGCTGCCAATTCCACCACAAGCGCCAGCCACGGAGGCCCACCATGGCATATTTCGAACGGATCAAGGACGTAGTCTCAGGCCCCTTCAGCCCCGAAATCATTCGCCAGCGCACAGCATCCGGCTGGCAGATGGTCTCCATCGAATGGCGCCGTGAACTGCCCGACCGCGAAGCTGCTCCCGAAGGCGGCTCCGACGAAGACATCCCCTACGGCCTCCGCATTTCCGACGACTGCCAGCGCCTCGAGCCGGATCCCACCGAGCACCAGATCCTCATGGAGATCATGGAGCTTCTCGCCCAGGATTTCTCCTATTCCGTCATTGTCAGCAGCTTGAATGAGAAGGGTCTTCGCCAGCGCGATGGCCGCCCCTGGAGCCGCATCGCTGTCTTCAAGATGATTCCGCGCCTCATTGAAGTCGGTCCGCAGTTCTTCTCGTCCCACGAGTGGGAGCAGCGCCGCCAGCGCTTCGCCCGCGCCAAAGCCCCCGATACAAGCGAGTAAATCTCCGATCGAGACCCGGTTTTGCGAGAAGTGAACTGCGCCCCATTCATCGCAGACTCATCGCACTGAGTGGGTGAGGTGCGGTTTCAGCGCTCATCCGACTGTTTCAATATCGGCCCCAGCGACCCCGGGTTGTCCCCTGTAGCCGGATCCACTCGAAAATCCCATACCGACTGGCTGATATCGGAACCTGAAAGTATCTCAACCAGGGCATATTCGCCGATACTGAGCTTCTCTTCCGGCTGGATGCGCAGCCAATGTTTTCCGGGCACCACCTCGATCTTCGTCGGAACGACATTCTCATCCTGCTTCACCTTGCCCGTCGGACCCACGCTGATTGCTCCCACAATTCGCACCGCCCTGCGCTCGTCTACGCGCACAATCGCGAAGCCCGACTTGTCAGAGTGCGCTCCGTGCTTGCCGTCGTTCACCGCTTTAGCCTTGCTCGTATCCACGGTCACAGCATGAGCCAGTACCGGCTCGCGATCATCGGTTACGTTCAGCGAGAGATAGATCGCCGGATCGTCCACGTGTAGATGAACCTTCGCGTGCTCCCCCGTCAACTCCAGGTTCGCCTTCGACGCGGCCAGCGGATTCAGTGTGCTCACTCCCTTCCGCGTCTTGGTGTTCATGTTCAAGTCGACAGGGGTAAGCTCCACCAGCTCCGGCGTCCCCTCGTAGGTATCGAAAGCAAACACGCCTTCTTCATCAGGAAGCTCAAGCCCTGTCGCCACCTCAGGCATGCGCGCCTTCTGCAGTTCGCGTTCGTCAGACTCTTCCTTGTCGATGTCCGCGGCCTCTCTCATCGCCGGCGAGGCATCGTCTCCGGTCGGTGTCGCATGGTCCCTTTCCCATTTGCGCGTCGCTTCCCAATCCACCAGATCGGTAGGCATCTCCTCCCAGTCGCCACGTTCCAGCGAGAGATACCGCACCCGATCCCCGGCGATCGTGTACTGGCGCACCAACTGGAACGACCCATCCTTCAGAATCAGCCGATGGTTCTTTGCCAGGCCCGGCGCATCCGGCTTCAACACCAGTGGAGTCTGATCCTTCGCGGTCGTCTGCGCCCCAGCGACGCCAGCCGCCAGCAGCACAGCCGCCGCCAGGCAAGCCAACACGCAGCGAATCTGGGTGAATTGGTTCATCGCACACAGTTTAGACGAATCAACCCGCCCGGCGTTGGCCTCTCATTGGCCTCGAAAACCTTGGATACCCGTAACCATCTCCAGCGCCGGCGCATCCAAATTTGTGTATCCTTAAGAAGAGGGTCTCTGGATTGCCAGGATTCAAGCCACATTTCCGCAAGGAACGCCACGCTAAGTCTCGTACTTTGCCGGTGGTGGCAGTTTTGTGCCTTGTTCTTCTGGCCATCTTCGCTGTCGTCCAGGTCGCGCACTTCCATCAAACTGAAACCGCTGCCGATCACTGCCCGCTCTGCATCTCCATGCACTCCGCCGCCCCGGTTGCGGTAGTCGCTGCGGCCGTTGTGCTGGTTCCGGTCGGTATTCCAGCTCCGGTTTTTCAGACGCGGACTCTCGTTCGCCATTGGAGCCCCAAGCTCTTCACTCGACCCCCTCCTGCTGGCTGCTAGAGCCTGTTTCCGCATCTATGTTCCGTGTGGCCCACCTGGTACGGCACCTCGATATGAGAGGTGAAGTAGCCGGGGCTTTAAACCCTGCGGTTCTGATGAAACGGAAAGAGCGTTCCCGTTGCACTTAAGGTGTCCGCGACGCAGCGAGTCGCCGTCCACCTTCTGCTTTTTTCAGCCATTTACCAGGAGGTCTCCAATGCTATTCAATCGCGGCCATGTTCTGCGAATTCTTCCCCTGCTCGCCTTGATCTTTGCAGCGCTTTCTCTGCACGCGCAAAGCGGCAAGGCAGGTCCGGTGCGCGGAGCCGTTACCGATCCATCTGGCGCCGTCATCCCTGGCGCCACGGTTCATCTCACAAACCAGGTCAGCGGCTTCGACCGCACCGCTTCCACCGATACTCTCGGTCTGTTTGAATTCGATAACGTCCCTTTCAACAACTACCGCATCAGCGTCTCGGCCACCGGCTTTTCTCCCCTCAACCAGAACGTGGGAATCCAGTCCATCGTCGGCATCAATCTCAAGTTCGCCCTCCAGATTGAAGGTGGCTCCCAAACTGTCACCGTCGAGTCCACGGGCGACCTGGTCGAAACCGACTCCACCTTCCACACCGACGTCGACCGCGACCTGTTTACCAAGGTTCCCATGGAGAGCCAGTCGTCCTCCCTAAGTTCCCTCGTTACCGAAACCACCCCCGGCGTTGCAGCCGACTCCAACGGCCTCTTCCACGGCCTCGGCGACCACGCCTCCAACTCTTTCTCCGTCGATGGCCAGTCCATCACCGACCAGCAGAGCAAGGTCTTCTCCAACCAGATTCCCTCCAACTCCATTCAATCCATCCAGGTCATCTCCGGTGCGCCTCCGGCCGAATACGGCGACAAAACCAGCCTCGTCATCGTTGCCACCACGCGTTCCGGCCAGGGCGTCACCAAGCCCACGGGCAGCATCAGCACATCCTATGGCGCTTTCGGGTCGGCTACGGCCGGATTCGACCTTTCCTACGGCAAAAAGAAGTGGGGCAATTTCATCGAAGCCGACGGCCTCAACACCGGCCGCTTCCTCGATCCGCCCGAGTTCGTTGTCTTCCACGACAAGGGCAACGAGCAGAACATCTTCGACCGCATCGACTACACCTTGTCGCAGAACGATTCCATCCATCTCGATCTGAACTACAGCCGCTCCTGGTTCCAGACTCCCAACTCGTACGACAACCTCAACGTCCAGAACGTCGTCGCTGGGGGCACAACGGCTGCTCCCGTCTTCGCCAACATCGGCGATACTGACCAGCACTCCAAAATCGGAACCTACAACATCGCGCCCACCTACACGCGCGTCATCGGCACAGACATGGTCTTCAACCTGGGTGCCTTCGCCCGCAGAGACGAATACAACTACTACCCAAGCGGCAATCCCCTCGCGGATCTCGGGCCTGCAAATCTCCAGACCTCCTCCATCTCCCAGTACCGGACCCTTACCAACACAGCCATCCACTCGGATTTTTCCTATGCCAAAGGGATTCATAACATCAAAGTCGGTGCGCAATACGGACAAACTTTCTTGCGCGAACACGACAACCTGGGCCTGGTCGACGCCACCTATAACTCGCCTTGCGTAGATCCTGTTAGCGGCGATCCGCTGCCCGGTTACACCAGCCAATCGCAGTGTCCTGGCGGCGCTTCCGGCCAGAATCCCAATTACCTTTCCGTCCTCGCTCCCTATGACTTCACGCGCGGCGGAACTTACTACTCCAACTTCGGTCACACCGACGTTAAGGAACTCGCGCTTTACGCCGAAGACGAGATCAAAGCCGGCAACTGGGACTTCAACCTAGGCCTTCGCGAAGACCTCTACAACGGCCTCACCAGCGCCAACCAGACGGAGCCGCGCCTTGGCATCGCCTACAACATCAAGCCGTCCTCCACTGTGCTGCGCATCTCCTACGCCCGCACCCTCGAAACCCCCTTCAACGAAAACCTGGTCCTGTCCAGCAGCGGATGCTCAAACACCGTCCTCGCCCCGCTCCTCGCTTGTGCTCCAGGCTCATCCGGCACACTCGATCCCGGTTTTCGCAACGAGTTTCACGCCGGTTTGCAGCAGGCATTCGGCAAGTGGGCCGTCTTTAGTGGCGAGTACATCTGGAAGTACACCCACAACGCCTTCGACTTCAGCGTCCTCGGCAACACGCCCATCACTTTTCCCATTGACTGGCACAACTCGAAGATTCCAGGGTATGCACTCCATGCCGATTTCCCTCAGTATCGCCACTTCAGCGCCTACTTCATCGCTTCCTCTGTAGCCGCGCGCTTCTTCCCACCACAGTCCGCCGGAGCCGGAGCCACGCCACAGACCGGCGGCGCTCCCTTCCGCATCGATCACGACGAAAAATTTAATCAGACCACCCACGTGCAGTACCAGATCGGCAAACGCGGCCCCTGGGCGGGAGGCAACTGGCGTTACGACTCTGGTCTCGTGGCCGGCTCCGTGCCTTATGCCATCAACAACACAACCCCCGTCGATCTCAGCGGTCTCACCTTCGATCAGCAGGCCCAGGCCGGCATCACATGCGGAGGCGTCGCTGCCACCCGCACCGCGGGCTTCCAGTCTTGCGCCCCCTCGCAGTATTCCTCGTCGCTCGTCAACATTCCTGCGCCCGGAACCGAAAACGACGACAAGAACCCGCCCCGCATCGCTCCCCGCAACCTGTTCGATCTCTCCCTCGGCCAGGAAAACATCTTCCGCAAAGAGCGCTACAAAGTTGACCTCGACCTCACCGCTATCAACGTCACCGACAAGTACGCCCTCTACAACTTCCTCTCCACCTTCAGCGGAACCCACTACGTAACCCCAAGAGCCCTAACCGCCAAAGTAACCCTCAACTTCTAACCCCTTAGCCTGAGCCCGGCACGAATCACGGGTACCCCAAGTCTCGCTTTTGAACAATCCGAGATCTGGGGTACCTGTGATTCGTGGTGAGGTCAGATATGGGGCGCCTGCCCTTTGGAATCGAAGGGAACTAGGCGTTTCCCATCACGATGGTGTGCGGGCTCATGGGGATGGGGTGAGCGGTAATGCCCGAGTATCCAGCATCGTTATACATGGACGTGAGCTCGCTGAGCGTGTAGGCGTCACCGGCAGCGGTGGTCGTGAGCATGGTCATGCTGAAGGCCGCGGGCATGGGTGGGGAGACGCGATCCTCATTGGGCACGAACTCGAGTGTTGCGGCACGGCCGCCTGGCTTGAGAGCGGCACGGACCTTCTTGAGCAAGGTGACGTTGGTGGGCGGGTCGAAGTGGTGGAGGAAGTTGGTGAGCAACACGGCGTCGTAGGGACCACCGTAGTCGACCTCGAAGGCTGAGCCAGGCAGCATGTTGTAGCGGTCGTGGACTCCGGCCTTGCGCGCGTTTTCGAGAGCCACGCGCAGGACGGGCGCCCAATCGAGACCGGTGACGCGCGCCTGGGGGTTCTGCTTGGCGACCTCGATGCCGAAAAGGCCATGGCCGGCGGCGATGTCGAGCACATGCATGGGCGCGGTGCTACCCTCAAGCACCACGGCGCCGAGCGGACCCACCATGGGAGCCATCATGGGGCCCATGGTCTCAGCAAACTGGACCCATACGGGATTCTCCGGCTCGACGGTGCCATCGCCGGGCAGGATAGTGCGGCCGGTGCGGACGATCTCCGCGAGTTGCTTGAAGGGCTCGTGCAAGGCAGGGTTGCCGAGAAACTGCGCGATGGAGGCCATGCAAACTGGCGAGGTTGGATCGAGAAAGGCAGCGCTGGTGGGAGTGTGCTTGTAGTGGCCGTCCTGCTTGGCGAGGACGCCGTTGATGGTGAGGAAATCGCACAGAATGCGAATGCCACGCTCCGACGCCTTGCAGTGGCTGGCGATGGAAGCTACGTCGCCGGGACCCTGCCCGACGGCTGCGAAGACATCCAGATCGATTGCAGCTTTGAGGGCTGCGGTGCGCTCATGCGCCTGCAGCATTTCGAAGATGATGGCCGGGGTCAACGGACCCTCAGCATGGTTCGGGGTTTGCATAACCAACCTCCTTGGTTGTTGCCGTATACGGTTTTACCTTTTTGGGGAAGATTCTTATCAGGGGGAAGACGGCCAGACGGCACGCGCCAAATGAGAGCAGCGTAACACAGTGGCTTGAACAGTTGGCAAGCGTGCAGGAGCATGCGCGGAGATTCCAGAGGATTCTGAGATAGAAGGAGCGGAAGGCGGGAAGGAAAATCGAAACGCGGCCAAGGTGGCCGCGAGAGGAATTGGTGGAGCTGAGCGGGATCGAACCGCTGGCCTCCTCGTTGCGAACGAGGCGCTCTCCCAGCTGAGCTACAGCCCCACGACTCTTCTATCTTACCAGCGAGCACAGAATCCCGAAAGGGCCGCGCTTGACGCTTTCAGGTTACGCAGGAGATCCCCTGGTCACCTGTTGAAGGCGCATCCGGGACTCACTACATCTGGTTCATGGTCTGCAGGAACTCGGCATTGTTGCGGACCTTTTCCAGCCGGGTGATAAGCAGTTCCATCGCCTCGACGGGCGACAAAGGATTGAGCACGCGGCGCAGAACAAAGATGCGCTGCAGATCTTCCTTGGGAATAAGCAGCTCTTCCTTGCGGGTTCCCGAGCGCTGGATGTCGATGGCCGGGAAAACTCTCTTATCGACCAGCTTGCGGTCGAGGATGATTTCCATGTTGCCCGTGCCCTTGAACTCTTCAAAGATGACTTCGTCCATGCGGGAGCCGGTATCGACGAGAGCGGTGGAAATGATGGTGAGCGATCCGCCTTCTTCAATGTTGCGGGCCGCGCCGAAGAAGCGCTTGGGCCGCTGCAAAGCATTGGAGTCGACGCCGCCCGAAAGCACTTTGCCCGAAGGAGGAACGATGGTGTTGTAGGCGCGGGCGAGTCGGGTGATGGAGTCGAGCAGAATGACGACATCGCGCTTGTGTTCAACCAGGCGCTTGGCCTTTTCGATGACCATTTCCGCAACCTGCACGTGGCGCGCAGCCGGCTCATCGAAGGTGGAACTGATGACTTCGCCCTTGACGGAGCGCTGCATGTCGGTGACTTCCTCGGGGCGCTCGTCAATGAGCAGCACGATGAGGACGACCTCCGGATGATTGGTTGAAACGGAGTTGGCGATCGACTGCAGCAACATGGTTTTGCCGGTGCGCGGCGGCGCGACGATAAGCCCGCGCTGGCCTTTGCCGACGGGCGTAAGCAGATCCATGACGCGGCCGCTGATGCCCTCGCGCACGGTTTCCATCTTGATGCGTTCCTGAGGATAGAGAGGCGTCAGGTTGTCGAACAGAATCTTGTTGCGCGTCTCCTCGGGCGACTCGAAGTTGATGGCTTCAATCTTGACCAGGGCAAAATACTTTTCTCCCTCGTGCGGGGGCCGGACATTGCCGCTGATGGAATCGCCTGTCTTAAGATCGAACTTGCGAATCTGCGACGGCGAGACATAAATGTCGTCGGGACCGGGGAGATAGTTGTAGTCGGGCGAGCGCAGGAAGCCGTACCCGTCGGGAAGAATCTCCAGCACGCCTTCGGCGAAGATGTGTCCCTCTTTTTCGCTTTGAGCCTGGAGGATCTTGAAGATCAGATCCTGCTTGCGAAGGCCGCTCGTACCTGGGATCTCCAGGGTGCGCGCAATCCGGCTCAGTTCAGTAATGTTTTTTTCTTTCAGTTCTGCGATGGTCATGTTCACCTGCAAGGCGGGATGTTTGAGATGGGATTGGGAGGGGGAAGTGCTCCAGAGAAAAACTGGCGGAAATTGAAGGATACGGCCGGCGCGCTCCGGCCTGGAAGCATCATTCGAGCTCAAGAGGAGTATCGAAACGCCGGGGAAGCACAACCCATCCCGAAGGAATCTTGTTTTGAGATCGTTCTCTTACTCAATTATACGGTTTGAAGGTCGCAGTCAGGCTGCACGGCGCCGTTCAACCGGTTGGGCCGCAGGTGCTTCAACAGGTCCCGCGGTACCAGGGTTGGCAGTGTGAAAGCGGCACAGTACTTCATTGGTGGTGTCTTGCAGCCGTGTATTCGGCTTGTGCAGCTTACGTGTTGCTTTGCTCGCCAGTTGACAGAGCTGGTAGCGATTGGACACATGAGAGAGTGCCCCAAAAACCAAGTCGGAACGCATTGCCATATTCTCCTTCTTATCGTACCTGCCCGGCTGGAACAACTTGAAACCGCCGGTGCAGCACGGGGAGCCAATTTAATCGAGGGCTACCCCAAAATTCCACTTTCACTTCATTTAGACGCACAAGGTGCGCGTCCAGTTCAAAAATCTTGACGCACTTTCGCGCGTTACGAAACAGGGCTTACTCCGTATGTGTGATACAGATTGCAGTCCTGGGAATCCCAGCACCCATCATTCCCGTTCCATCCGGTGTTCAAAATAAACACACCGTGGGCATCAGCGAAGAGTCTCAGCTCAAATAACGAGCCTCGACTCATTAGTATGATGCGGGAAATGGCTCTTGGGCACAAAATGATCGCAAAAACACAACCTGCCCTTTATGGATGGCTCTCATGAATGTATACCGGGATGCGGCGGAGGTCAACTTTTTTTTGTTGTCTTTTGCGGCTTGGTATGTTGAGAAGGAGCCTCAGTTGGGCTACGCTCGTAAATAGTTCAAAATAAGCAAGATAGTGCGAAAATTTCGGATAGAATTTTGATAGGTTCCAACGCTCGGAAACGCCGCTCCGCTTACTAAAGTACTAATTTGCCCTTAAGGCGAACCAAATTACTTGCGGCTTCTTACCGGCCGCGAAGGGCGTCCGTCGGGGTCGCACAGCATGGGTCGACCGTCCTCGTCCATCGTGATCGCAGGTCGTTGTCTCCTGCTGGTCTGTTTTTGGGCCACGAACAGCTCATCCACCCGGAAGACTCCGGAAAAGAGCAGAAGAAGGAAGGGAACCGCCACCAAAGCGGTTTGCCAACCCGAGTTGAGGACTGATCCTTGCACGTATGGCCTCCGGAAGATTCGACAATGAGCGGGAGCAACTCTTAGCTCGCTCTAATAGGTCTATCGGCCAAAAATTAGAAGGAACTTAGAAACCAAGGTAATCACGGACAAGGCGGGGAGGGGAATAACACTTTTAGAGCATGCGAGGTCGGGGATGCGGGGCCGCTGCCCTCGTGATGGAAAGAATCGCAGAGGCTGGGGAAACCAATTTTGGGGACTGGGTAGGGTTTTCAGGATCGGAAGGACCGTGGCCACTTATCCCCTAAGGTGTGACACTCAAATTGACAACGTTAGAACTGAAATTTCCGATTCCAGGAAAGGTTCGATCTACCTGGATCGAATATTGGCCGGGTTGCGACAGATCGTATTGCTCGGAAATTCGGATATCTTCAGCGCTGCTTTCGCCCGGCTTGAGCATGACGAGGATTCTCCTGCCAGTAATCTCCAGTTGGCCGCTCCCGCAACTCTGCCCTTTTTTGAAATCTGTCGCCGGCGCTGGCGTTCCCGCGCTGGTAAGAACTTTCAGTGAATAGTTGCAGTAGGTACTTGTGTTGTAGTACGTGACTGGCTGATTGGATTCATTGACCGTAATAACCCGCACTAGGACGACTTGACCGACCTTTGCATTTGTTTCGAGCGCAGTGATTGTCAGTGAAAGAGTGGGGGGTACAGCGACGGTTGACCAACTGGATAAGAGGTAACCGAAAACAGCGATTCCGATCGCTCGCATGGAGTCCTCCTTGCTAGAAACTTAGGAGTCACAGTTATGGTGATCGGGTTTGAGGTCACGATCCCATCGTTCGGATTATCCGAGACTCCTCGCGACACCTGGACCGAATATACTCCGGGATGGCCCACTTCAAATTCACGGCTGATTTCGGCCCACCAATTTCAATGACGCAGACGACTCTGACGCATCCCTGCCGGGGTCCGTCCTGGACGGCGGGGCCGCGGATTTCGGTATTCTTTACGCCCAGTAGCTGCGGTCGAGGGTGCGGTATTGGATGGCTTCAGCAAGGTGAGAGACGGCGAGTTTCTCGGCGCCTTCGAGGTCGGCGATGGTGCGGGCTACTTTAAGGATGCGGTCGTGCGCACGGGCGGTGAGTCCCTGCTGCTGCATGGCGCGCTCGAGGAGCCGCTCGGCATCGGCGCCCAGTTCGCAGTGGGTGCGTATCTGGCGGGTGGTCATTTGTGCGTTGGCGTAGATTTTCTCTCCGGCCTTGCGGAAGCGCTGGCGTTGATGCTCGCGCGCGGCCATGACCCGGTCACGAATCTGCGCCGAGCCCTCGGCGGCTGCTCCACCGCGCAGCTCCTTATATTGAACGGCGGGCACTTCAATATGGATGTCGATGCGGTCAAGCAGCGGCCCGGAGATTTTGGCCACGTAGCGCTGAATCATGGGCGGAGTGCACATGCACTCGCGCGACTTGTCGTTGAAATATCCGCAGGGGCAGGGATTCATGGCAGCGGCCAACATGAAGCGCGCCGGAAAGCTGAGCGACATGGAGGCGCGGGCGATGGTGACGGTATGGTCTTCAAGCGGCTGGCGCATGACTTCGAGGACATTGCGCGGAAACTCCGGCAGCTCATCCAGGAAAAGCAAACCATTATGGGCCAGCGAAACTTCGCCGGGGCGCGGGACGATGCCGCCACCGATGAGGCCGGCGTCGGAGATGGTGTGATGCGGTGATCGAAAGGGGCGCTGCGTGACCAGGCCGGCCGCCGCATCGAGCACGCCGGCGACGGAGTGAATCTTGGTGGTCTCAAGAGCCTCTTCAAAAGTGAGAGGCGCGAGGATGGAGGGCAGGCGCTTGGCCAGCATGGTTTTGCCCGAGCCCGGTGGTCCGATCATGAGAATGTTGTGGCTGCCCGCGGCGGCAACCTCGAGCGCGCGCTTGGCCGTCTGCTGGCCGCGTACATCGCAGAAATCTACGGCGAAGTGCTGCAACTCGCCGAGCAACTGCTGCGTGTTCACGCGATAAGGCTCGCGCTGGATGACACCGACCACCGAGGTGTTCAAAAGCTCAATGACATCGAGCAGCGATGAGACGGGGTAGACGTTTACGCCCTCGACGACCGCGGCCTCGGCGGCGTTGGCCGCGGGCAGAATGAGGTTGGGAATATTTTTTTCGCGCGCCAGGATGGCAACGGGCAACATGCCTGGAATGGGACGGAGGCTTCCGTCGAGCCCGAGTTCGCCCACCAGAAGAAACTGACTCAGGTCGTCCTTGCGCAGTGCCCCATAGGCGCCGAGCAGTCCGACGGCGATGGGCAGGTCGAAACCGGAGCCTTCTTTCTTGAGGTCCGCGGGCGCCAGGTTGATGGTGATGAAGGTGGGAGGGATGGTGTAGCCGGAGTTCTTGATTGCCGCGCGGACTCGATCGCGGCTCTCGCGCACGGCGGCATCGGGAAGGCCTACAGTATGAAAGACCTCCTTCTCAGCGACTGAGCCGCTGTAGTCGACCTCGACATCAATAAGGTTGGCGTCGATTCCGTAGACTGCCGCACTGAGAACTTTAAATAGCATGGCCCAAAGTTGCAGCGAGTGTACCAGAAGCAGGGGCCAGGACTCAGGTGTCAGGTATCACCGATGTTTGGCGATACGATGGACTCTGGAATAGCGAAGATTGCCTGAAACGAGCGTCGAGCGCGTTGCATGGAAGCGACAGCAGCCGGAAGAAAACCTGAAGATGGTCGCCGAGGGGTAGAATCTGATTCGTGACGACGAGCCTCTTTGATCTGTACAAGATCGGAATTGGTCCCTCGAGTTCGCATACGATGGGGCCCATGCGCGCCGCATGCCGGTATGTGTGCGAGCTTGCAAGCCGCGGAGTCGTCGACCGCATCGTGCGCGTCCAGGCGGACCTTTACGGTTCACTGGCGCTGACAGGCCTGGGTCACGCTACCGACCGGGCTGTCTTGCTGGGCCTTGCGGGCAATGAGCCGGCAACGATTGATCCTGCGTCGACGGAAGAAACGGTCAGGGGAATTCGTTCGGCGCATCGCATCAATTTGGCAGGCGTTCGCTCCATCAAGTTCGATGAAACCACCGACCTCCTGTTCCATCGCGATCTCATGTTTCCGCCCGGCGCCCAAACCGAGCATCCGAACGGACTTCGTCTTACAGCTTTTGACGCGGCGGGCGCGGTCGTCAAGCAGCGCACGTTTTTCTCGATTGGCGGCGGATTTATTACAGAAGACGTTGCGCCTGGTTCCGAGGGAACGCAAGCCTCTCCGGATCAGCGCCAGGCCGTTGTCCCGTTTCCTTTTCACAGCGCCGCGGAATTGTTGAGCACGGCGGAAGCCAACGAACTCTCCATCAGCCAACTCATGCTGGAGAATGAGTGCGCGCTGGTTTTGCGAAACGTGGATCAGTCTCCCGTCGAGCAGGTGCGTGCGGGCATCGACCGGATTTGGGCAGCGATGCAGGATTGCGTGGCGCGCGGCATCGCCGCCGAAGGAATTTTGCCCGGAGGACTGAAGGTGCGCCGGCGCGCGCACCAGTTGGCTGCTCGTCTCCGGGAGAAAGAGTCGACAGGCATGCGCAGCGACCCGCTGGCTCCGCTTGATTGGGTAACGGTTTACGCCATGGCAGTGAACGAAGAGAACGCCGCAGGCGGCCGCGTGGTAACCGCGCCTACCAATGGAGCAGCCGGCGTGGTTCCAGCCGTGGCCCAATACTACAGCCGCTTTATCTCCGAATCGGATCACGAAGGCATGGTTCGTTTCTTCCTGACGTCGGCGGCCATCGGCATCCTATATAAGGAAAATGCTTCCATCAGCGGCGCCGAGGTTGGCTGCCAGGGCGAGGTCGGCGTTGCGTGCTCCATGGCGGCGGCGGGTCTTACGGCTGCGCTTGGCGGCAGCAACGGGCAAGTGGAGCATGCTGCCGAAATCGCGATGGAACACAACCTCGGCATGACCTGCGACCCAATCGGGGGACTGGTGCAGATACCCTGCATCGAGCGCAATGCCATGGGCGCGGCCAAGGCTGTGCAGGCCTCGCGCATTGCGCTCAACGAGTCCGCTGAACATAAGGTCTCGCTCGATCAGGTAATCCGCACCATGTATCTAACGGGCCTCGACATGCAGTCGCGCTATAAAGAGACAAGCCTTGCGGGACTTGCGTTGAATCGAATCGAGTGTTGAAGAGAGTGTGTTGTCACGCACGTTCTTCCAGTGTTCGCGCATCTTGTTTTATATCGACAATCTTGAAAGATGTGCGATCGGCGATTCACTGTTTCGAATTTCTCGTTTTGGATTGCGACAAGGCGCAAAAAATTGTTGACGATTTTTCCACTCCTTGTGCGTTTTTTTCTTGACACTGCTGCAACATAAATCTATACATTCATCAACTGCAATTTAATATTGCAGAATCGATGCAACCCATCGAAAAGGGAGAATAGGCAAATGGCAACTAAGAAAGCAGCCA
>Ga0181535_10002157_pt1 | contig 24440 bp, 25 predicted proteins | sample PEATcosm2014_Bin_44_FD_119774 | JGI IMG/M metagenome (GOLD analysis project Ga0181535, IMG submission 119774) | Peatland microbial communities from MTU Mesocosm Facility, Houghton, MI, USA - PEATcosm2014_Bin17_30_metaG | ecosystem: Environmental > Terrestrial > Soil > Wetlands > Peat | place...
CGGAGCCGGCACGACGAGCGCAACCGGCACCACGAGCGGGGCGGGGACGACCAGCGCCGCGGGCGCCACCAGCTCGGGCGGCGTGATCGCGCCGAGCGGCTCGACCTAGGCTGGATCGCGCCCAGTGGCGGCGGCCACTATGCGCGGCGCCAAACCACCACCCCCGCGCGGGGGGCCCAAGCAATCGCGCGCGCCCCGCGCGACCCCTACGGCGTCGAGACCAGCGTGGCTGTGTAGAGCAGGCGCGCGGTTTGATACAGGCAGGAGTACTCGACCGCGGAGCCGGCGGTGGTCTGCGAGGTCTGGGTCGAGGACTCGGTCGTGCTCAGGCAGGTGTTCTTCGGGCGGCTGGCGCGCCAGGAGGTGGTTGCGCCGAGCTTGACCGCCAGCGCCGGCGCCCAGGTGGGCACGGTCAGCGCGACGCGCTCGCCCTTCTGCACCGGGATCGTCGTGGCGAGCGGGAACTGAGCCGTCTCGCCGAAATAGGGCTGCAGCTGGACCAACGGGCTCTGGGCGACGAGCTGGTAGGTCAGGCCCTTGGTCTGCTTGATGATCGCGATGCCAGCCTCGGCCGGCCCGCCCTCGTGCAGGTCGAAGAACGCGATCTGGTCCGCGGTGGGCAGGCTCAGGCGGATCGTCCAGGCGACGATCGTGCCGTTGCGCGGGATCGTCATCGGCGTGTTGGTGCTGCCGACCTTGACCTGCATCCCGGTCGTCTCGCTGACCACCTCGCACGGCGCCCCCGGGCAACTCGCGAGCGGTCCCGTGATCGTGCCGTTGGCGGTGGCGCCGCCGGTCGTGCCCGTGGTGCCGGTCGTGCCAATCGTGCCGGTGGTGCCGGTCGAGCCGGTCTTGCCGCTGGTGCCGGTCTTGCCGCTCGTCCCGGTCTTGCCGCTGGTGCCGGTCTTGCCGCCGGTCCCGGTCTTGCCGGTCTTGCCGGTCGCTCCTGTCTTGCCCGTCTTGCCGGTCGGGCCGGTCACGGAGGTGCTGCCGACGCCGAAGCCGACGGCCCCGATCTCGGTCAGCGTGCCGGTCGCCAGAGCGGGGATCGCGAGCATCACAACGATCGTGACAACCACCACAAGCTTGATCTTCATCACCCTATTCAACACCAAGTCGACCCGCACGTAGCGCAGTAGGAAAAAACTTGCAGGGCGGCTGAAGCCGCCGCGGACCCCGCGGTGGCGCCCGCGACGCGCGCTACCCGGCCTCCAGCGCAGCGGCCGCCGCGGCGATTTCGCCCGGCTCGCCGGGCGCCGGTACCCATGGCAGCACGAGCGGGTCGCCGGCGTAGCGGGGGATCACGTGGATGTGGAAGTGAAAGACGGTCTGCCACGCCGCCCGCCCGGCCGAGTGCAGCAGGTTCACGCCCTCCGCACCCAGCGTGCGGCGCGCGCGCCGGGCGATCTGCTGCGCCAGCGCGATGCACGCGCCCAGGTCCTCGGCGCCGATGTCGTCGACGTCGGTCGAGTGCGTGCGCGGGATCACCAGCACATGGCCGCGCGTGGCCGGGTTGATGTCCATCAGGGCGAGCGCCCGGTCGTCGGAGGCGATCACGGTCGCCGGCAGCTCGCCGGCGACGATCATGCAGAAGATGCAGTCGGACGCCATCCGCCGAAGCCTACGCAATCCGCGAGGCTGCGAAGGCGACCGCGTCCTCGGGGCTGCGCAGCTCGCCGGCGAACGCCTCCTCGGCGATCGCGGCCAGCAGATCGCCGAGCAGCGGCCCGGGCTCCACGCCGAGCGCGGCCGCCAGCTGGTCGCCGCGCACGAGCGCCGGCGGGCGACCGTGGGACTGCCATGCGAGCGCCTCGCCGAGCACCGAGCGCGCCAGTTCGAGGTGGCGCTCGATCGCCTGTTCGGCGCGCGCGCCGCGTGTCGCGAGCCGATCCGCGACCGACAGCAGCGTCACGTCGACCCACACCGGATCGCAGGCATCGAGGTAGCGATACAGCTCGCGGCGCTCGAGCGGGGCGTGCGGCACGAGGAAGCCGAGCCGCAGGTGGTTGAGCGTCAACGCGGCGACATGGGCGCGCATCGGCTCGGCGGCCCGCAGCCGCGTGAGGATGGCTCGCGCGACCTTCGCGCCGAGCCGGTCGTGGCCGGGGAAGCCGACCCGCCCATCGGGCGCCACCGTCCGTGTCTGCGGCTTGGCGATGTCGTGCACGAGCGCGCCGAAGCGCAGCGCATCGCCGCGCGTCAGCTCGTCCGCCAGCGGCAGGGCGAGCAGCCTGCGCACCTCGTCGGCGTGCTGCGCCCCGAGGAACGCCCCGGGATCGCGCTGCAGCGCCACGACGCGGTCGAGCACCGCGAGCGTGTGTTCGAGCACGTCGAGATGGTGGTAGTGGCTCTGCTGCACGCCGCGCAGCAGCTCGAGCTCGGGCAGCACGACCGCGCACAGTCCCAGCTCGAGCGCGAGCCGCATCCCCGCGACGGCCTGTTCGCTCGCGATCACCCGCCGCAGCTCCGCGTAGATGCGCTCGCTCGAGATCCGCGCCAGGCCGCCCGCCGCGGCGCGCGCCGCGGCGCGAGCCTCGCGATCGGCGACCAGCTCCAGCTCGCAGGCGAAGCGCACGAGGCGCAGCGCACGCAGCGGGTCGTCGCTCAGCGCGTCCGGCGCCACGATCCGCAGGCGCCCGGCGGCCAGGTCGGCAGCCCCGCCCAGCGGGTCGATCAGCTCGCCGCCCTCGAGCGGCCGTGCGATCGCGTTGATCGTGAAGTCGCGCGCCAGCAGATCCGCGGACAGCGAGTCGCCGCGCAGCGGGTTGAGGTCCGCCTGCCAGCCGCGTGCCCGCGCCACCACGCGCCAGGCGCCGAAGTCATCGGAGAGCGAGAACGCCTTCGCGCCGGCGGCGCGCGCCAGCGCCCGCGCCGCCGGCGCCACCTCGCCCGCGAGCACGAGGTCGAGGTCGGTGCTCGGCGCGGCGCCGAGCAGCTCGTCGCGCACCGCGCCCCCGACCACCCAGCACGCGGAACCGCGCAGCACGTCGCGCGCGAGCTCGAGCGCGCTCGCGCGCTCGCTCACGGGTGCTCGCCGTCGCGGTGGTAGTCGCGCGGCACGCGCGGGCTGACGGCGCAGGTGATCTCGTAGTTGATCGTTCCCTCGTGCGCCGCGATCTCCTCGGCGCCGATCCGCTCGCCGCCGTCCGCGCCGAGCAGGATCACGGGCTCCCCGACCGCGACGCCGCTCCCGAGCCCCAGCTCGACCGTCACGTTGTCCATGCTGACCGTGCCGACGAGCGCCCGGCGGCGCCCGCCGATCAGCACCTCGGCGTTGTTCGAGAGCACCCGTCGCAGCCCGTCGCCGTAGCCGATCGGGACGACCGCCAGCTCGGTCGGCTCGGCGGCGACGAAACGCCGTCCGTAGCCGGCGCTGTCGCCGGCCTCGCAGCGCTTCACCGCCGCCACCCATGAACGCAGCTCCAGCGCCGGCTCGAGGCCCCAGTTGGCAGGGTCGGCGCCGTAGGGATCGAGCCCGTAGAGCGCGCCGCCGCAGCGCGCCATGTCGAACCGCGCCCGACCCGCGCCGAGCAGCGCGGCGCTGTTCTCAGCGTGCACGACCAGATCGCGGTGGCGCTCGCGCAGCGGCGCGGCCCAACTCGAGAAGCGCGCGAGCTGCGCCTGCATGAACGCCTGGTCGGGCTCCTCCGCGGTCGCCAGGTGCGTCATCGCGCCGGCCAGCTCGAGCTCGGCGGAGCCGGCGATGCGTGCCGCCAGCGCGTCGGCCAGCTGCTCGTCGCGGGTGCCGAGGCGCCCCATCCCGCTGTCCAGCTTGACGTGCACCCGCCCGCCGCCGAGCGCGAGCAGCCAGTCGACGAACTCGTCGCTCCAGGCGACGACGTCCGCGTCGGCCGCGAGCGCCAGCTCGAGCTCGGCCCGCGTGAGCGCCCCCATCACGAGGATCCGCGCGCTGATGGAGGCGTCGCGGAGCTCCCGCGCCTCGGTCGCGGCGGCGACCGCGAGCCACGATGCGCCGCCCGCCAGCGCCGCCCGCGAGCACTCGACGGCGCCGTGGCCGTACGCGTTCGCCTTGACGACCGCGCAGAGCAGCGGCGTCATGCCCTCCAGGCGCGCACTGTTGCGCTCGATCGCCGCGAGGTTGATCGCGGCGACCGCCCGCGCCGCGGGCGCTGCGCCCGGGCCGCCCCGGCCCGCCAGCGACGTACCGCCGCCACCCACTACCCACGCACCGCCGCGAGCGACTCGACGACGTCGGAGGCGACGACGCCCTCGCCGCCGTGACGGACCGCCGCGTGGACGCCGGCGAGCGCGTGCAGCCGCACCGCCGCGCAGGCCGCGGTGAACGGGTCGAGGCCCTTCGCCAGCAGCGCCCCCACGACGCCCGCCAGCACGTCGCCGGTCCCGGCGGTGGCGAGCGCCGGCGTGGCGCCTCGGCTGACCGCCACGGTCGCGTCGGGCGCCGCGACGAGCGTGTCGTCGCCCTTCAGCACGACGACCGCGCCGGAGCGCGCAGCCGCGTCGCGGGCGTGGCGCAGCCGTGCCGCCGCGACGTCCGGCGCGCCGACGCCGAGCAGCCGCCCGAGCTCGCCCTCGTGCGGGGTCAGCACGGCCGCCCGCCCGCGCAGCGACTCGGGCTCGCCGGCGAAGGCGTTCAGGCCGTCGGCGTCGAGCACGACCGGCAGCGAAAGCGCGCCGAGCAGCGCGCGTGCGAAGGCGACGGCCGAGTCCCCCCGACCGAGTCCCGGTCCGAGCACCAGCGCGCCGCCGTGCCCGCCCGCGGCGGCCGCGGCCAGCGCCGCGACGCCGGCCGGGGTGTGCTCGCCGTGCTCGTCGGGCAGCGCGATCGTCATCGCCTCGAGCAGCCGCGTCTCGAAGATCAGCGAGAGCGACGCGGGCACGCAGACCGTCACGTAGCCCGCGCCGGCGCGGGCGGCGGCCAGCGCCGCCAACGAAGGTGCGCCGGTCAGCCCCGGCGAGCCGCCGGCCACCAGCACCCGCCCGCTGGTGAACTTGGTCGAATGGACGCCGCGGCGCGGGATCAGCTCGAGCACCTGGTCGCCGATCAGGCCGATCTCGGCCTCGACGGGCGCGCCGTCCGGGATGCCGATGTCGAGCACGCTGACCCGTCCGGCGCAGCCACGGCCCGGCTCGATCCACAGCCCGGGCTTGGCGGCGTGGAAGGTCGCGGTCGCGTTCGCCACGACGGCAACGCCTGCGGTCTCGCCGCTCGACGCGTCGACGCCGCTCGGCACGTCCGCGGCGAGCACGGCGACGCCGCTGGCCCGGACCGCCTCGATTGCCTCCGCGACGCGCCCGCGCGGCGCCCCCGTCGCACCGGTGCCGAGCAGCGCGTCGATCACGAGCGTCGCGTCGGCCGCGATCCCCGCTGCCGCCCCCGCGGCCGAGTCGCCGAGCTCGAGCGGCGCCGGTTCGCCGAGGCGCGCAAGCACTGCCGCGGCGTCGCCGGAGAAGCTGTCCGAGCCGCCGGCGAGCAGCACGTCGACTTCACGGCCGCCGGCGCGCAGCAGGCGCGCGGCGACCAGCCCGTCGCCGCCGTTGTTGCCCTTGCCGGCCACCACGACGATCCGCCCCTCGGGCGCCATCGCCGCCGCCATCCCGGCGAGCCCCTCGCCCGCGGCCTCCATCAGCGCGAGCGACGGGACGCCCGCGACATCGGTCGCCCAGCTGTCGATCGCGCGCATCTGCGACGCCGCGAACAGCGGCTCGAGCCAGTTGTGGGCGCTCATCGCAGGACGGCCACCGCCGCCGCCATCCCGCGTGTGTGTGTCAGCGAGACGTCCACCTGCACGCCGAGCTCCTCCGCGCGTGCGCGCGCGGCTCCGTGCAGCGCGAGGCCGACCGCCTCGCCGCCGCCCAGCACCTCGATGTCGTGCGGCGCGAAGACGCGCAGGCCGAGCGCCTTGGAGACCGCCTCCTTGGCGCAGAAGCGGGCCGCCAAATGCTGCGCGGCGCGCCCGCGCGTGCCCGCGTAGGCAAGCTCGCCGGGGCGAAACAGGCGCAGCGCGAGGGCTGGGCGGCGCTCGAGCGCGCGTTCCATCCGCTCGATCTCGAGCAGATCCAGTCCGATCCCCTGGGAGGCGATCTCAACACCCCCCACGCACGCCCGGCGGCTTCCGGCGAGGTCCCGTCACTCGACGGTGACCGTCTTCGCCAGGTTGCGCGGCTGGTCGACGTTGAGGCCGCGACGGCGGGCGATCGTGTAGGCGAGCAGCTGCAGCGGGATCACGGCGAGCAGCGGCGCGAACATCGGGTCGGTCGCCGGCACCGGGATCGTCCACTCCACGTGGCGGGCGACCTCCTCGTCGCCGTCGCTGGTGATCGCGAGCACCTTCGCCCCGCGCGCGCGGACCGTCTCGACGTTGTCGAGCACCCGCCCGAGCACCGGCGAGGCGGTCGCCACGCAGATCACGGGGGTGCGGTCGTCGAGCATCGCGATCGGGCCGTGCTTCATCTCCCCTGCCGCGTAGGCGTCGGTGGAGATGTAGGCGATCTCCTTCAGCTTGAGCGCCCCCTCGAGCGCGATCGGCAGCCCCGCCTGGCGGCCGATGTAGAGGAAGAAGTCGGCGTCCCAGCAGGACTCCGCGACCGCCTCCACAGCCGGCGTGACGCGGTCGAGCAGCTCGTCGACGAGCGTCGGCAGCCGCCGAAGCTCCGCCACCAGCTCGGCGATGCGCGCCGGCGGCAGCGTCCCGCGGAGTTCCGCGAGGCGCAGCGCGAGCAGGTACACGGCGCCGATCTGGCAGACGAACGTCTTGGTCGCCGCGACCCCCATCTCGAGCCCGGCACGCGTGTAGAGCACGCCGTCGCACTCGCGCGTGGCCTGCGAGCCCATCGTGTTGGTCAGCGCCATCACCCGCGCGCCGCGTTCGCGCGCGAGGCGCATCGCCGCGAGCGTGTCGGCCGTCTCGCCGGATTGGGAGATGCCGACCACCAGGTCGCCGGGCGAGACGATCGGGTTGCGGTAGCGGTACTCCGACGCGACGTCCACCTCGGCGGGGATCCGCGCCCACTCCTCGAGCGCGTGGCGGCCGAGCAGGCCGGCGTGGTAGGCGGTCCCGCAGGCGACGAAGGTGATCCGCTGCACGCCGCGCAGGATGTCCTCGTCGAAGACGCCCGGATCGGCGAGGTCGACGCCCGTGCCGCGCGCGGTGCGGTCGGCGATCGTCTCCGCGAGCGCCTGCGCCTGCTCGTCGATCTCCTTGCGCATGAAGGTGTCGTAGCCGCCCTTCTCGGCGGTCTCCTCGTCCCAGTCGAGCGTCTCGATCGCCCGCTCGCGCGGCACGCCCGCGGCGTCGCAGATCTCGACGCTGTCGGCGCGGAGGATCACGATCTCGCCGTTCTCGACGTACTGGACCTGATTCGTGTGCGCCAGGAACGCCGGCACCGCGGAGGCGATGAAGGACTCCCCGGCGCCGCGCCCGACGACCAGGGGGCACTCGCGTCGCGCGCCGACCAGCACGTCGGGCTCGTCGAGCGCCATCGCGACGAACGCGAAGTACCCGTCCAGCTGCGCGAGGGTGCCGATCACCGCCTGGGCGAGGTCCTCGTGGTAGTTCGCGGCGATCAGGTGCGCGATGACCTCGGCGTCGGTGTCGGTCGAGAACGTGGTCCCCTCCGCGACGAGGCGGTCCTTGAGCGTCATGTAGTTGCCGACGATCCCGTTGACGACGACGTGGATGCGGCTGGCGCCGTCGACCAGCGGATGCGCGTTGCGCTCACTCACGCAGCCGTGGGTCGCCCAGCGCGTGTGACCGATGCCGACGGTGGCCGGGCGCACGAGCGTGGCCGTCGCGCCCGCCGGCCGCCCGGCGAGCGCCGCCTCCAGGCGGTCGAGGTTCCCGACGGCACGGACCGAGTGGATCTCGCCATCGGCGAGCAGCGAGATGCCGGCGCTGTCGTAGCCGCGGTATTCGAGCCTGCGCAGTCCGCCGAGAATGATCTCCTGCGCCGGGCGCGAACCGATGTATCCGACGATTCCGCACATCCTTCGAGACTACCCCAGTAGCTCCTGGACGACCGCAACGAGACGTGCGCAGACAGCCTCGGTCTCCTCGGTGCTCGGCGCTTCGACCATCACCCGCACGAGCGGCTCGGTGCCGCTGCGGCGCACCAGCACGCGGCCGCGGCCGTCGAGGCCCGCCGACTCGGCCGCGACCGCCTCCTCCACGGCGGCGGCGTCGACGAGCTCGTCGCGGTCGCGCAGACGGACGTTGACGAGGCGCTGCGGCAGTTTCGCCATCGCCGCGCGCTCGTGCAGGCCGGCGCCGCCGAGCGCCTCGAGCACCAGCAGCGCCGAGGCGATCCCGTCGCCGGAGGGCGCGAAGCCCATCTCGATGATGTGGCCCGACTGCTCGCCCCCGAGCGTCCAGCCGCGCGCGCGCAGCGCCTCGAGCACGTGGCGGTCCCCGACCGCGGTGGTGGCGACCTCGATCCCGGCCTGCGCCATGGCGGTGTGGAAGCCGTAGTTCGTCATCACGGTCACCGCGACGCCCCCACCGGCGAGCCGGCCGGTGTCGCGCAGGTGGATCGCCGCGAGCGCGAGCAGCTCGTCGCCGTCGACGGGGGTGCCGTGGCGGTCGACGGCGAGCATGCGGTCGCCGTCGCCGTCGAAGGCGAAGCCGATGTCGTGACCGCCGTCGCGCACCGCCGCGGCGAGCACCTCCAGGTGCGTCGACCCGCAGCCGTCGTTGATGTTGCGCCCGTCGGGCCTCACGGCGAGCGCCGTGACGCGTGCGCCGAGGCGTTCGAAGATCGCCGGCGCGACCTCAAAGGTGGCGCCGTTGGCGCAGTCCAGCACCACGTCGACGGCCTCCAGCGACAGGCCCACGAAGCGCGTCGCAAGCGCGTCCAGGTAGTCCTCGGCGGTCCCGGGCGTCGCGGCGATCCGTCCGATCGCGGCACCGCCGCCGGCGGCGTCCTCGGCGATGTGACGCTCGATCTCCTGCTCGGTCTGGTCGCTCAGCTTGAAACCGTCCGAGCCGAAGAACTTGATCCCGTTGTCGCCGTAGGGGTTGTGGGAGGCGGAGATCACGACCGCGAGATCGAAGGCGTGGCGGGCGATCAGCAGCGGCGCGGCGGGGGTCGGCAGCACGCCGCCGAGCGCGACCTCACCGCCGGCCGAGGCGATCCCGGCGGCCAGCGCCGCCTCGAGCATCTCGCCCGATTCACGCGTGTCGCGGATCACGAGCGCCCGCGGTGCGGGGCGGTCGCTGTGCAGCACGAGCGCGCGGCCCAGCGCGAGCGCGAGCTGCGCGGTGATCTCCACGCCGGCGACGCCGCGGACACCGTCGGTTCCAAAGAGCCTTCGACCCATCAGAGGTTCCGCGGAGGTTGAGCGCCGGCGCGCGGTCGGTGAACCTAGCGCTTCGAGAACTGCGGCCGCTTGCGGGCCTTCTTCAAGCCGGCCTTCTTGCGCTCCTTGGCGCGCGCGTCGCGCGTCAGGAAACCGCGCCGCTTCAACTCACCGCGAAGATTGGGGTCCGCCTCGAGCAGCGCGCGCGAGATGCCGTGGCGCAGCGCCCCGGCCTGCGAGGAGACACCGCCGCCGTGCATGCGAGCGACGACGTCCATGCGTTCCTCGTAGCCGACCGTCTCGAGCGGCTGGCGGATGTTGCGCTGCAGCGTTTCGCGCGGGAAGTACTCGGCGAGCGTGCGGCCGTTGATCAGGTAGCTGCCGCTGCCGGGGCGCAGCGTCACGCGGGCGATCGCGCTCTTGCGCTTGCCCGTCGCGCTGTAGCGAGCGCCCGCCGCCAGGTCGATCGCGACGGCCTCGATCGGCGCGGCGACGACCACGTCCTCGAGCTCCTCCTCGGCCGCCGGCTCATCCTGGTCGTACTCCGCGTAGGGGTCGATGCTCGCCGCGGCGAGCGGGTCGACTCCCTCCGGCACGATGTCGACCTCGAGGTCGGCGCCGGGCACCGCCGGCTTCTCGCGCGGAGCGCGCTCCTCCACGTATTCGACCTCGGCCTCGACCACCGGCTCGGTCTCGACCACGACCTCGACCTCCGGCTCAGGCGCCTCGAGCACCGGGTCAGGCGCCGGCTCGGGCGCGGGCTCCTGCTCAACCGCGTCCGCCTCCGGCGAGTCGATGGCCTCCGCGGTCTCGGCCCGCTCGATGGCCTCCGGGCTCTCGCCCTCCGGCAGGGCCGCCTCCGGGCTCTCGCCCTCCGGCAGCGCTTCGACTCCCTCGGTCTCGGGCGTGTCCGGCTCGTCGGCCATCAGGCTCGCAGCTCCATCTCGGCGGGGCGCTGGGCGACGTGCGGATGCTCCGGGCCGGCGTAGACCTTCAGCTTCGTCAGCTGCTTGCGGGCGAGCCGGTTGCGCGGCATCATCCCCTTGACGGCGATCCGGATCACCTCCTCCGGGCGGCGCGTGATCATCTGCTCGAAGGTGCGTGTGCGCAGGCCGCCCGGGTAGCCCGAGTGGCGGTGGTAGAGCTTGTCCGCGCGCTTGTTCCCGGTCACCGCGATCTTCTCCGCGTTGACGACGATCACGAAGTCGCCGGTGTCGATGTGCGGCGTGTAGGTCGGCTTGCGCTTGCCGCGCAGCACATCCGCGATCTGCGTCGCCAGGCGGCCCAGCGTCTTGCCCTGGGCGTCGACGACGTACCAGTTGCGCTGGCGGTCGGAGGGCTTGGCGACAAAGGTCTTCATGCGCACAAAAAACTGGCCACGCACCCGCGCGGCCGGCCGCGAATCATAGCCCACCCGCCGCGAACGCGCCGAGCCGCGCGGTCGCGCAACACACCGGCGACGTCCGTAGAGGATCGCCCGAAGGGGCGATCCTCTACTCCCACTCGATCGTCCCGGGCGGCTTGCTCGTGATGTCGAGCACGACGCGGTTGACGTCGTGCAGCTCCCCCATCATCCGCGAGGCGATCTGCTCGAGCAGGTCGTAGGGGAGGCGCGCCCAGTCGGCGGTCATCGCGTCATCGGAGGTCACGGCGCGGATCACGATCACGCTGCCGTAGGTGCGCTCGTCACCCTGCACGCCGACGGTACGGATGTCGGGCAGCACGCAGAAGGACTGCCACAGCTCGCGGTAGAGGCCGGCCTTGCGGATCTCGTCCTGCAGGATGTGGTCGGCGTCGCGCAGCAGGTCGAGCCGCGCCTTGGTCGCCTCGCCGCCGACGATGCGGATCGCGAGGCCGGGTCCCGGGAACGGCTGGCGCCAGACCAGGCGCTCGGGCAGCCCGAGCTCCGCGCCGACCGCCCGCACCTCGTCCTTGAACAGCATCCGCAGCGGCTCGACCAGCTCGAAGCTGAGATCGTCGGGCAGGCCGCCGACGTTGTGGTGCGACTTGATCGTCGCCGAGCCACGCCGGCCGCCCGATTCGATCACGTCGGAGTAGAGCGTGCCCTGGACGAGGTAGTGCGCGCCGGCGAGCTTCGCCGCCTCCTCCTCGAAGACGCGGATGAATTCGGCGCCGATCACCTTGCGCTTGGCCTCGGGGTCGGTCACCCCGGCGAGGCGCGCGAGGAAGCGCTCCTCCGCGTCGACCGCGACCAGCGGCACCCTGAAGGTGTCGCGGAAGGCGGCGACGACCTGCTCGCCCTCGCCCTTGCGCATCAGGCCGTGATCGACGAACACGCAGGTCAGCTGGTCGCCGATCGCGCGGTGCACGAGCAGCGCCGCGACGGAGGAGTCGACGCCGCCGGAGAGGCCGCAGATCGCGTGCCCGTCGCCGACCTGGGCGCGGATCCGGGCGATCTGCTCATCGACGATCGAGGCGGGGCTCCAGCCGCGGTCGGCGCCGCAGATCTGCTCGAGGAAGGTCGTCAGGATCTGCTGCCCGAACGGCGTGTGGGCGACCTCCGGGTGGAACTGGATCGCGTAGATCCCGCGCTCCGGCGACTCGAAGGCGGCGACCGGCGAGGCGGTCGAGGAGGCGAGCTCGGTGAAGCCGGCGGGCGCGCGGCGGACGGTGTCGCGGTGCGACATCCAGCAGGCCTGCGCGTGCGGGAGGCCCCGCAGCAGGCGGCCCTCCTCGCGCACGGTCAGCTCGGAGCGGCCGAACTCGCCGACCTCGGCGCGCTCGACGAGGCCCCCGAGCGCGTGCGCGAGCAGCTGCATGCCGTAGCAGATGCCGAGCACCGGGACGCCCAGCTCGAGCAGCGCCGGGTCGAGCGCGGGGGCGCCCTCGGCGTACACCGACGCCGGCCCGCCGGAGAGGATCAGCCCCTTCGGCGCGCGCCGCGCGACCTCCTCGGCGCTGACGTCACACGACAACAGTTCCGAGAACACGCCGCATTCGCGCACGCGGCGCGCGATCAGCTGCGAGTACTGGCCGCCGAAGTCGATCACCAGCACCTCGTCGCCCGCCCTGCCCGCAGCCTGCTCGCGCGCAGGCTCCGCGGCGGTGACGAGGGTCTCGTTCACGCGCGCGGCACCATCCGGCGTCCAGCGGTATCAGGCATTGACGAGCGCCGAACCCTTCCCGCTCGAGCCCATCCCGACGCCCTGGTCGCGCTGCAGCTGCTTGCCCTCGGTCTGCAGCGCCGGGGCGACCATCAGCTCGGCGCGGTTGAACTCCGCGAGGTCCTTGTAGCCGCAGGTCGCCATCGACGTGCGCAGCCCGCCGAACAGGTTGAGCGTGCCGTCGTTCTCGTGCGCGGGGCCGATCAGGATCTCCTCGAGCGTGGCGTTCTGGTGCGTCGCGACACGGGCGCCGCGGGGCAGCGTCGGATGGAACGTCGCCATGCCCCAGTGGTAGCCGCGGCCGGGCGCCTCGAACGCGCGCGCCAGCGGCGAGCCGATCATCACGGCGTCGGCGCCGCAGGCGATCGCCTTCGAGACGTCGCCGCCGGTGCGCATGCCGCCGTCGGCGATCACCATCACGTATTCGCCGGTCTCCTTCATGTGCGTCGAGCGCGCGTCCGCGACGTCGGCGATCGCCGTCGCCTGGGGCACGCCGATGCCGAGCACGCCGCGCGTGGTGCAAGCCGCGCCGGGTCCGACGCCGACCAGCACGCCGGCGGCGCCGGTGCGCATCAGGTGCAGGCCCGTGTGGTAGGAGGCGCAGCCGCCGACGATCACCGGCACGTCGAGCTGCGGGATGAACTCCTTGAGGTTGAGCGGCTCGCTGGTCGTGGAGACGTGCTCGCCGGAGACCACGGTGCCCTGGATCACGAGGATGTCGAGCCCGGCCTCGAGCGCGATCTCGTAGTAGCGCGAGACGCGCTGGGGGGTCAGCGCCGCGGCGCAGACCACGCCCTCGGCCTTGATCTCGCGGATCCGCTGGGCGATCAGCTCCTCCTTGACCGGCTCGCGGTAGATCTCCTGCATCTCGCTGGTCGCCTCTTCCTTGCCGAGCGCGGCGATCCGCTCGAGCTGCTCGTCGGCGTCCTCGTAGCGCGTGAAGATGCCCTCGAGGTTCAGCACCGCGAGCCCGCCGAGGCGGCCGATCGCGCCGGCGGTGGCCGGCGAGACGACGCCGTCCATCGCGCTTGCGAGCAGTGGCAGCTCGAAGCGGTAGTCGCCGAGCTTCCAGCTGATGTCGATGTCGTCGGGGTCGCGCGTACGCCGGGACGGCACTATCGCGATGTCGTCGAAGCCGTATGCGCGCCGCGCCTTCTTGCCACGGCCGATCTCTACTTCCATTGCACGATCCTAGGTCTCGAGGCGGACGAACGGCGGAACGCGAGCGCGTGCGCCGGCGGCGGAAAACCACCTCCCGCGAGCATACCCTCTACCCAACGCCGGCGGGCGCGACGACCTCGCTCGCAGCGACCTCGCCGAGCAGCCGGTCAACCTCGTGCACGTCGATCAGCCCGGCGCCGAGGCGCCCGGTCGACTCCGCGCCGCAGGCGACGCCGAAGCGCAGGCACTCCGCGGCGGGCGAGCCGCGATAGTGCGCGGCGACGAAGCCGGCGAGGAAGGCGTCGCCGGAGCCGACCGTCGCGACCGACGCCTGCTCCGGCACCGTCACGCGGTAGACGCGCGGCGCGCCGTCGACGAGCACCTGGGCGAGGCAGCCGTCGGGCATCGTCATGATCGCCGAGCGCGCCCCCAGCGAGACGATCTCGCGCACCGCGCCGGCGCGGTCGTCGTCGTCGTTGAACTCGTGCCCGACCAGCTCCTCGGCCTCGACGACGTTGGGCGAGACGACGTCGGGCTCGGCGCGCACGGCGTTGCGCAGCGCCTCGCCGTCGGTGTCGACGACGGTCATCACGTCCAGCTTGTGCATCTCGCGCACGAGCTGCGCGTAGAAGTCGGGCTCGAGCCCGCGCGGCAGCGAGCCGGCGAAGACGACGATCGCCGCGCCGCGGGCGAGATACAGGAGCTTCTCGCGGAACTGCTCGATCTCGTCGGGCTCGACCCGCGGCCCCTGCTCGTTGATCTCGGTCTGCTCACCGGTCGTCGGGTCGAGCACCGAGGTGTTCGTGCGCGACTCCTCGCGGATGCGGACGAAGTCGTGCAGGATCGACTCCTCGCCGAGCTGGGCGACGATCTGGGTCCCGGTCGGACCGCCCTGGAAGCCCGTCGCGATCACCGGCGCCCCGAGCGTCTTCAGCATCCGCGCGACGTTCACGCCCTTGCCTCCGGCCAGCGCGCGGCGCTCCACGGTGCGGTGGCGCCGCCCGAGCCGGAAGCTCGGCACCGACAGCGACTTGTCGATCGCGGCGTTGAGGGTGACGGTGATGATCATCGTTGCATCCTCCGGGCGCACAGCATGCGGCGTGCGCGCACCACCGGCAGGCTACACCCCGGCGCCGCCGGGTCGCCGGCGCCCGCGCCCGCGGGGCGCACGAGCCGCCGCGAGCGGTGCGCGACGAGCAGCTGCGGGGGCGGCGCCGGGACCGCCGCGGCGGTGACGAGCGCCAGGGTCGCGACCGTGCGCCCGTTCTCCGTCACCTCGATCGAGCCCTCCACCGTGCCCGCCGGGATCGGCCCGACCAGCCGGCTCGGGACGACCAGCGCGGCGTGCAGCGTCGCCGTGCGCGCCAGCACGACGCCGAAGGAGCGCGCCGCCACCAGGCGCGCGCGCAGCGTGCGCCCCTCGACCGGGACGCTCGCGTAGACCCGCCCGGCCGCCGTCACCCGGGCGCTGCGGTAGAGGCCGAGGCCGTAGCGCAGCAGGGCGAGCGTGTCGTCGTCGCGCGCCGCCTCACTCGGCGAGCCCAGCACGACGCTGATCAGCCGCACGCCGTTGCTCCTCGCCGCGCCGACCAGGCACTCGCCGGCGTCGGCCGTGTTGCCGGTCTTGACGCCCACGACCCAGGGGTAGGCGCCGAGCAGGTCGTTGCGGTTGTCGACGACGATCCCGTCGGCGAGCCGGGCGCTGCTCTCGTCGACGATCTCACGGAACAGCGGCCGGCGCATCAGCACCCGCGCCAGCCGCGCCAGGTCGGTCGCCGTCGAGTAGTTGTCGCCCGGCGTGTCCAGCCCGATCGGCGTCGTGTAGTGGGTGCGCCCGAGGTGCAGCTTCGCGGCCGCCGCGTTCATCATCGCGACGAAGTTGCTCTCCGTGCCGCCGACGTCGATCGACAGCGAGTAGGCGACGTTGTTGCCGCTCGGCAGCAGCATCGCGCGCAGCATGTCCGCCACGCTCAGCACCGCGCCCGCCGGCACCGGCGCGAGCGACTCGTCGGCGCCCGCCGCGTAGGGCTGCTCGACCAGGCGCGCGTCGAGCGGTTCGCGCTCGAGCGTGACGTAGGCGGTCATCAGCTTCGTCGTGCTCGCGATCGCCAGCTCCGCGTTGGCGTTGCGCGCGTAGACGATCGCGCCGCTGCTCTGCAGCATCAGCACCGTCGCGGCGGCGGGCAGCGCGGAGAGCTGCGCCGGCGTCTCGGCCGCGCTCGCCCCGCCGGCGCCGAGCAACCCGACGCTCCCCGCGAGCGCCACCCAGCGGATCGCTCGTCGGGCAACCATCAGCGGCGCAAGGCTACCGTCCGGCCCCTACGGAGTTCCTAAATTCTGCTGTTCGGGTTGGCGCATGCGCCAACCCGCCGGGGGGTGCATGCACCCCCCGGCAGCTGGGTGCATGCACCCAGCTGGAAAGGCCCGTCGGAGGGCGGAGTAAGCTCGGCTTCATGTTCGAGCGCTTCGAGCGTCCGGTGCGCTGCAGCGCCGGCCACCTGTTCACGACGATCTGGATGCCGCTCGCGTCGCTGAAGGCGGTGCGGCTCGGCAACCGCCGCTACCAGCGCTGCCCCGTCGGCCACCACTGGGCCACCGTCGTGCCGCTCGACCGCGATTCCGCGAGCGCCGAGGATCTCGCGGCGGCCGCGGCGGTGCACGACATCCGCGTCCCCTGAGCGCCGCCTCAGCCGCGGTGGCAGCCGGCGAGCGCGGCGGCGTAGAAGCGCAGGTAGTCGCCCCAGTGGCTGTCCCAGTAGGAGATCTCGTGCGACCCCGGCCAGATGTGGAACTGGACGGCCTGGCCGTCGGCGCGAAGCTCGCCCGCGAGCGTCGTGTCAGCGGCCCGGAACGGGTCGAGCGTGCCGGCGTCCAGCCAGACCGCCATCCCCCGGTAGGGGTCGCCGGTGCGGGCCGCGCCGATGATGTCGTTGCGGGCGAAATCCTCGGCGTCGTCGAAGGCGCCGGGCGCGCTGTCGCCGCCGCTGACCCAGAGCGCCGCGGAGTGGCCGCCGACGGCGCAGAAGCGGCCCGGGTGAAGGCGCGCGATGTCGAGCGCGCCGAAGCCGCCCATCGAGACGCCGCCGATCGCGACCGCGCTCGGATCGGCGTGCAGACGGCTGATCGCCTGCGGGATCACCTCCGTGTAGACGTAGGAGCCCCAGGCGCCGTCGGCGCGGTCGTGCCAGTAGGAGTCGGCGCCGCCGTAGGGGAAGACGACGTCGGGCGCGCGCGCGCCGAGGCTCGCGAGCGCGGCGAACAGCTGGCTCGAGAGACTCGAGTTCTGGTCGCCCCCCTTGCCGTGCAGGAACACGAGCAGCGGCCGGCGTTCGCCGCCGGAGCCGGCGGGGATCACCGCCGTCACCGGCATCGTCTGGTGCACGAGCGGGCTGTCGATCGTGAAGCGCACGATCTGCGCGCCCCGCGTCGCGACCGCGGCCGGTGTGCGAACGACGATCAGCGCGACCGCGGCCGCGGCGACCGCGAGCGCCGCGAGCACCGCCATGCGGCGGCGGCGGCTCGCCCGCGGGGCGGCCCGCGCGCGCCGCGCCGGGCGCGCCACGCCAACCCCGAGGCCGCGGTTCACTCCCATCGCGCCGCCGAGTATCGCAGCGCGGGGCCGGCGCTCCTATCCTCCCGATGATGACCGCAACGTGCTCCGCAGGGGCGGCCTGCCGGGGCGCGCGGGCCGCCCCGCGCAGGCGTGGCGCAAGCGTCCTCGTGGTCGCTTCGTGCATCGCCGCGCTCCTGGGGCTCGGCGCGTGCGGCGGCGCATCGAAGGGGTCGAGCTCGACCTCGTCGCGGACCGCGAGCCAATCCTCGCCGGCCGCCACGCTCGAGCCGGTCGCGCCCTCGGCGGCCGTCACGCAGCTTCGCTGGGTGCTCGGCGAGCTCGACGCCAGCAGGGTCCCGGACGCCGCAGAGCTTCACGCGCACTTCTCCGGCGCGTTCCTGGCGGTCGCTCCGCCGAAGACGCTGGTCGCCGCGCTCACCCCGCTCGCCGGGCAGGGGCTCGCGCTCGCCGGCGCCTTCGCGGGTCAGAGCGCCCTCGCACTCCAGGCCGAGCTGGTCGGCTCCGGCGCCACCTTCCGCGTGACGATCTCGGTCTCGGCGACGGCGCCGCACCTGATCGAGGGGCTGCTGTTCACCCCGATCGCGGGCGCGATCGACAGCTGGAGCGGGGTCGATGCGGCGCTGCGGCGGCTCGCCCCGCACGCCTCGCTCTACGCCGGCGCTGCCGGCGGCGGCGCGGTGCACGAGCTGAACGCCGACGAGCCGGGCGCGATCGGCTCGGCCTTCAAGCTCTACGTGCTGGGCGCGCTGGCGAACGCCGTGGCGCACGGCAGGGTGAGCTGGACGACGCCGCTGGCGATCCGCAACAGCTGGAAGAGCCTCCCCGGCGGCGACATGCGCCTGGCGCCGGCGGGCACCACCTTCACGCTCCTGCACTACGCGCAGCAGATGATCTCGGTCAGCGACAATACCGCCGCCGATCACCTGATCGGCCGGCTCGGACGCGCGGCCGTGGAGGCGCAGCTCACCGCGCTCGGCAACCGCCACGCCGCGCTGGACGAGCCGTTCCTTACGACGCGCGAGTTCTTCGCGCTCAAGCTGGCCGCGCCGCCGTCGCTGACCGGCGCGTACGCGGCCGCCGGCGACGCGGAGCGCGGCCGCCTGCTCGCCCAGGTCGACCGCCTCACGCCGACGCTCGCGCAGGCGGCGAAATGGACCGCGCCCAGGTTCATCGACATGATCGAGTGGTTCGCCTCCCCCGCCGATCTGGCCCGCGCGATCAGCGCGCTGGTCGCGGCATCGGCGCGGCCCGGCCTGGCTCCGCTGCGCCAGATCCTCTCGATCAACCCGGGCATCGCCTTCGACCACGCGACGTGGCCCTACGTCGCCTTCAAGGGCGGCTCCGAGCCGGGCGTGATCAGCACGACCTGGTATCTGCAGCGCCGCGACGGCCGGGCGTTCGTGCTCTCGATCGTGCTCAACGACCCCAGGCGGGCCGTGAGCACGCTGGCGGAGGTGTCGGTCGCGGAGGCGGCGGCCGCGCTGCTGGCGAAGGCCTGACCCGTCAGCTCGCGAAGTGGCGACGCAGCTCGTTGGCGTAGGCGAGCCCGACCGAGTCGCGGTGCTCGTCGAGCCAGCGGCTGAAGGCGATCGTCCCGAGCGGCGGCTCGCGCGACACGAGCAGGCCGGACATCAGCCCCCGGATCTCCTCCGGCGTGAGCACGACGTCGCGCACCAGCAGGCCCAGCCCGCGGGCCAGCGCGGCCATCAGCGGCGGCGGTATGCGGATGATCGGCGAGCGCGAGCCGACCGCGCTTCGAACCAGGGCGACGAGGTCGCGGAAGGCCATCGTCTCCGGTCCCGCCGCGTCGAGCGTCACATCGTCGTCGCGGGCCGCGGCGTCGAGCGCGATTCGCGCGAGGTCGTCGACGTGGACCGGCTGGACGGCGTAGGCGCCGTTGCCGGGCAGCGCGAACACCGGCATGCGGCGCAGGATCCAGGCGATGTTGTTGGCGAGGATGTCGCGCTCGCCGCCGAAGATCCAGGTCGGCCGCACGATCGAGTGCGGCACGCCCGACTCGGCGAGGGCCTGCTCGACCAGCGCCTTGCCGGCGAAGTAGGGCAGCGGCGAATCGATCGACGGGTTGGTGATGCTGACGTGCACGATGCGGCGCACGCCGGCCTGGCGGGCGGCGAGGAAGAGCGCACGCGAGTTCTCGATCGCGTTCGCGAAGCTCGCCCGCCCGTGGTCGAAGCGGACCCAGTAGGTGTTGTAGAGCGTGCTCACCCCCGCGAGGCTGTGGGCGAGCGCCGCCGGGTCGTCGAAGCGGTAGGCGAAGCTCTCGACGCTGGCCGCCAGCGGGTGCGGGCGCTCGGGGTGATTGGTCAGCGTGCGCACACCGTGCCCCGCCTCCAACAGCCGCGCGGCGATCACGCTGCCCGAGTAGCTGAACGCCCCGGTGACCAGATCGAGTGACGGCGCGTCGCTCAACGCTGTGCCTGTTCGGCGGCGAGACCCCAGGCGATCTCGCGCAGGCGCTCGGCCTCGGCGCGGGCCGCGTGCGCCGGCTCGGCGCCGCCCTCACGGTGGGCGTCCGCGATCGAACGCGAGGCGGACGGGAGCCCGCCGGCGCGCCCGGGCGCAAACGCCGGCGCGAGGCGCTCGACCTCGCCGCCCTGGGCGCCGATCCCCGGCAGCAGGAAGATCGCGTTCGGCATCAGCTCGCGGGCGCGGGGCAGGTGCGTGTGGGCCGTCGCTCCGATCACGGCGCCGACGTCGCGCAGCCCGCACGGGCGCAGCTCCCCCAGCTCGTTGACGAGCCGCGCGAGACTCTCCCACACCAGCCCCCCGCTCGCCAGCTCGAGATCCTGAAAGTCGGCGGCGCCGGGATTCGACGTGCGCACCAGCACGAACACGCCCGCCTCGCTCGCGACGAACGGGGCCAGCGAGTCGGCACCGAGCAGCGGGTTGACGGTGTAGGCGTCGGCGCCGAGGCCCGCGACCTCCCCGGCGAGCGTCGGCGTCGTGCCGGCGAGGGCCTGGGCGTAGGCCGCGGCGGTCGGCGGGAAGTCGCCGCGCTTGCCGTCGGCGATCACGAGCAGACCCGCGGCCTGCGCGAGCGCCACCACCTGCGCGAGCGCCGTCCAGCCCGGCGCACCGAGCCGCTCGAAGCAGGCGAGCTGCGGCTTGACCGCGACGCACGCCGGTCCCGCCGCCTCGATCAGCAGCCGGCAGTGCTCGGTCACGGCGCGCGCCGCGCGCTCCGCCGGGGCGCCCGGGCCGTCGGCGGCCGCCGCGGCGGCGGGCCACAGCCGCGCCGGGTCGGGGTCGAGGCCCAGCACGACCTGGGATTCGCGCGTGGCGACCGCGGCGCTCAGACGCTCGGCGAACGAGCCGCTCACCGAACCGCCCGCTTCAGCCGCACCCCCGGCGTGAAGCGCGCCAGCGCCGTGCTCGCCACCTCGATCCGCTCCCCGGTCCGCGGGTTGACCCCGCGGCGCCCGGTGTAGCGGGCGACGTGAAAGCGCCCGAAGCCGGTCAGCCGCACCTCCTCGCCGCGCTGCAGCGACTGCTCGATCGCCTCGAGCGCCGCGTCGAGCGCGCGTGCCGCCGCCGGTCGCGGCAACTCCGCCGCCAGGGCGACGCGATCGATCAGCTCGTGGCGGTTCATGGTTTGGCGGCCGGGCGCGCACGGCGCCTGGCGAAGCGCCAAGATACACCCGTGTCGCTCTCCCGCCTCGGCTGGCTGCTGACCGTGATCGCCTGCCTGATCACGGCGGGGGCAATGCTGCTCGAGCATTACCGCGGCTACCCCGCCGTCGCGCTCGCGGTCGGGATCGCCGCGGCGATCAACCTGCGCTGAATCTGCGGCGATGAGCGACACGCGAGCCAAACTGCAGCGCTGGGAGGACGTGCCCAGGGAGGCGCTGACGCCGCTGCTCGCGCGGCGCGTGATCACCGGCGAGCGGATGATGGTCGCGCAGCTCTACCTCGAGCAGGGTGCGGTCGTGCCGAAGCACGCGCACGAGAACGAGCAGCTGACCTACGTGCTGGAGGGCCACATGCGCTTCTGGCTGGGCGAGGACGAGTCCCAGGTCGTGGACATCCGGGCCGGCGAGGTCCTGCAGATCCCCTCCTGGCTGCCGCACCGGGTCCTCGCAGTCGAGCGCACACTCGACATCGACGTCTTCTGCCCGCCGCGCCAGGACTGGCTCGACGGCAGCGACGTCTACCTGCGCGAGGGGTAGAACTCGTCGCCCGGCTCGACGCGCTCGTGGGGCTCGACGTGAACGAGGATGTCGGCGCCGGCGAGGCGCTCGCGGATCACCGCGGTCAGCTCGTGCGCGGTCTCGTGTGCCGCCTCGAGCGTCGTGCCGGCGGCGAACTGCAGATGCACGTCGACGTAGCGGCGCGTCCCGGCGCGGCGGGCGCGCAGCTTGTGGAAGCCGACGACGCCGCGCTCGGCGCCCAGCTCGCGAATCGTGGCGCGGATCCAGGCCAGCTCCTCCTCCGGCAGCGCCTCGTCGACCAGCGTCCGCGATGAGCGCAGCAGGATCCGCACGCCGGCGACGGCGACGCCCGCGGCGACCAGCAGCGCGACCGCGGGATCGATCCACTCGGCGTGGGTGAACGCGACCAGCACGAGGCCGGCCAGCACCGCCAGCGACGACGCCACGTCGGCGCTCAGGTGCAGCGCGTCGGCCTCCAGCGCGACCGACGCCGTCTGCGTCGCGCGGCGCGCGATGATCCGCGAGACGACCAGGTTGACGACCGCCGAGACGACGATCACGGCGATGCCGACGCCGATCGTGTGAACGTGACCGCCCTTCACGAGCCGCACCAGCGCCTCGTAGGTGATGATCGCGGCGCCGAACAGGATCAGCGTGCCCTCGATCGCGCCCGCCAGGTTCTCCAACTTCTGGTGCCCGTAGGGGTGGCCGGCGTCGGCCGGCTCGTCGGCCTTGCGCACGGAGACGAAGGCGACGATCGACGCGATCAGGTCCATGCCCGAGTGCGCCGCCTCGGTCAGCACGGCAACCGACCCCGTCGCGATGCCGGCGATCACCTTCAGGCTGATCAGGGTCGCGTTGGAGGCGACCGAGAGCGCCGCCGCACGCTGCTTCGGCACGCTCGACTGCGCGCTCGCCGCCGGCTGGCTCGGTGCGCCTGGGTGCTCGGTGCTCATCGCCGCACGCCGCTGCGGCGCGCCGGCGCGCCGGCGCTCATGGCCGGCCGGCCGCCAGCCACGCCGCGAGCGCCCGGACCGCCGCTCCGCGGTGGCTGATCGCGTCCTTCTCCGCGTCGTCGAGCTCCGCCATCGTGCGTCCGTCGGCGATCTCGAAGATGGGGTCGTAGCCGAAGCCGCCGCCGCCGCGCCGCCTCGCCGCCATGCGCCCCTCGCAGCGCCCCTCGAAGATCCGCTCCAGCCCACTCTGAGGATCGACGTAGGCCAGCGCGCAGACATAGCTCAGCCGGCCGCCGGCCGGCACGCGCGCGACCAGCAGCTCGAGGTTCTGCTCGTCGCTGGCCTGCTCGCCGGCGAAGCGCGCGGAGCGAACGCCGGGACCGCCGTCGAGCGCCTCGGCGGCGATCCCCGAGTCGTCGGCGATCGACGCGACAGCGGTCGCCCGCGCCGCGGTGCGCGCCTTCTCGAGCGCGTTGTCGGCAAAGGTCTCGCCGAGCTCGGGCCCCAGTTCCACGGCGTCCGGCAGCGGCTCGAGCAGGTCGTCGCCGAGCAGGCGGCGGAACTCGCGCAGCTTGTGCGGATTGCGGGTCGCGAGGATCATTCTGCGCTGTGGCGGGAGGGTCAGTCGGCCTCGATCGCCGCCGCCTGGACCGCCTGCAGCCCGGCGATGCCCGTGGCGGCGAGCGCCAGCAGATCGTCGAGGTGGGCACGCGACAGCGGCGTGCGCTCGGCCGTCGCCTGCACCTCGATCAGGCCCCCGGCCCCGGTCATCACGACGTTGGCGTCGACCTCCGCGACCGAGTCCTCGCTGTAGTCGAGGTCGAGCAGCGCCACCCCGTCGACGATGCCGCACGAGATCGCGGCCACGCTGCCCGTCAACGGCGAGCGCTCGAGCACCCCCTCCGCGAGCAGGCGCCGCATCGCGCGCGCGAACGCCACGTAGGCGCCGGTGATCGCCGCGCAACGGGTGCCGCCGTCGGCGACCAGCACGTCACAGTCGAGGTGGACGGTGCGCTCGCCGAGTGCGGCGAAATCAACTATGCCGCGCAGAGCGCGGCCAATAAGTCTTTGAATCTCAACGGTCCGCCCGTCGGGGTGAAGCCGCGTGGTGTCCCGCGGCTTGCGCGAACCGGTCGAGGCGGGCAGCATGCCGTACTCGGCGGTGACCCAGCCGCGGCCGGAGCCCGACATCCAGCGCGGCACGCCGGCCTCCACGCTCGCGGTGCAGATGACCTGCGTGGCGCCGATCGTGATCAGCGCGGAACCGGTCGCCGGCGGCACGAAGTCGCCGACGCAGGAGGCCGGCCGCGCCTGGTCGGGGGCGCGATCGTAGGAGCGCGTCACGCCGCCTCCGCGAGCGGCAGCTCGACGTGCTCGACCTGCTCGATCGGCAGCTGCAGGAAGCGCGAGCCGATCGTGCGGAAGGCCTCCACGTCGCCGGTGCAAAGGAACCGGTAGTCGCCCTCCTGGCGTCGCGCCGCGCCGAGCCCGGAGTCCTGCAGCGACCGCGCGACCGAGACCGCCAGCGCGCGCCCGGAGGTGACCATCTGCACGCCGGGCCCGAGCATGCGCTGGAGCATCGGCGCGATCAGCGGGTAATGCGTGCAGCCGAGGATCACCGTGTCCACGCCGGCCTCGCGCAGCGGCGCGCAGTAGCCGCGAACCGTTTCGACGACGCGGCCGTCCAGCGGGAAGCCCTGCTGGATGATCGGCGCGAGATCGGGGCAGGCCACCGCGACCAGCTCGGCGTCGGGCGCATGGGCGGCCAGCGCCCGCGCGTAGGCGCCGCTGCGGACCGTCGCGGTCGTCGCGAGCAGTCCGATCCGGCGGTTCTGGCTGGCACTCGCGGCCTGCCGCGACTCGGGCTCGATCACGCCGGTCACGTGCACGCCGAGGGTCGTCGAGAGCATCCGCTCGCGCAGCGCTTCCAGCGCGGCCGCGCTGGCGGCGTTGCAGGCGACCACGAGCAGCTTGGCGCGGCGCGCCAGCAGCACCTCGCCGATCTCGAGCGCGAACGCCTCGAGCTCCTGCGCGCTGCGCTCGCCGTAGGGGAAGCGCGCGGTGTCGCCGAGATAGACGAAGTCCTCGTGCGGCAATTCGACCAGCAGCTCCTGCAACACGGTGAGGCCGCCGACACCCGAGTCGAACACGGCGATCGGACGCTCGTTGGGCGCGGGCGGC
>Ga0181535_10002159_pt1 | contig 24435 bp, 15 predicted proteins | sample PEATcosm2014_Bin_44_FD_119774 | JGI IMG/M metagenome (GOLD analysis project Ga0181535, IMG submission 119774) | Peatland microbial communities from MTU Mesocosm Facility, Houghton, MI, USA - PEATcosm2014_Bin17_30_metaG | ecosystem: Environmental > Terrestrial > Soil > Wetlands > Peat | place...
GGAATTTCTCAGCAATCCTCATTGAACGCAAGGCTTTGCGGTATCCCTCTGGATGAGGCATGCCGAAATTGCGCCGCACACGCTCCTTGGTGCTGCCGCCTTTGCGGTTCCCGATCAGCAGAACTTCCTCATCGCCCAGTCGAGCCATTCCGCAGGCAACAGCCTCGTCGTCGCCGTAGGCGCGATCCCCGTGAATCTCGCTGAAGTCCGTGAATACCCGCTCGATAAAGTCCATGGGGTAGGGCCGCTGGGGATGCCGAGCCCGTTCGATCCTGATCCACGCCGGCGATGACACCGGCGCCTGCATTTGTGACCCTGTTTCCTGTTCGCTCATCGGTACCTGGTGCCACTCCGGGGAACTTCGCCGTCGGCCCTCTAGTGATTCTACGGGTCCTGCGCGCCTGCGACAAACTCAACGACCATCCATGCGCCTTAAGAACTCTGATCCTTTGGCTTTGCCGATTTCGCGGCTGCCCTTTCCAAGCCATCCGCCTGGTCTTCAATCGGACCCATCTCGGGCGCTTGCGGCACCGTCGACTTTACCCCGATCTCGGTTTCCACGGGTGCTTCGACAGTTGCTTCGACCCCAATCCCACGGAGTGCATCGACTCGATAACCGGCAGCCTCCGCTGCAGCCAGAGCTTCTTCCACACCCTGGCTCACCTCCTCAACTTTGGCGCGGTTCGGAGCAGTTTCACCCGCCAGCCGAAGCAGCGCCGGCATCAGCATCCACCACAGCAGCTCTTCATAAGACTCTCGAACCACGTAGGCCTTGCCCCCAGCTTCATGTACGCCCGTCAACCAACGCACGTCAGGGTCCAGCCAAAGGTCTGGAGACAACTCAACCTGCTCGTCCAGGGCCGCTGCCTTTTCAACTAAAGTGTGCGCGGGCTCTGAAGCCGGTATCGCCAACTCTGCTTCCGCAACGGTCGATTCATACACGTCGACGGGCGCTTCAGCCACCGCGGGAGAATTGCCTGGCTCCGCGGCGGTTTCCTGCTTTCGGCCCACGCCGGCGCCGGTCAGCAGCACCACTTTGATGCGAGCGGCCACTCGCCAGCCTTCCTCACCCTCAAATCCAAGTGCGGTGAAGGCCTGCGCGAAAGGTTCGCGGAGCCGCAGCCGATCGAACAGGTCCAGTGCTATTGTTTCCGGATTTGCTGGATCAATAGATTCGGCCAGCAGCTCCAGGGCGCACCAGCCGAGCAACGGCCCCCACATGGCCGTCGCCGTGAATTGGGGACTCGGACTTGGCAACACACGCCGCGCCGCGGCTGTCCAAGGCACCGGGAACAACGCTTCGATCGCCGGAATCCGCATCGCCGCACGCAGGCGCTCTCGGAACACCGGGGCCATTGAAGCCCGCTTGCCGCCCTCTTCAAGATGAACTGTGCCGGCTCCGTGAAGTTCTTGTGAGATCCGTGAAGCGTAGGCCTTTTTGGCAGCAATCAGAAACGTTTCGCACCGTGTCCAGGCTTGCTCGAAGAACTCCACGCGCTCCTGCTCAATCTTCTGGTCCTTCCCGCCGCCGACGGCTCGCGGATGCTCCGCCAGGTCGGCCAGCAACCGCACCATGGATGAATCAAGTTGCATCCTGAGCGCATTGTGCACTGGCCGCAATTCAAGGTTCACCAGAGCATCATCGAGATTGGCAACACCGCCGCCGTTGAGTTGATCGCAAAGCCTGTCCCAGGGCTGTTCTGCGGTCGCGCGAAGCTCCCGCCAATCGAGAAAGACATGGCACTGATAGGCATGCAAATCGAGTGTGAATCCCCGATCATTCAATTCCGAAGCGCGGCGCAGATACTTCAACCCAGTCAACGAGTCGCGGAAGGCGACGATATTGGACGCAGCCGAGTCGCCGCTCAGTCCCAGGCCCTCCCGCAATCGCTGCTGACGCAGTTGTCCCGCGCCCTTGTCGGCGTAGGCCGCGGAGTAGTCGATCGTTCCGTGCGCGGATCCGTAGCGGTTGTTGTAAACCACAAGGGCTCTATCACCGCCGTTCCGATTCGAATAGGCAAACACGTTCTCCTCAACCACACCGGAGCCCTGGAAGAAGTCGTAAAGCAGAAAATGCCTGCTTTCCGCGAACAGTGAGCGCCTGTGCAACAGCGGAGCAATCTCCCGCTCGTGGCGCTCCACCAGCCAGTGATCGGCCGTTTCGTCGTAGCGTGGCCGCTGATATTCCATTCCGTACTTTTCGGTGAACCCTTCGATCTGTCCGTGTCCGAACATCGGCAATCCGGGCAGTGTCGCCATCAGCGCCGCCACGCCAAAACACTTGTCGCCCTTCCCAAACTGGTCAATGGCCGTGCGCTCATCGGGATTGCTCATGAAGTTCACATAACGCTTCATAATGTCCGGGTCAAATTCCAGCGTGTTCTTGATCACCGAGCGATATTTTGCATTTTCCTCGTCGCGCATCATGTTCATGAACGCGCTGTTGTACACGCGATGCATGCCCAGGGTGCGCACGAAGTAGCCCTCCATCAGCCAGAAGGCCTCGGCCAGCAATAATGTGCCCGGAACCTCGGCTGCCACGCGATCCACCACCTCGCGCCAGAACTCATGCGGCATATGCCGATCGAACTCGGCCTGGCTCATTCCATATTCAGCTCGAGAGGGAATAGCCCCGCTTGACCCTGGTCCTGGAAACCAGAGCCGGTGAAAATGCCGCTTGGCCAGCGTCATCGCCGCATCGAAGCGAATCACGGGAAACAGCCGCGCCACGTGCAGAATCGTCCGAATCACCTGCTCACGCACTGCCGGGTTCAGGTAATCGAGCTGCGCCGTATCGTTCCACGGGAAGCTCGTTCCATCATTGCCGTGGTAAACGTACCGGATTTCGCCGGTGGCAGTGTCTCGGCGCCGGAAGACTACCGCCGCGTCCGACTGCTCGAAATAGTGATCTTCAATCTTGATCTCGACGCGCCCATCGGCAGAGAGGTCGGGCCCATCGAATTTGTAGGCTGGATACGGTGTGTCCTGTCTTGAAATAAACCACTCCGGGTGCTCCACCACCCATGGCGAGTCGATCCCCATGTGGTTCGGCACCATGTCGCTGGCCAGCCGCACGCCTTGCCTGTAGGCTCGATCGCGCAGATTGATATAGGCTGCCTCGCCGCCGAGATCTTCCGCAATCGCGTAGTCAAAAAGCGAATACGCTGAGGCTACGGCATCGCGGTTTCCGCAAAGCTGCTTGATGGTCTTCGACGCGCGGCTGCGCTCCCATACGCCGATCAGCCAAAGGGAATTGAGCCCCCGCCGCGCCAGGGTTGCCAACTCTTCGTCAGGGATCTCATCCAGCCGGGAAATTCTTCGTCCATACTGTTTGCTCAGCTGGGCCAGCCAGACATACGTGCTCTTGGCGATAAGAACCGTGTTGGGCATCCAGGCTGTATCAGGGCTGAAACTCTCGTATTCGTGCGCCGGATCGCCGAAGACCGGCACGTCAGAGTGGCTCGTAATCGAAGGCCAATGTTGTTGGCCGCTCAGCCTGCGCCGTTCAGCCGCTGCCTCCGCCGCTGCTCTGGCCTGCGCGGCTGGAGGATTGAACTGCATCCAGATCGCCAGTTCTTCTTCGTGCAGAATCTCGGTGGCAATCGCCAGCAGGTGCTCCAAGCTCTCGCCGAGCAGCGGCTTCCACATCTTGCGAATCAACGCCAGTTGCTCACTGAGCGAGCGAGGGGATCCCGCCGCCGGCGCGCGTAGAAGCTCCAGCAGGTTTACCGCTTTGGCGCCCGCAAGCGGAATCAGCGGACGGGTCGCAAAATAATCCGGAAACTGCCGTGTCACCTGCCGGTAAACCGTCTTTTCGGCCAGCGTTTTCTCTTCAAACAGTTCCTCGAACGGCTTGAAAGCCTCATTACGATTGGCGGTCCACAGCAACAGCAACTCTTCGAGCGCGGCGGCCCGATGCGGAGTTCTGTCGGTCGCTCCATTCAACCATTGCTTCGGTGTCTCCAGGCCGCGGATTACGCTCGCGCCAGGGAAATTCTCAACGAAGGTCAGCAGCATCTTGTCCAGCGCATTCGCCCCAACAAGCGAAGAAAACCATTCGAGTGCGCTGGTCATCACCTGGTTATCAAATTGTTCGCGATAACGTGCCATCAGGACGTGACTGGCCTCGTCAATCAAGCCCATGGCGTAAAGCGCGCCAGCATGGACAGCCAACTCCGGATGCTTTTCAACCTCGCGCACCTGGTTCATGCGGTGCGCAAAGACGCGGCACGCCGCCATATTGGCAAAAACAACGTTTCCGTTATACGAGAAAAGGGACTCCGCGAACTGGTAGCGTTCACGTGCGGTCCGCGAAATGTGGAATTCCATCATCTAGAGAATAGCTCCCGACCGCTTCCATCGAGCAACAACCGGCTCCCTTATGCCGCAAGGCCGCACATCTTGTCCGTCTTCCACGCCACCCGCATCGCCTGTTCCGCCCGGCGATTCAATGAGGAAGCGGCCAAAAGGTAAAGTAACACCAATCGGCTGAAAGCCGCTGGACCCTCTGATTTTAGCCCCGTCCGATTAAGCCCGCTGCCCCGCCTCCGCATCAGGGGAAAGGTTTAAGATGGCTCTCAGCCTTGCCACCTCTCAATTCCTGGAACCGACTGAATGCCAGCTTCAAGACCTCCTGGTGACCCTGTCACGGTGCCCGCCTCCAATGCATCAACTCGCTCACTTGCCTACCTGGTCAGCCAGTATCCGGCCCTTTCCATGACTTTCGTCGTTCGCGAAGTCCGTGAACTGCGCAGGCTCGGCTTTCGCATTCAGACTGCGTCGATCAATCCATCGAACCGCCCTCCCGCATCCCTTACGGACGAAGAACGAGAAGAATCCCGGCAAACCTACTACGTCAAGACCGACGGCGCCTTCGGTGCTGCAAAAGCCCATCTGCAAACCCTCCTGACCAACCCGATCGGTTATTGCCGGGGACTTGCCCTGCTCCTGCACCTTGGCGGCCTCGACCTCCGGCAGCAGGTCTTCGGTTTGATGTATTTCACTGAAGCTCTGATGGTTGGCCAATGGATGCGGCGCGGAGAAACTGCCCATCTCCATTGCCACCTCGGCCAACAAGCCGCGACGGTCGGTCTGTTTGTCCGCACCGTCTTTCAACATGGATTTTCGATCACCGTCCACGGGCCCGACGAATTCTATGACGTCAAAGGCCAGTTTCTCGCCCAGAAAATCGCCGCCGCCGACTTCGTTATCTGTATCAGTTCGTTTGCAATGAGCCAACTGATGCTCCTGTCGCCACGGATTCATTGGAATAGGTTCATTCTGGCTCGCCTCGGTGTCGATCCACTCCATTTCTCTCGCCCTGATCAGAAGGCCTCGCACGATGTTCTCGAAATCCTCTGCGTCGGCCGCCTGGTCCCGGCGAAGGGCCAGCACATTCTGCTTGCCGCCGTCGACCGTCTCATCCAGCAAGGTCGCCCTTTGCGCCTTCGCCTTGCCGGCAGCGGACCCGATGAAAAATCACTCCGGGCACACGCCGCACAACTTGCGCAGCCTTCCTGCGTGCTGTTCGAGGGCGCAGTCGATCAGGATCGCATCCGCACTCTCTACGCTGCCGCTGACATCTTCTGCCTTCCCAGCTTTGCAGAGGGCGTCCCCGTCGTGCTCATGGAAGCCATGTCCATGGAGATACCCTGTGTCACCACAAACATAACCGGAATTCCCGAACTGATTCGCGATGGAATCGAAGGCCTCCTCGTCCCTCCATCTGACTTGAATGCGTTGGTCGAGGCACTTGCAAAACTCGTGGACGACGCGCCACTTCGCCGGCGCCTGGCAACCAACGCCCGTGAGCGCATCATCGAGTGCTACGACCTGCACAATAATGTTGAGTTGCTCGCCGCCTGCTTCACTGAACGAGTCAGACTGTGATCCCTCCGGCCGACCTCAGTCCAGCGCTTTGTGGAAGCGGAGAATCGCGATCGCAAGCAGGCTGAAACCCAGGCCCGCCATTGCCGCCATCTGCGGCCACAAAATCTCCATCCCCACGCCCTTCAGATAAGTCCCGCGAAGAACGATCAGAAAGTAACGTAGCGGAATCAGGTAGCTCAGGTACTGCATCCACTGCGGCATGGTGCTGATGGGAAATCCAAATCCTGAAAAGCTGACGGCCGGCATGATGAAGAAGAAAGAAGTGACCATCGCCTGCTGTTGCGTCGAAGACACTGTTGAAATCAGCAGGCCCGCTCCCAGCATGCATAGAAGAAACAACACTGAGCCCAAAAGCAGCACAAGAATGTGGCCACGGAACGGAACTTGAAACCAGAAAGTCCCCACAACCGCGATCAGGGAAACATCGAACAGGCCGATCAGAAAGAAAGGCAGCGTTTTGCCCAGAATGAATTCGGCCGGGCGAATGGGGGTCACCATGATCTGTTCAAGCGTGCCAATCTCCCGTTCACGAACTACTGCGAAAGCAGTTAGCGTAATCACCAGCACAAGCGTCAGGCTGCCCACAATCCCCGGAATAAAGAACCACCGGCTGCTCAGTTCCGGGTTGTACCAGGGTCTTTGTTCCAGCTGAACTGAGGGAATTGCCGCAGCCAGCTGCGGCGCAATCCGGTTGATGTGATCTTTTCCATTGTCCTCGGCAAAGCCAAGCGCGATTTGCGAAATGTAACCCGATGCGATCAACGCAGTGTTTGAATTGGTCGCATCCACAATCACCTGCAGCGGCGCGGTTTGGCCCTTCCGAAGCTTTTGTGCAAACCCCGCATCGATCTCAAGGCCAACCGTTGCCTGCCCCCCCTCAATCAGGTTGCGGATCTGGCGCGAGTCGGTCAGTTGCCTCTGCACATCGAAATAGGGGCTCGATGTAAAGCGCGAAACCAGGTCGCGGCTCTCCTGGCTCTGGTCCAGGTCAAGAACAACCGTCGCCACGTGGTGGATATCGTAGGTAGCAGCATACCCGAAGATCAGCATCTGTACGATCGGCGGGCCGAACAGCAGAAAGCGCGTTCGCTTGTCGCGAAAGACCTGGATGAATTCCTTGATCAACATCTGCTTCAACCGACCAAACATGGATTCCGCTCCTCAGTCCAGCCGCTTGTGAAATGAGCTTGTAGCCAGCAATGCCAGGATGATGGCAAAAATGCCCAGCGGTACCAGGTCCGCGTAGAGCATCCTTGTTGGTGTGCCCTTGAGAAAAATCTGCTTCAGTACGGAAACGTAGTAACGGGCTGGCAGAATGCGAGTAATCCACTGCAGTGCCACCGGCATCTGGTCAATCGAAAACAGGAATCCCGAAAGAAGAAATGCAGGAAGGAACGTGACCAGCAGCGCCACCTGGCTTGCGGCAAACTGGCTCTTCGCCAGCACTGATATGAAAAATCCAAGCGAAAGCACAACCACGAGAAAGAGTGCGGAGCTGAAAAGGAGCGTGAAATACGAGCCGCGAAACGGCACGTGAAACCAGTAAATCGCAATTGCCGCGCAGACAATCACATCGAACATCCCGAGGACGAAGTAGGGCGCCAGCTTGCCCAGCATGATCTCCATCGCGCTCACCGGCGTTGAGATCAACTGCTCCATCGAGCCTCGTTCCCACTCTCGCGCAATGGTAAGAGAAGTCAGGAACGCTCCAATCACCGACATGACCAGGGCCAGCACGCCGGGTACGATAAACGCGCTGCTCTCCAGGTCTTCGTTGTACCAGGTGCGCGTGTCCACGCTGACCGGAGCAGGCTGCATAGACTGCCCATGGCGAAGAAGCCAACTCGTTTGAATATCCGCGGAATACCCCTGGACTACCGCCTGCGCATACCCAATCGCGACATTGGCCGTGTTGTCGTCAGTTCCATCTACCAGTGCCTGTACCTGGACCGGCCCTCCACTCCCCAACCGTCGAGAGAAGTCCCACGGAATCACGATCCCCATCCTGGCCTGGCCGTCGTCAAGAGCCCGCGTAACGGCCGGATAATTGTCGACCACACGCTCTACCTTGAAGTACTCGCTCGCCTGGAACCGCTTCAGCAGGTCCTGGCTTTGCTGGCTTCCGTCCCGGTCGTAAACAAAAATCGGGAGCCCCTTCAGATCAAGGTTGACGCCGTACCCAAACAGCATCATCAGCGTCACCGGCATGATGACCACAATTCCCAGGCTCCGGGAATCGCGAAGAATCTGGATCACTTCCTTCCGGGCCACGGCCAGCAAGCGCGTCGCACTCATGCTGTGCGCTCCTGTTTTGCACTACCCGCAGAAGTCAGTGAAACAAACACATCCTCGAGAGTCGGCCGTATCTGTTCGATTCGATTGACAGAGACTCCCTCGCCTGCAAGATACTTCTCAATCCGCGGCATGGATTGAGCAGCGTCCTGCACCACCAAGTGCAGTGCATTTCCGAAGACCGCCGCATCCATTACCTCCGGCAACAATTGCAGCACCTCGAGCGCTTCGCCAAGGGGCTCACACTCGATCAGGAGAAGGCTGCCTTTCATCGAATCACGCTTCAGTTCTGAGGGAGTGCCAAGAGCCACAACTTTGCCGCGAAAGATCAAGGCGAGCCGGTTGCAGTATTCGGCCTCCTCCATGTAGTGCGTTGTAACAAATACCGTCACGCCCTCTTCCGCCATTTGATGAATCAGATCCCAGAACTGACGCCGTGAGATCGGATCGACGCCCGAGGTCGGCTCATCGAGAAACAGAATCTGCGGCTTGTGCAGTACTGCGCATCCCAGCGCCAGCCGCTGCTTCCACCCGCCTGGCAACGTGCCGGTGATCAAATTCTCCTGGCCTTTGAGATTGGCCATTGAAAGCGCCCACTCGAGCCTCTCGTTGAGCGTGTTGGAGGGGACGCTATAGAGGCCTGCAAACAGACGAAGGTTTTCAATCACCTTGAGGTCGTTATAAAGCGAGAACTTCTGCGACATGTAACCGATGGTTTGCCGCACCGCTTCCGGCTCGCGCGCCACGTCATAACCCGCAACCTGCGCGCTGCCCGACGTTGGTTTCAACAGTCCGCACAGCATGCGGATGGTCGTGGACTTTCCGGCCCCGTTCGGTCCCAGAAAGCCAAACACCTCGCCCTTCGGGATCTGCAGATTCACCCGGTCCACGGCCACAAAGTCGCCAAAGCGCTTCACCAGGTTCTCCACCACGACCGAGTTCTTCCGCTCAAGAAGCTCAGGCATGAGAGGCCGCCTTCGTGTCAACCGCATCTACAAAAAGATCCTCGATCGAAGGCGCCACCTTTTGAATCGAATCAAACGGAACCTGAGCTTCATTGAGCCGCGCCTCAAACTCGGGAATGCGTCGAGACGCATCGTCAACGACCACATGCAGTCCATCCCCAGTCAGCACCAGGCTTGATATCCCATCGGCATGCTCGAGTTCGCCCCGTAATCTGCGAGGGTCTGCCGAGGTAATCGATAAAACACCTTTCCGCATGCTTGCCTTCAGGTTCGCCGGGGTATCGCAAAACAAAAGCTTGCCCTGATTGAGCAGCGCGACTCGGTGACAGCGCTCCGCTTCATCAAGGTAAGCCGTCGATGTCAGGATCGCCACGCCTTCTGCGATCAGCGCATAGAGGATGCGCCAGAAGTCCCGCCGCGACACCGGATCGACGCCGGTCGTCGGCTCATCCAGCAGAATCACTTTGGGCCGATGAATCAGCGCGCACACCAGGCCAAGCTTCTGCTTCATTCCGCCGGAGAGCTTGCCCGCCAACCGTTTACGAAATTCGCTCATGCCCGCCGCAGCCAGAAGCTCCACTGATCGCGCATCTCGTTCCGCTTTCTTCACCCCAAACAGATCGGCGTAAAAGCGTATGTTTTCATCCAGCGTCAGGTCTTCATAAAGTCCGAACCGCTGCGGCATGTAGCTCAGCGAGTGTTTCGCTCCTTCAGGGTCGCGAACCACGTCGAATCCCGCAACCGTGGCCTTGCCTGCATCCGGAGGCATGATCCCCGCCAGCATGCGCAATGTGGTCGTCTTCCCTGCACCGTCCGGCCCTACCAGGCCGAAGATCTCTCCCGCCCGCACATCAAAGCTCAGCGCATTGACAGCGCGGACTCCGGGAAAGCTCTTTGTCAGCCCTTCAGCCACAATTGCGGATTGGAGTTCCTCCGTCATTGTTTCGCGGCTGGGCCCGCCGGTGCCTGCGCTCCCGGCCCCGCAGCAGCCAATTCAATATGAGCGTCGGCGGGCATGCCTGGCTTTAGCTCGTGGTTTGGATTGTCAAGATCGATCTTGATCCGATATACCAGCGTCACGCGTTCCGTATTTGTCTGCACGCTCTTCGGAGTGAACTCCGCATCAGATGCGATGAACGAAATACGTCCATGGTATTTCTTGCCTGGATACGTATCGGTTGTAACTGTCGCTTCCTGGCCCCAGTGAATGCTGCCTAAGTCCGTCTCCGCAATGTAGGCGCGCAACCAGAGATGGTCCAGGTCGGCAAGTGTCACTACCGGCGATCCGGGCGTAACCACCTCGCCCAATTCGGCCTGGCGCACCGTAATCACGCCCGTCGAAGGCGCATGGAGAACAGCGTAAGTCAGGTTGACCCGGCTCAAACCCAGGCTGGCATTGGCTGCGTTCAGGTTGGCTTGCGCAATGGCAATGTCTTGCTTTCGACTGCCCTCAACAGCCTGGCTGTAGCGTTGTTGTGCGGCGTTGAAGGCGGCCTCGGAGCGCTTCAGGGCGGTTGCCGCAAGGTCGCGATCCTGGGCTGAGATCTCGTCTTTGCTGAACAGTTGCAGTGCGCGAACGTCGTCAAGCCTTTTTTGCTCAAGATCGGCCTGGGCATCGAACACCGATTGATGCAGAGCCTTCTGCTCCTGCTCGCGTGTTCCCGCCAAAGTGAGCGCCAGGTCCGATTCGCGGACGCGCACCGTAGCCTCGTCGATGCGGACTCTCTGTTTGGAATCGGCGTCTTCCAGTCGCGCCAGCAAGTCGCCCTGTTCAACCTGCTGGCCCTCCTCTATAGGCAGCTCCACAATCCGCCCCGGCACCTTGAAACTGACCAGGCTCTCATGCGCTTCAATGTTCCCAGAGAGCGTGAGCTGATTGCCAGGCGCCGGCTTCTTCATCATCCGCGGATAGAAATACAAGCCGGCCGAAATAGCGGCAGCCAGCAGTACCAAAACCGGAATCAATCGTTTCATACCGTCACACCTCGCCTGCGGAAATCAGAAATGCCGCCTTCTTGCTTTGGCTCATTGCGGATTCTCCATAAACTCCAGAATGTTCTTCTCCGTATCGCCCATTGCGCGCGCCAAGGCATACTTGGCATCCACATGCATCGAAACCGCAAGAATGTAGTTTTCCTGCGCCCGGGCCAGCTCGTCCTGAGCGGTAATCACTTCAACATTGTTGGTTGTTCCAGATTGAAAACGATCCTGAGAAAGTACCAACTCTCGCTGCGCCAACTCCTGACCGTCCCTGGCCACCGTCACCTGCTGCGTTGAGGAGTCGAGGTTCAGCAAAGCTTCGCTGATATCTTCTTGAATTCCCCGCCGCAGATCGGCGATCTGGGCATCGATGCGCGCCAGCCGGCTTGCCAGCTCTCGCGCTTCCCCGTTGCGGTCGCGATCAAAAAGCGTGAAGTCGATCTGCCCCTGGATCAGGCCCGTGCCCTGCACACCGCCAATGCTTCGTCCGATCTCACCGAAATTCCCATTCAAACTGAGCTTTGGATAAAGACGCGCACGGTTGGCGTTTTGCTGCTCAACCAACCCCTGCCGTTGCCGGTTAAGCGAAAGATAATCTGACCGCGCTAGCAGGGCCGCATTTACGAGCGTCTCCGATCGTTGCTCTGACAGCGGTTGATATCGAAGCAATTCGGCGAGTTCCAGCGGCGTGGCGCCACTCATTCCCAAACTTCGGGCCAACGAAAGCAAAGTCTGCTTGTACTGGTTCTCCGCCAAAAGCGCGCCCTGCTTGTCATTGGCAACCTGCACCTCGGCGCGCAGCACATCCACGCCTGTCGCTGTTCCAGCATCGTGCTTATCCTTTGCAAGTTTGAACAATGTGTTCGAGTCGGTCACACGCGATTCCGCCGCCTGCACCCTTGCTTCAGCCGACTGGGCATTCAGGTAGAGCCCGGCAACCGCTCTGACAATCAGATCTCGAGCATCCTGTTCGTCCAGTCTGCTCGCATCCAAGGCCCGCTCGCTGGCTTTCAACCCGTGGAGGCTCTCGAAATCCACAACATTCTGCTGCGCATAAATCCGGAAATCGTAGTTCGAAAAAGGCCCGACCACACTGGGAAGCCCGGGCAGCGAGATTCCAAACGCGCTCAGGTCGCGATTCTGAACGTTGGCATACGCTTGAGCATTCACGCGCGGCAGCAGCGCTCGAGCCAACCGCCGCTCCCGCGTCCCTTCGGCCTCGTCGACCCGGGATCCGGCGACCAGCACGTTCAGGTTGGCCTGCAGCGCCTTCTGAATCGCATCCTCTAAAGTGAGCCGATAAGGCGCAGCTTCCGATGATTGACAAATTGCATCCGGCACCAGACAGGTGAATGGCCCAGCTCCCAGGCTTGCCGCCGTAATCAACACAATCTTGCCCAACTGGAGTTTCATGTTGCCTGCTTCTTGGTGGAGATTGCCACCGATCTCCAAAAATGCTGAAAGCTGTCTTCGACCGACGATTTGAGGGCTGGTTCCCCCCGCAGAGACCACAGCAAGATGGTTCCCATCATGGATTGCATGAACTGGATTGCCACCTTTTCCTTGCTCAATTTTGGATCGATCTCCCCGCGCGCCTGTCCCGCCGCTACCACTTCAGACACAATCTTTCTTCCCGCGGCCATGTTGCGCTCAATGACGGCGCGGACGCTCTCGCTGGCCAGAAACGACGAGATCATTGCCCGCGCCAGGCCAGGACTGCGCCCTGGCTCCTCGGCGAGGTTGAGCACTAGCCTGTGCAGCACAGCCTGGATTGACTGTTTGCCCTGAGATGCAACCACGGCTGCGCGGCTCACCTTGCCGATCTGAATCTCGGCCATCACGCCAAGAACATGGTCCTTTGTTTCGAAATAATTGAAAAAGGTTCCCTTGCCCACATCAGCAGCCTCAGTAATGTCTTCAACCGTTACGTTCGGAAATCCCCGTTCGGCAAAGAGCTGCAGCGCACAACGGAACAGCTTCAATCGAGTTTCCGCAGCACGACGTTCGCGGCGTCCCTGAGTCGGGGGATTGGCAGCATCCCCTGCAAGAATGACTTCCGCGATGTCGGCACTCGCTTTGCGACTTATAACCACAAATGACCTTTCACCGATTATGACTTTCAGTCATATTTAAACGCCAAGATTCCTGGCCTGTCAAGATGCGTCTCTTAAATAACTGTCATCTTTTTGAAAAGCTGAGGATCGATCAGGAAAAGATCTCGGCATCCTCGAACGCAATGCCGTTCTTGTCTTTTTCTGAAATGATCGCCTTTTCCGCGTCAATCGGCCATGGGATAGCCAGATCCGGGTCGTTCCAAAGAATCGTTCTCTCCCCTTGAGGCGAATAGTAGTCCGTCACCTTGTAAGCGAATCCGGCAACCCCGGTCAGCGCCAGAAAACCGTGGCCGAATCCCGCAGGAATCCATAGCATTTCACCACGTTCGCCGGTGAGCTCAACCGCAATGTGCCTCGCGAACGTCGGAGAACTGCGCCGCAGGTCTACCACCACGTCGAATACCGCCCCATGGGTCACTCGAACCAGCTTCCCCTGAGGCTTGTGGACCTGGTAGTGAATCCCCCGCAATACATTCCTGGTGGATATCGAAAAGTTGTCCTGCGGCCACAATGAGGGCAGCCCCGCTTGCTCCATCTCACGCAGATTGAAAGTTTCACAAAACGCGCCACGCTGGTCCCGGTAGATCGCCGGAGTCAATACCAGCACCCCGGGCAGCGCTGTCTCGGTGACCTTCATATCTTCATTTCCCTTGCCGAGAAGTGCGGTTCCCGAAGCAGGGCAAGCAGGTATTGGCCATACCCGCTCCTCAGAATCGGCTGTGCAAGGGCCTCTAACTGTCCCGCGTCGATAAAACCCTGGCGATAAGCAATCTCTTCCGGGCAGGCAATGTTCAGTCCCTGGCGTCGCTCAATGGTATGCACAAAAAGCGCGGCGTCGAGCAACGACTCATGCGTTCCCGTATCCAGCCAGGCCATGCCCCGGCTCATGATCTGCACATTCAGGGTTCCGGCTTCAAGATAACGTCTGTTCAGGTCCGTGATTTCAAACTCGCCGCGCACGGACGGCTTCAATGTCGCCGCGATGTCCGCCACGTCTTTGTCGTAGAAGTAGAGCCCGGTCACCGCGTAGCGCGACTTGGGGACACTCGGTTTTTCCTCAAGGCTGATAGCGCGGCCCTCGCTATCAAATTCCACAACTCCGTATCGCTCGGGGTCCTCTACCGGATAGGCAAACACCGTCGCCCCCCGCTTGAGCTCAGTTGCCGATTGAAGCTGGCGAGAGAATCCCTGCCCGTAAAAAATGTTGTCTCCCAGAATCAGCGCGCTCGGCTCGTTGCCGATAAACTCCCTGCCAATCAGAAAGGCCTGCGCCAGGCCGTCGGGCTTGGGCTGGACAGCGTAGCTGATGCTGATGCCCCAATGATGCCCGTCGCCAAGCAGTTCCGCGAAACGGCCTGTGTCCTGCGGCGTTGAAATGATCAGGATGTCTCGCAAGCCAGCCAGCATCAGCGTGCAAAGCGGATAGTAGATCATCGGCTTGTTGTAAACCGGCAGAAGCTGCTTTGACACCACGTGGGTCACGGGATAAAGACGCGTGCCTGATCCTCCCGCAAGAACGATCCCTTTCATATCCCCAGCCTCTCTGCATAGTTCTGGGCAATCCACTCGAGGTAAGCGCCGGTCTGGACGCTTTCAACCCACGAAGCATGGTCAAGGTACCATCGAACAGTTTTGCGCAGTCCGCTTTCGAACCGTTCCCCCGGCTGCCATCCTAGTTCCCTTTCAAGCTTTGAGGCATCAATGGCATATCGCCGGTCATGTCCGGGACGGTCTTTGATGAAAGTCACCAGGTTCCGCCGGGGTCCGGATGGTAGAACGGGTCCCATCTCGTCCACAAGATCGCAGATCCGCTCCACGACCTCAATATTCGTTCGCTCGCTGTTGCCTCCGATGTTGTAGGTCTCGCCAACCAGGCCGCGCTCGAGCACCGCTCGGATCGCCGAACAATGGTCTTCCACAAATAACCAGTCGCGCACGTTCATTCCATCGCCGTACACCGGCAGCGACTTGCCCTCAACCGCATTCAAAATCACCAGCGGAATGAGCTTTTCAGGAAATTGGAATGGCCCATAGTTGTTCGAGCAGTTTGTAGTCAAAACCGGCAGGCCCCATGTGTGGTGATAGGCCCTTGCCAAATGGTCTGATGCTGCCTTCGATGCCGCATATGGGCTATTGGGCGAATATGGAGTTGCCTCTGAAAATGCCGGATCGTCCGGTCCCAAAGATCCGTATACCTCATCGGTCGATACCTGCAGGAAGCGAAATGCCGATTGGTCGGCCTCGCTCAGCTTCGACCAGTAGTTCAAGGTTTGATCCAGCAGTGCGAATGTCCCTTGCACATTCGTCCGTATGAACGCCCCCGGCGAAGCAATCGAACGATCGACGTGGCTCTCCGCAGCGAAGTGAATAATTGCACGCGGTTGATGCTCCTGCAACAAGGAACCGACAAGGTCTCCACTGCAAATATCGCCCCGCACAAGCTGATACCGGGAATCCCCATCAAGCGACGACAGGTTGGCCGGGTTTCCGGCGTACGTCAGCAAATCGAGGTTCACCACTTGCGTTCCTGCGCTTCCCATCCAGCCCAAAATGAAGTTTGAGCCGATAAATCCTGCCCCGCCGGTGACAAGTATGGTGTCGCGCATGTGCTTGCTCCAAGTCAACACTACAGGCCCAAGCCTTTGTATACAAAAGCTTACCCTAGCCAAGATGGTTGCTCGAAATTGCCGTGGCCGCTCCACGTCACATTGAGCTGTGACAAAGCCCAAAGTGGAGCCGCAATCTGGCCTGAGGCGCAACCATTCCATTGAACCTGCAACCGGCTTTGACTGCCGGATGAACGCACTCGCAAAAAGGAAGTGCTGCGGCAATACGAAATTTTCGATAATATAGAAGTGTTCAGCTAAGTCCCAGAAGAGGCCGGGTCTGCTCAAGCAGGCCTTTCAAAGAAGGACCAGGCGATTTCCATTTACTGGAATCGCACCGCGTTTGTGTCCGTTAGGCCAGGCAATTCATCCTGCACTGAAAAGAACCATTGAAAAGGCTGCCATGAACACATCGGATTGTCATCTCAGCATTCCTCAACCTCAGGGCCTCTATCATCCACGGAATGAGCATGATGCCTGCGGTATGGGATTGGTCGCCAGCATTCGGGGCGAAAAGAGCCACGAGATTATCCGCAAGGGCCTTGAGGTCCTCATCAACCTTACCCACCGCGGAGCCGCAGGGTGCGACCCGGAGACTGGCGATGGCGCCGGCATACTCATCCAGCTCCCCCATGCCTTCTTTGTGCGCGAGTGTGCCGACCTGGGAATTCAGTTGCCGGAGCCTGGAGCCTATGGCGTCGCCATGTGCTTCCTTCCTGTGGAAAAGCACAACCGCCTGCAATGCGAGGGCGTCTTCGAGCGCATCGCCCAGGAAGAAGGCCTCACAGTGCTTGGCTGGCGAGATACGCCAATCAATGGCGACGCCATCGGTCGCGAGGCGCGTGCCTCCCAGCCGTACATCGAGCAGTTGTTTGTCGGCCGGCCCGCCGGACTGGAAGAAGATGCATTTGAGCGTCTGCTGTACAGGATCCGCCGGCGCACCGAAAACGAGATCCTGGAATCGGATATCGAAGACAAGGGCACCTTTTATGTGCCGTCTTTCTCCTGCCGCACCATCGTTTACAAGGGCCTCATGCTGGCGCCGCAGATTGAGAAGTTCTATTACGAGCTGGCGAACCCTTTGGTCAAGAGTGCCCTTTGCCTCGTCCACCAGCGTTTTTCAACCAATACATTTCCCAGTTGGAAGCTGGCACATCCCTATCGCTATGTATCGCACAATGGTGAAATCAATACTGTGCGGGGCAACGTCAGCTGGATGAACGCGCGCCAATCGGTGCTTGAGAGCTCCCTCTACGACGGCCACATCGATAAGCTTTATCCCGTCATCACCCCCGGAGGAAGCGACTCTGCATCGCTCGACAATGCTGTAGAGTTTCTCTTCCAGTCAGGCCGTTCCCTGCCCCACGTAATGGCCATGCTCATTCCTGAGGCATGGGCCGGCAATCCTGATATGGACGAGGACAAACGCGCCTTCTACGAGTACCACGCCTCCCTGATGGAGCCATGGGACGGGCCGGCAGCCATCGCCTTTACTGATGGCCGCGTGATTGGAGCCACCCTTGACCGCAACGGCCTGCGCCCTGGCCGCTACATCGTCACCAAGGATGACCTTGTGGTGCTCGCCTCTGAGGCCGGTGTTCTTGAAGTCCCAGCAGAAGACATCCGAAAGAAGGGCCGCCTGCAACCCGGCCGCATGTTCCTGGTCGATACCGTCCAGCAACGCATCATCTCCGACGCTGAGATCAAGAAGGAGTTGGCCGGCCGTCAGCCCTACGCCACTTGGCTCAAGGAGCAGCAGGTTACCCTCGACCATCTTCCCGAGCCTTCGCGCGTCATCGCCTCCAACCCTGAAACCCTGATGCGCCGCCAGCGCGCCTATGGATACAGCGAAGAAGACCTTAGAATCCTGCTCGGCCCAATGGCGTCAACAGGCGCAGAGCCGGTCGGCTCCATGGGCACAGACGTCCCCCTGGCTTGCCTCTCTGATCGGCCGCAGCCTCTCTTTAATTACTTCAAGCAGCTCTTCGCCCAGGTGACGAATCCGCCCATCGATCCCATCCGCGAAGAACTGGTCATGTCGCTCATCAGTTACATTGGCACTGAGCGCAACATCCTTGAAGAAGCGCCGGATAACTGCCACACGCTCAAGCTTCCTCATCCCATCCTGACCAATCGCGACCTCGAGAAGCTGCGTCGCGTCTCATCGGGCGACCTTCTGGCCGCCACTCTGCCTGCTCTTTTTCGCGCTGCGGATGGCGAGGCCGGACTCAAGCACTCGCTCGACGATCTCAGCTCCCGCGCCGCACATGCGGTGCACTCCGGCTACACCCTGCTCATCCTCTCCGACCGCGGCGTCGATCCAACGTACGCGCCCATTCCCAGCCTGCTGGCCATGGCCGCCGTCCACAACCGCCTGGTCCGTGAAAAGACCCGTACCCAAGTGGCTCTCATCATTGAGAGTGGCGAGCCGCGCGAGGTGATGCACTTCGCGCTCCTCATCGGATATGGAGCCAGCGCCATTAATCCATACCTGGCCTTTGAGACCATTCAAGACCTCAAGCTCCGCAATCTGTTGCCTGCGAAGGTTTCCGCTGAATACGCAGAAAAGAATTTCATCAAGGCCATCAACAAGGGCCTGCTCAAAACCTTCTCAAAGATGGGCATCAGCACTTTGCAGAGTTATCGCGGCGCCCAGGTGTTTGAAGCGGTCGGCCTCAACAAGCAATTGGTTGACGCATACTTTTCAGGGACAGAATCGCGCATCGAGGGTGTCGGCCTCGACGTCCTTGCCCGCGAAGCTCAACTCAAGCACTCCTACGCATTCCAGCCTCTCTCAGATTCAGAGACGAGCCTGGTCGTTGGCGGCCAATATCAATATCGCGAGGGCGGCGAGTATCACCTTCTCAATCCGCTGACCATCAGCAAGATGCAGCATGCGGTGCGTCAGAACAGCCCAACCACGTTCAAGGAATACACCGATCTCATCGACGATCAGAACCGCAACATGTCCACGTTGCGCGGTCTGCTCAAACTGAAATATGCCGAAACAGCCATTCCGCTTGAAGAAGTGGAACCGGCCAAGGAGATCGTCAAGCGCTTCACCACTGGAGCGATGAGCTTTGGCTCGATCAGTAAAGAGGCGCACGAGACCCTTGCCATCGCCATGAACCGCATCGGCGGCATGTCGAATACCGGCGAGGGTGGCGAGGACGAGTCCCGCTTCAAGCCCGATGCGAACGGCGATCTGCGCCGCAGCGCGGTCAAGCAAGTGGCCAGCGGACGCTTCGGCGTCACCACAAATTACCTGGTCAACGCCGATGAGCTGCAGATCAAAATGGCTCAAGGTGCAAAGCCTGGAGAAGGCGGCCAGCTACCCGGCGATAAGGTCGATGAGGTCATCGCCAAGGTCCGTCATTCCATTCCCGGCGTGGGCTTGATCTCGCCACCGCCGCATCATGACATCTATTCGATTGAGGATCTGGCTCAGCTGATTTACGACCTCAAGAATGTGAATCCGCAGGCGCGCATCGCCGTCAAGCTGGTCTCTGAAGTAGGCGTAGGAACAGTTGCCGCAGGCGTCTCCAAGGCGCATGCCGATGTCGTGCTCATCTCCGGCGACACAGGCGGAACCGGCGCTTCGCCTCTGAGCTCCATCAAGCACGCGGGCCTTCCATGGGAACTTGGCCTCGCCGAGACCCAACAGGTACTTCTGCTCAACGATCTGCGCAGCCGCATCACGGTGCAGACCGATGGCAAGTTGCAGACCGGCCGTGACATTGTGATTGCTGCCCTGCTCGGCGCTGAAGAGTTCGGCTTTGCCACAACACCGCTCATCGCCATGGGCTGCATCATGATGCGCAAGTGTCATCTCAACACGTGCTCCGTGGGAATCGCAACACAGGATCCGGTCCTGCGCGCCCGCTTCACCGGCCAACCGGAACACGTGATCAACTTCTTCTTCTTCCTCGCCGAGCAGGTGCGCGAGCACATGTCCAGGCTCGGTTTCCGTACCGTCGATGAGATGGTGGGCCGTGTCGACCGTATTGATGCTTCCGTCGCTGACACCCATTGGAAAGCGAAAGGGATCGATCTCTCGTCGATCCTCTACGCGCCAACGCTGCCTTCGCGGGTTGCCCGCCGCTGCGTGCAATCGCAGGACCACGGACTCGACCTCGCGCTCGATCATGCCCTGATCTCCAAAGCCGCGCCGGCCTTGCGTGCCAAAGTGCCCGTTAATGGCAGCTTTGCAATCCGCAACGTCCATCGCACGGTGGGCGCGATGTTAGGCGGCGAGATCGCCCGGCGCTTTGGTTCTGAAGGACTGCCCGATGGCACAATTCACTTCCGCTTCCAGGGCTCTGCCGGCCAAAGTTTCGGCGCTTTCGTGCCCAACGGCGTCACCCTCGAACTCGAAGGCGATTCGAACGATTATCTGGGCAAAGGCCTCTCCGGCGGCCGCATCATCGCCTACCCGCCCAAGACCTCGAGCTTCCTGCCTGAAGAAAGCATTCTGGTCGGCAATGTCGTTCTCTACGGCGCAACGGCAGGTGAAGCCTTCCTCAACGGAATCGCTGGAGAGCGGTTCGCGGTCCGCAACTCCGGGGCCACCGCGGTCGTTGAAGGTGTGGGTGACCACGGCTGCGAATACATGACAAACGGCACCGTGATCGTTCTGGGCGCCACTGGCCGCAACTTCGCCGCAGGCATGAGCGGCGGAATCGCGTATGTCTACGATGACCAGGGCGACTTCGCGAACCGGCATTGCAATCTTGCGGCCGTGGATCTGGAACCTCTTGTGGCTGCGGAGGATGTGGAGCGCGTACGTGGCCTGCTCGAGCGCCATCGCGATCTCACTGGCAGCCCGCGTGCCGCCTGGGTCCTAGAGCATTGGGCCGACGCGCAGCCACGGTTCATCAAGGTCTTCCCTCACGAATATAAGCGGGTCCTGGGCTGTGCCCGGGTGGAAAAGGTCTATGGCGCCGACTTTGCCGCCGCCCAGGCCTCCCCCACAAACTCGTCGCCCATGGCGGCGGCTACGACTGAGGTGCAGCATGGGTAAGGATACCGGCTTTCTTGAGATTCAGCGCGAACAGCCCACACGCCGCAAGGTGGAGGATCGCATCAAGGATTGGTTCGAAATCTATGAGCCATTTCCTGAAGAGAAGCAGCGCGAGCAAGGTGCCCGCTGCATGGATTGCGGCGTGCCCTTCTGCCACACCGGCTGCCCTGTCAACAACCTGATTCCCGATTGGAATGATCTGGCGTACAACGGCCGCTGGGAAGCAGCGATTCGCCGCCTGCACGCCACCAACAATTTCCCTGAGTTCACAGGACGCATCTGCCCGGCTCCATGCGAGGCTGCCTGCGTTTTGGGCATCGACCAGCCACCAGTCTCCATCAAGTTCATCGAGCGCGGCGTCGTCGAGCGGGCATGGGATGAAGGATGGATTCACCCGGAGCCGCCCGAGCAGAATACCGGCAAGCGTGTAGCAGTGGTCGGGAGCGGCCCAGCTGGTCTGGCCGCAGCTCAGCAATTGCGCCGCGCCGGCCATTCCGTTACGGTTTATGAGAAAAACGACCGCATTGGCGGCCTGTTGCGCTATGGAATTCCGAACTTCAAGCTCGAAAAACATGTCATCGACCGCCGGCTCGAACAGATGCGCGCTGAAGGCGTCACCTTTGTCACCAACGCTCATGTCGGCGTCAATGTCCCCGTTGAAGCTTTGACTGAGCATTATGACGCCATCCTTCTGGCTGGTGGTGCGGAACACCCACGCGACCTCAAGATTCCCGGCCGTGAACTCAAAGGCATTCACTATGCCATGGAGTTCCTGCCCCAGCAGAATCACCGTTGCGAGGGCGACAAGGATGAAGCCTTCTTGTCCGATCCTTCTCAGGCCATCACCGCAGCGGGCAAGCGAGTCGTGATCATCGGCGGTGGTGACACCGGTGCCGACTGCCTCGGGACCACGCATCGTCAGGGCCCGATCAGTGTTCATCAGTTTGAGATCATGCCTAAGCCGCCCGAAAAGCGCGCTGCGTCGACGCCCTGGCCTTTGTGGCCTTTGCAGTTGCGCACTGAGGGTGCCCATGAAGAAGGCGGCATCCGCGATTGGAGCATCAACAGCCTCAGCTTCACCGGCGACGAGCACGGCAATGTCAAGCAGCTGCACATGGTCCGTGTTGGTCCGCCGCCAAAGTTTGAGCCCATCGCCGGCTCCGAGTTCACCCTCGATGTCGACCTCGTTCTGCTCGCCATGGGCTTCCTTGGCCCGGTGCGCTCAGGGATGATCGAACAGTTGGGACTCGAACTCGACAACCGCGGCAATATAGCAACCAAAGGCGGCTACATGAGTTCCGTCGAAGGGATCTTTGCCGCTGGCGACATGCGTCGCGGTCAATCGCTGGTGGTCTGGGCCATCTCAGAAGGTCGCAAGGCCGCTGAAGCCATCGACAGCTACCTCGCCTCCAACGCTGACCACGAGCCGCAATTCCGCCGCGCGCTCGTTTAAGCAGAACCCGCCAAAGGCCTGCTCACGAGTTCGAGTGCTTGAAGGTCTCTGGCAACGTCACGGATTCGAGGCGACAAACGGCACGTACAGCAGTCAGGAAATTGATCGCAATCCGAAACTCCAGATTCGCACCTTCCACTTGTCAACCTGCGCCATACCCTCAAAATAGATCGTTCCACCGCGCAGCCGGACCATGGTGATTCCGATGGAAGCTCCGCGTCCGGTGGTGTACATTTGGTCTGGTCAATCGTCCGGCAATTTCGTTGTGGGTCACCGGTCTGCGTGAGGCGTGAAGGTGCCCGGATGTGATCGTCAGCACTGACCGTGCCTGCGCGACACGCCGACGATCAACCCGATTGGTGTCATCGAGCTCCGTGCAGACAATATCGACCGGCTTTTGTCGGTCGAATCTCGCGCAGCCAGGAGGCAACCGTGCCCTCGAGCAGGAACAAGCCGCGCATGACGCGTCGCCAGTTTGTCACCGCCGGCGCAATGGGAACCGCTGCCCTCGCCATCAGCTGCAATTCAGTTAAACATGGAGATTGGGAATGGCTCAGCGAAGACCAGGCCCGGACGCTCACAGCCATCTGCGATCAGATCGTTCCGGCAGACGAGTTTCCCAGCGCCTCTCAAGCCGGTGTGCTCACTTACATCGACCGGCAACTTGTGCGGCATTACCGGCGACATCGAGATGCCTACCGGCTCGGCTTGGAAGGTGCTCAGACGCTGAGCCAGCAGCGATTTGGCAAGGAATTGGCTTTACTGTCACCTCTTCAGCAGCTTCAAATCGTCAGCGCCATCGACCAGCAGAGTCCCCAATTTTTTGAACTGGTCCGCAGCCACACTATGGAGGGCTATTACGGGACGCCGCGGCATGGCGGAAATCGCGACGCCGTAAGCTGGCGCATGCTCGGGCTGCCCGAGCCCCCGGTGCTCGGCCGCGCTCAGTATGACCTGACCAAGGGTGCGACCTCATGAACCGCGTGAATGCCATCGTGATAGGAGCTGGCGCGGCGGGCGGCATCGTCGCCAAGGAACTCGCCGTTGCAGGCCTCAGCGTCGTCCTGCTCGAGCGCGGAAAGTGGTACACCGCCAACGATTGCCGCAAAGACGACTTGCGCAATCAGCGCACCACGGTCCTCGGCAACGCTTTTGGGCCAGAGGACGAAGGCAATCCCCGCGTATGGATGGATGAAGCTGGGTCGCCGCACATTGCGCTCCCAAGCGAAGGAGCATACCAGAACAACGCAGCTTGCGTGGGCGGGGGGACGCTCAGCTACGGGGCGCAAGCCTGGCGTTATTTGCCCCAGGACTTTCGCATGCGCTCCACATACGGAGCACCGGCCGGAAGTTCGCTCGAGGACTGGCCAATCTCCTACGACGATCTGGAACCGTTCTACGACAAGGCAGAATACGAAATTGGGATCTCCGGCGATTACGGAGGCACGCCGTTTCATGGTCCGCGCCGGCGTCCTCTGCCCATGCCCCCGCTTCCGCCGAATCGCGAATTCACGATCCTTGAGCCGGCGGCAAAGCGCCTTGGGTTGCATCCATTTCACATTCCCATGGCCCGCAACAGCGTTCCGTACAATGGACGCGGCCCCTGCATGCGTTGTCGCTGGTGTTGTGGGTTTGCCTGCGAGGTAGACGCAAAGAACGGCTCGCAGAATACAGTGATCCCCATTGCATTGAATACCGGCAACTGCGAGTTGCGCACCGGCTCAATGGCCAAGGAAATTCTGACCGACGACCGGGGACGGGCGCGCGGAGTGGCCTATTTCGACGCGGACGGCCACCTTCAGGAGCAGCTTGCCGATCTGGTTGTGGTTTCTGCTTGTGCCATCGAGTCGGCGCGGCTTTTGCTCAACTCCAAAAGCCGTTTGTTTCCCCAGGGCCTTGGCAATCGCTACGACCAGGTCGGGCGCAATCTTCAGGGGCATCATTACACCGGCGCAATCGGCTATTTCGACTTCGACACCTACGACGATGTAGGCCCAGGCGCCAGCATCGCTATCTGCGACTATAACCACGGAACTCCAGGCCTCTATGGCGGCGGTATGTTGGCCAACGAGTTCATCCGCCTGCCCATTCACATGGTCGACCGCCTTCCCGCAAA
>Ga0181535_10002164_pt1 | contig 24417 bp, 11 predicted proteins | sample PEATcosm2014_Bin_44_FD_119774 | JGI IMG/M metagenome (GOLD analysis project Ga0181535, IMG submission 119774) | Peatland microbial communities from MTU Mesocosm Facility, Houghton, MI, USA - PEATcosm2014_Bin17_30_metaG | ecosystem: Environmental > Terrestrial > Soil > Wetlands > Peat | place...
CCCAGCAGCGCTCCGGGCCGATTTTCATGCTCCGCGATCGCCTGGTCGATCAGCAGCCTCTCGTGAACATCCAGGACTCCGGCACTTTGCATGATTCCTCCCCACCATGTACGGCGCGGCCTGCATGAGTCGCGATAGCGCAAATCGCGCTCCGCCGCGGCTCATGCGGCCGGCAAAAGAGAGCATTCTTCCCCGCGGAAAGCGCACATTCGCTTCCCGGCGACAGCCTGGAACAGAACATCGTTGCCTGTGAATTTGAGTCAATCGGAATGGCGCATGCGGGCTGCCGGTTTTCCGGCCTCACACAGGCCGGTAGCTCCCGCTTTCCACGCAGTCCCGCGCGATCCTCGCGAAATTGAGAGGGCGACATAGGCAGACCCCTTCTCACTTCTGGACCATATCCCGGGCGAGGAAATAGAGAGGAAAAGAGCAATCGCCAACGACTCTTCATATACCCGGCGAAAGAAAGTGCCGCGCTCAAAAGCAAGCGCCAGCCGTAGAGATTTCTCCCCGGAGAATGTCCGTCCGGAACATTCGTGCGTCAGGGGTGATTTGGTATGTGTTTCAGGTCACACCTGTTTGTGACGATTAGGTTTGTGCCTGTCAGAGAAGAATGCAGCGGCAAACGGGTAAAACTGACAAGGCCGGACTTCAACCGAGCCGCGAGGCCGCCAAACGCAGATCTGAAGCAAAGAGTGGCCACCTGGGTTCAGGCCCGGAAGGCAACTAACCCTTATAGTCGTTGCCGAACTCCAGGACAGTTCTCGAGTAGAACGCTTCGCCGGGACGAAGCACTGTGGATGGAAACTCGGGGTGGTTCGGCGAATCGGGAAAATGCTGGGTCTCGAGGCTGAATCCGGTATGCGATGTATAGGGTTGGCCGTGTCGTCCAATCTCTCCCGGCAGGGCGTTGCCCGTATAGAATTGCAGGCCCGGGGCGGTCGTAAGAATCGTGAGTGTGCGCCCCGAGCATGGTTCAGCGACTTTGGCTGCTACTTTCAGTTGCCCGCCCTCGCCTGCCAGCACATAGCTATGGTTGAATCCATCGCCTGCAAGCAATTGCCGATGGGACATTGAAAGGCGTAACCCAATCGGATGCGGAGTTAGGAAATCAAATGGCGTGCCGTTCACGCTCATCAGTTCGCCCGTAGGAATAGCTTCAAAATTTATGGCCACGATCTGGTTGGCGAAAATTTGAACCAAATGATCCAGAACTTCGCCACGATCACTGTTGAGATTAAAGTAGGGGTGCGTGGTGAGATTGATGACGGTGGGATGAACCGCTGTGGCAGCATGAAATTCGATTTGTAAAGCAGAATTCACGAGAGTATAGCAAACGGAGACATCGAGACGCCCTGGGAACCCCATGTCGCCGTCTGGCGAGACGAGCGCCATCCGGAGGCCATTGGGATAACTGGATGTTTGCCAGATGCGCCGGTCGAATCCTTCCTTGCCTCCGTGCAAGGCGTGGATTTCATTTGGCGGGCGCGCGATCTCAAAAGATTCTCCGTCAAGTGAAAAGCATCCAGCGGCGATGCGATTGGCGAAGCGTCCTATGGTCGCGCCCATATATGCGGCATCGTTGACATATGCTTCGAAAGTATCGAACCCATGGATGACATCGTCCTTGTGACCATTGCGATCCGGGGCGAGGATTCGGACCAGGCGCGCACCATAATCGCTGACGGCCACCTCCAAACGGTCGTTGCGCAGAGTGTAAAGGTGGGCATGGCGCCCGCCGGCATCACTTCCCCAAAACACCTGGCTTGCGGTAGCTTCTGAATGAGTCATGGCCTGTGATCCTCGTGCTATTCTCTGCAATCAGAGTCATCGATAAATGCGAATGTTTCCTTATAAATCGTACCGATCAAGGCCAGCCCCATAAGTGCGTGTCAACCCAAGTGCTGCCAGGCGTACACATCGTATGCCCTGTTCCCGCCTTCAACGGTTCCGTGCCCTCTGCTCCACACCAGGCGAAGACTCTCGTTGCCCGATCCCATGGTGAAAGGCAATGCGCCATCTCCATAGATTCGCACGGTGAGACGGCGTGTTTCCGGGGCCCCCGCATGCAGGCCTACGTCAGCCCAGGGCACAAGGCTCCCGCTCTTGACGTAGACAGGAATCTGTTCGGTCGAGTTTGAAACCGTGATTTGCGTTCCGCCCTGAACCTTTTCGCCACTCCAGAAATTGTGCCAATCGCCTTCGGGCAGCACAACTGTCCGGCTTGGTTCTCCGGCAAACAATGGCGCAACCATCATGCGGTCGCCGATCATATATTGATCGGCAACGTCCTGGAGGCGTTTATCATGCGGCGCATCGAGCACCAGCGCTCGAAAAGGCGGCGTGCCATCGCCAGCATAGCGCTGGAAAGCGGCAGTGAGGTATGGCACCAACTGCATTCGCCATCCCATGATCTCCCGGCAGCGAGATTCCAGACTTTTCCAGTCATCGAGCAGCTCGCCCGCGTTGTTTTTATTGCGGTTGATCTGCTTCCACGGCGGATTCTTTATATACCAGCAATCCACCTGCGCGAGCGGAGAGAATACGGCGCTCTGCATTCGCCTAATCAGATCTTCAACACTCGCAGCCTGCCTGACTTCAGGGCACCACAGCAATCCGGAAAACCCTGAGTTGCACAGCGCCCGAATATAGTCCCGGTGACCGTACAAGTCACTATAGAGTACGAACGGGTAAGGCGCGGCCAGCGCACCGCTTGAGCGGACAAGGTTGTAAGTTGGTTGATTCCGCTTTCTGAATTCGTTCCAGATTGCCATCTGATAGCGAAGGCCGAATACAGAGTGCATCTGCTCGCCATCCACACCGGACGGGAAGGAGCTGCATTCCGGAAAGGACCATCCATTTGTGTAATCGGAGTTGTCGCACTCGTCTAACTTGAATCCGCTAACTCCCCGGTCGATTAGTTCTTTGCCATGATATGCCCCGAAAGCTTCGCGTGCCGGCAGCGCGGCAAAATCAGGCACCAAACCGTCCCACACGCCGAAGCTTCCGGAATATGGCTCGATTGCAGGGAAAAGCGGAGAGCTTGGGTGCGTAAACGCATGTTCCCAAAGGTTCAGCTTGTAGTTCATGCCGGAGATGGCTCGCATAAAGCCGGATACATCGGGAAAGCGGTCTTTGTTCCAGGCATACGTGCAGGAATATGCATGTGTCTGCCATCCAGGCTCCAGGCCAAGCACATCGCACGGCATTTTGCGTTCGCGAAGTTCCTGCGCAATGGCAATCACACTATTCTGCCTTGCTTCCGCATTTGCCCGGTACCAAAGTCCCAAGCCCCACTCCGGCGGGATGACGCCGCCCCCGGAAAACACGTTATATCGCTTGACCGCATCAAGCATGCTTGGCCCCGCGAACAGATATATGTCGACGCCGCCGACGGATGGCACGTCGATCAAAACAGTGTCGCTTTGCGGCGTATGCATATCTGTTGGATCGGAGTTCGTTTTTAACACTGCTTCTACCGCATGGGCTGGCTTCGGTTGCGCATTGCCAAAATAAAATGTCGCATAGCGCGCGGTGTCGACAAAAATTCCGAGTCCCTCGGTTGTGACATAAAAAGGAACCGGCGCATGGGTGTCGCCCGTGTCCATCTTGGGATCCGCATTGACGCGGAGGGTTTTCTTTTTTCCGCGCTGCGCAAAAGAGAGCATCTGAAGGCCGAGACCGAAAACCTGCTCGCCTGCCCGTAGCGGCAGTTGAATTGTGCACCCGCGCGCTGTTCGCTGCCCTTCAATGGAGGGAAGCGGCGCGGTATCTGCGCGCGGCAACTTGGCGAAAGCCTCCGTATCCGGCCGTATTAGTCGTGCGGAAACAGGCGTAAACCGTTCCGGCATACCAATTCTGGCACGCCAAACGCCGGGATAAACCTGTGTCCAGGCGTGCCGAAGGAACGGCTCGGACGCGCCAGGTTCGGCACTCGATATATGGGAAAGTCCAGCCGCTGTGCCACTGATTGCAAGCGCCTTGGCAAACGAGCGCCTCGTGAGTTTTTCTTGAAAGCCCAATACTCCCCCTCGTTGGGCAAAACGCGCTCCCCAAGTGATGGAAACACGCGCATCGCCGAGCTTGTATGAACATCCTCTGAAATAGCTCCGAGGCGGATTGTTACCTCGTCACCTATAGAGTTTTCCGGGACGTAGATTCTCTTCAGTTTTTCGCGACTCGCCAACCCCATCCTAAATCTTTCCCGTTAACCTACACGGTGCTTGCGCGGCTGTCAATAGTCCAGCGCTTTTCGCGCCATTGATTCCAGATGAAGGCCGGCCGGCCTTGTTGCGCTGCCCTCCCGGCACGTCGATCCTCAAGCAAAAAAGCTTCTGAAGCCTGGCTATGTGCCGGTCCCTCCGATGCGCTGGCAGCGGCAAACCAAAGACAAATGCGACAGGGTGGATTCATAGCGTGTATGGGCGTAGGCGTAGCCATTGTAGCTATATGCGTGCGACAGCAAGGGCGAATCGCTGGGCGTATCACAGCGGCGAAATCGCTCCCTCTCCATCCAATTGCGCCAATCGAACTCCCTGGACCGAGCTCCGGCACGGTGCAAAGCCCTTGAAGTGTAATCGCCTGCGTTTCAAGTTAAGAGCCTGTGGTGAAAGTCGAGTTTTGAAAGGACGCAGCTTCAGCGGTGCCGTAACTCCTATGGAATGAACGGGGCTTTAGCTGCTGAGAGACGTTTTCCTCGGCCAAGTTACTTTCACCGCAGGCTGTTAAGGCTCGAAGCTGCATCGCAAGGGAGGGAAATGGATGCGATTGACGGTCAACGCGTGTCCTGACACAATGGGCGGTGTACGTACACGACCATGCGCGCCACTCCGGGCTCATTCCCGGGCGAGGTCGCAGGACGCGGGTAAGAAACCGGTCTCTACAAAATCTGAGATTCCCTAATGAATCGGGCACCAAATCGCGCCATTTGGAGGCTTGATTTCAATACGTTCATCCTTTGCAAGCGTTGAAAACAAACAAGATAAAGAACAATTTTATACACCATGCCGAGAACGTCCGCTGCGCAGAAAAAAAGAGAAACTGATCTCTTGACAATGCCAATAAACGGGGCATATAGTTCCGAGCCAATGGTAATTCGTGCTCAGAAAGCGCGTGAATTGCAGGAGCGGGACCTTGGGCATCGAGGCTAAGGCCACAGAGTTATAGATTGGCCTGACGCCTTGAAGCGCCAGGTCCATGATTCTCGATTTTCCGGCTAAGCGAATGGACCCGGCCAGGAATTGCGATGATGGCAGGAATTTGAATCGGTTTGTTGTCGAGGTTGATCGACAAGAAGAGCAGAACCCGAACACTGGAATCGCGAAGCACCGCAACTGAAATCCTCAAAAGGAAGTAACGGATGAAAATTTTAGCCAGATACCTGACGCACACATTCTGCGAGTGGAATGTGCTCATTCTCGTAATTGCTGCTGTGCTCGGTATGGCACTTTGCGGCCTCAACGCATCGGCGCAGAGTGGCGCCGGCTCCATTCAGGGCACGGTGACAGACTCCACCGGGGCCGTGATGCCGGACGCGTCGATTCGCGTCGTCAACCAGGCTACCGGCGTGGCGGCCGATACGAAATCGAATCGCGTCGGCTTCTATCAGGTACCGGATCTCTTTACCGGAACCTACACAGTGACGGTTATCGCGCCTGGCATGAAGCCCCATACGCATACCCTCGAACTGCTGGCGAGCCAGACAGCGATTATCAACGCGGTTATGACTCTTGGCGGAGTGACGCAAGAGGTCAGTGTCAGCAGCGACTTTGTTCAGTTAACCGACACCGAGGATGGAACGATCTCTTCCACGCTGGACGCGGCCAGGATGGTACAGATCCCGGTGAACACCCGCTCACTGATGACGCTGGCCTACGACAGCACACCGGGGTTCGACGTCCCCAACTCAAACCAGCCCGGACAGACGCCCGGAGCTAGTACGGCAGGAGAACGCGCCGGCGGCCTCTATGGTGAGGCTCTTAATTATGTGGCGGATGGCGTTACCCTGACGAACCGCAACTTCGGCGGAGAGACCAATGCGTCGCTGGCGACGCTGCCCGATCCTGATTCGATCCAGCAGGTCACCCTCAAACTAAGTGATGCTTCCGCTCAATACGCAACGCCGGGCACGGCCGTCATCACCACCAAATCCGGAACAAATCGCGTCTACGGCACCGCTTTCGAGACGGGCATCAATAGCTATTGGGGGCTGGCAAAGACAAGAAACAACCTAAGCGACTATGTTGTACCGCATTATGTGCGGAATGAATTCGGTATGTCTATGGGCGGGCCCATCGTTCTTCCGCATGTCTATCATGGCAAAGACAAGAGCTTCTGGTTCTTTTCCTATGAGCGCTATTCAATAGCGGCTACTCTCAATGAGCTTGTGACTGTGCCCACAGTGGCCATGAGAAATGGCAATTTCAGCGGCGTGACCGATAGCTCTGGTGATCCGATAACGCTCTACGATCCCTCGACCACGGTGTCCAGCACGGCATGTGCTACACCCATACTCGGCGCCAACGGCGGCTTCAGCGCCCCCACCACCGACTCGGCCTGCCGCACGCCGTTCCCCGGCAATCAGATCCCCACGAGCCGTGAGAGTCCCGCGGCAAAGATGCTTTACGACATTTCACCGCTACCCACCAACAGCAACAATCCGTTCATTACAGGAAAAGGAAATTTCACGGCACCGAACGTCACTTATGTAGTTGTGCCGTCAATTACCTTTCGTCTGGATCACAACTTCAACGAGAACAACAAGGCCTATCTGCACTACACCTCGAATAATCAACTCAACCGTGCCCTGCGAAATTATCCGAGTAATTCGGCGGCGACGATTGCCGCCGATGGCTTCCCGGCAGGCGCCAGCGGCTATCAGGCGATTCCCATCTCCAACTTCGGCGCATCGCTTGGATATACGCACCTCTTCTCGTCCAGTTTCTTTTCCGAGACGATTTTGAGCAACCAGTGGCAAATGCAATATGTTGGCGGGGGCGGTGAGCCAGGCCTGAACTATGATCAGATGATGGGACTGCCGAACAATTTTGGCGAAACGGGCTTCCCGTACATTGCGTCGACGATCATGCCATACGGCGGCACGATGTTCAACTACCAGTCGAACCAGAACATCTCGCAGATCGACGAGAATCTGACGAAGACGGTCGGAAACCACCAGATGTATTTCGGCGGCCGCTACCACCACGAGCGGCTCTATTATCTGAACAGCCGGGCTGCCGATGAGGAAAACTTCGGACCTTACACAACCGGTCTCTACGATACAAACGCGGGAAACAGCGGCGGAACGTATCCTGCCGCAGGCAATGCCAACGGCGATTTCTACCTGGGCAGCCCAGCTACGTACTACGTTTGGTTGCAAGCGCCTCCGAGCTGGTTCCGCGACCAGGAGATTGACGCCTATTTCCAGGATAATTGGCACGTGCGCCGGAGCCTCACCCTGAATCTGGGACTTCGCTACGAGGCCCATCCTGCCAGGCATGCCAAAGACGGTGCCAACGATGGTCTCGACATAAAGAACCACGCCATCGTGCTCGGGAATTCCACGCAAAACCTGATTAACCTCGGATATACGACGCAGCCCTTGATCGACAGGATGAATGCTATCGGCGTAAATTTCGAGACTCCCGCGGAAGCCGGGTTTCCCAACGCCTTGTACAGCAATGCAAACCTTGACTTCAGCCCGCGCGTGGGCCTTGCGTGGCAGCCGTTCGAGAACAAGTGGGGCACCGTGCTTCGCGGAGCGTATGGCAGGTATATCTATCCCGAGCCGACGCGCAGCTCAAACCCTGGACCTACGAGTTTGCCGTTCACCTATGAGTACGGGCAGAACTATGAGAACGCGTCCCAGGCGCCGGGTGGCGAGTCAGGTTATCTGCTGCGCAACCCTCAGACGATCGTGATGGGAGTGAACTCCACCAACGTGGTGAGCACTGCTTCGACGGCGACTACCGGGATACTGCCTGGCTTTACCCAGACGGATTATTTTGATCCGGACTTCAGGTCCGCCATGGCTACCGTGGTGAACGCCACTGTGGAACAGCCGCTCAAGTGGAATTCAGCGCTGCGAGCGAGCTATGTGTGGACACACGGCTCTTACCTCGACCACGAGTTCAACCTGAATGGTCACCCCTCGACTGCTGTCTGGGAGAGCCAATACAACGAGGATCCGCCTACCGGGAGCACGATCGGGTCGTCCAATTACACTACGGTCTCAACCGGTCCCTGGGACAATACGGTTTTCGCCGCGGTCGCTTACGATCAAAAGACAGGATGGTCCAACGACAACCAACTGCAGATCAATTACCAGCGGCTCTATCACCATGGGTTCGGTTTCCAGGTCTTCTATGTGTATTCGAAGGCGTTCCGCGTGGGCGGTAACCAGAACCGTGACGGCGTGACCTATTCGTGGGAGAACTACCTCGGAACGATGGAGAACCCGAACGTCACGATCGGTGTTCCCACTGGCAGTGGCGGCGTAATCGGTCCCGTCGCGACTCCTCCAAGCCCGCCGTCAAACGTTGCATCATGGTGGAACTGGCACAAACTGGATGTATGGGAAGAGTATAAACGAGACTCCGCTGTCTCTCCGCAGCACATCGCGTTCAACTATGTTGTCGATTTGCCTGTAGGCCACGGAAAGAAGTTCTTCGGCAACGCCAATCGCTTCGTCGATGAACTGATTGGCGGCTATCAAATCGCTGGTGTTGGACACATGATCTCGCAGATCTTCCAACCGACCGCAACAAATTGGGGGGCGACCAGCCCGATCAAGGTCTACAAGCACGGGTTGCCGATCACGGACTGCACAAGCGGAAATTGCTATAAGGAGTACATGTGGTTCAACGGGTACATTCCTCCCTCGCAGAATGCGAACAGCGGCTACTGCACAAAAAACTGTATCTCTGGGCTCCCAAGCGACTATGTTGCCTACCAGACGCCGATTGACGACGTTCCGGGCACCACATACTACAACGCGAACGAGGTATCTATTACCGGATCCGGCCTGAACGCTGGAAAAGGTGGGTCCGAAAACCAAGTATTTACCAATGGCCTAGCGGGCGCGAATCCCTTTTCAAAGACCTTCATCCAGGGGCCGAAAAACTGGGAATCCGATATCTCGCTGTACAAAGCCTTTCCTATCACGGAAAAAATGAAGATGAACTTCAAAATGGATGTATTCAACTTCCTGAACCATCAGGGTTACAACAATCCGAATGCAACCTCTGGTATACAGGAGTTTGTAGCCGGCGGCACATCTGGAGCTACTTCGTACAACGCCGGACGCCAGGTGCAACTTACGCTGCGGCTGTCGTTCTAAACACTAACATCAACGCAAGCCAGCCCGCGGAAGTTATTTCCGGGACTGGCTTGCATTCAATCTAAATTGTTATGCGCTTTGTTTTCTGGGGAGTGAAGGAGGCTGCCGATGGAGAAAGTTGCAGGCAGGTTGGAAGTCGGATTGGCAGATGACACTCGTCACATTGTAATCAGTCATCCTGAATCAAAGCCAGATGGCAACGGAGTGGGCCATATCATACTGTCGCCGCGACACGCGCGTCATCTGGCGAACGTGCTTATCGATTGCGCGGCGGATGCGGAAGCGGAAGCAACCAGTAGATGCTCGAATCCTTAAATAGGGTTGAGGGTTCCCACCCTTGCGCCAAGAAATGCAAGACGCAGGTTCTTCGACTCCGCTGCGCTTCGCTCAGAATGACAGCAAGGATGGGGCATGGGGTGTCAGTATTTATGGGCCGAATCTATAGCGGTGCGGATCAGCCCCGTTCCGCGGTTCGGCTGGCATGTTGGGCTAAGTCACTGGGCAGTGGAGTCCTGGCCGGAGCAGACTGCGCAGCGACAGGTTGAAAGAGTAACTCATGTAAAGCGAGACAGAATTTCTGCAAACATAAGAGAGTATATTTTGTTTGTCACCATGAATCTGCTTGACGAAATACCAAGAAACCCTGGAGTGGCGTGGCTGTGAGACTTAACCGGAAGTTTACACGAAGCTGTATTGTGTTTGTGGTTGCAGCGCTGATTTCGGCATCTGCGGATGCCAGGTCAGAACAGGTCAGTGACTCACGGCTCCTGAAAGACGATCAGGCCGTTTCGCTTCGATTTTTCGGCTCGACCTCTGCCGATCTGCTTACGCGAGAGCTGGACGAGTCGTTTCGCGGGGTGCTCGAAAAGAATTTTGTGACAGAGCCAGGCAACGGCTTTCCCGCGGGGTTCGTGAGTGCGTCTCTGCCGGGTTTTCCCTGGGAAGGCACCATGTGGTCGCGCGATGGCGGTACTTTCATGCGCGAACTGGTCATGCGCGGCTACTATCAGCATGCGGCGCTGCTTGCGGAATGCCTGATGGACATGGTTCCGAAAAATGAGCAGGGTTTCTATGCTTTTCCCGAGTATTTCAAGAGGTCGGAAGCTGGGCCTGGACCGACTACGGAGCTCGACGGCACCGCATCGATTGTTATCGGCATGGTGTTGCTATGGGAGCGCTTGCCTGACGGGGACCCGGCAAAGAATCGCATTTACGCGTTTCTCTCCCAGGATGCTTCGCCTGTCAATTACCTCAAGTCTCTTGTGAAGTCCAGCCCCCTGGCGGCGGGAAGCGGCGAATTTGGCTGTGGCGTGGATATCCCGGGCCAGTGCTACAACGTGGTGCAAAACAACCTGGCGCGTCTTGCGCTACTGGCCGCCGCCGGGATGGCAAAAGAGTCAGGAAGCGCGTCTCTGTCAGAGGAAGATCAACGGCTGGCAACCAAGATTCAAGACGGCATGGAAAAGTACCTTGTAAATAAGGACGGGTCCTGGATTTGGTGCATCGATGTTCACACTATGAAACCCGATCGCTCGGTTCTCGATTCCGCGCCAAACCGCGGATTCGGCGGAATGAACGGTGTGGCGTCGATGTATGCGGACGTGCTGGGATTTCAGCCGCTGGCTTCGCATTGGAACGGCGCCGGACACAGCGAAAGGACATTTCAACGGGTTTATAACACGCCATTGCGCAAGCAGGAGTTCACGCGCTACGGAATCTGGACGCAGTTCGATCTGCGCGCTGGAGGGATGCTGGCCAGCCCTTCGTACGGACAGGGCTATGCAATCCAGACCATGCTTCTCTTCGACAAGCTGGGCATGGCGGAAAAAGCGTTGGGCTGGCTTGCCGACTCCACGTACAGTCCCATACCTGAATACAAACTGCATCGCGCCTCGCCCTACTATTTTTACGAGCGTATGTACTCGCCGGATGCGGTCGGCAAGGTAGCGCTGGAAGAGGGATGCGGCGCATTGAACCTGGTGAATGTGTCGGAGCCGTTGAAAGTGTCCCGGCTTATGCTGGGCGTGGATGATTCGCTGTTGGGGACCGTTCGAATGATCCCGCGAATCCCTCCGGACTGGAAGGGCGTGGAAGCGCGCAACTGGCCGATTCGCTCGCGTTCCGGTGTGGTAAGAGCGGACATCCTCTTTGAACGCAAAGGGAGCGGCGGTGAATTCACACTGAAGCTCGCTCCCGGTGAAGAGGTTGACGATCTTGAAGTGCGGATGCCCAGCAAGCACGGGTATGTTTGGCGGGAAAAGAAAAATGCTCAATTTGCGCATTTTGTGACCCGATGAATGGCCAGCGATCATCACCGCGCGGTGAAAGGTGTGATCCATATGAATGGAGGACAATCATGCCTGCGCTCACGCGTCTTCTGTTAGCCGCGCCCGCCCTCAATGGACAAGATAACTGCGTCATAAAGAGTATTGTTCTCTAATCCTTGCTTGTGACCTATTGCAAACGGGGATTGAGTCCAAGCGGCGGTATTCAGCGGCCCCACCCGAAATTGGTGCAGAACTACATTCAAATCTCACAGCAGAAGGACACGAATATGAAGAGGCGGACGTTTCTCTTGCAATCAGGAGCTGGACTGGCGGCGGCTGCGCTGCCAGGATTGGCGCAGACGCCGGCGGCTCCGGCCGGCGCGCAGCACGAGGGAACGGCTGCGCTGGCAGCGGCGGCCGGTGGAAAACGGCCAATAGCGCATCCGGGCATTTTGCAGACGCGCGCTGACCTGGAGTTTATGAAGGCCCGGATCAAAGCCGGCGATGAGCCCTGGAAATCCGCATGGAAGATTTGGCTCGGCAGTCCCGCCGCATCGCTCGACTTCAAGCCAAAACCGTTTGTGCATGTGATTCGCGGCGCGTATGCAGCCGGTGAAAAGGGCGGCCGCGAACTCTCAGAGAGTGCGAACGCGGCCGAAAACCACGTGATGCAGTGGTACGTGACGGGAGATGAGGCGCACGCGCGCAAGGCGATCGAGATTTTCGACGCATGGTCGGGTACGTTGGCGGACTTCTTCGAGAACGACGCGATGCTGCTGGCAGGGTGGACAGGCGGCCAGTTTTGCAACGCGGCGGAGATTCTGCGCGCAACGTATCCCGGTTGGAGCGCCGCGTCGCAGGCGCAGTTCAAGCGCATGCTGCTGACGGTGTATGTGCCGCTACTGCGAATGTTTTATCCCGAAGCCAACGGCAACTGGGACGCGGCGATCATGTACACGCTGCTGGCGATCGGCGTCTATTGTGAAGATCGCAATTTGATGGAGGCGGTCTACAGGCACTATCGCACCGGGCTGGTGAACAGCGGCATTACGCGATACGTTTACCCGAGCGGGCAGTGCGAAGAGTCGTGCAGAGACCAGGGGCACACCCAACTCGGGCTTGCTTACCTTCTGAATACCTGCGTAGTGGCGTGGAATCAGGGCGTGGACCTATTCGCCGAGGCCGACAACCGGCTGGCTCTGGGGATCGAGTACACGGCGCGCTACATGCTGGGCGAAGAGGTGCCGGCTTACGGCAAGATCAGCGAAGAGACGCGGGGAAAATTCAGCGACCTCTACCACACGGTGTTGCAGCACTATCGCTACGAAAAGCATATGGAAATGCCGTATACGGAGAAGGCAGCGGCAAAGGTGCTGCGCGCGCATAGCATTGCGACGATGTTTCGTGGCGACAGCGGCAAAACTCCGGTGAAGCTGAAGCCGGCGCCGGCAGCGTCGGCGATCGCCATGGTGGCGGGAGCACAGGCCAAGCCGACGGGCCCGGCAACAACCGCGACTATCACCGTTGCGCCGGGCGGATCGATACAAGACGCACTGGACAAGCTGAAGGCAAGCGGCGGAGGAACGCTGAACCTGGCGGCGGGAGTTCATACTCTGCCAGCATCACTCAGGCTGCCAAGCGGAGTGACAATCGTGGGCACAGGTCTCGGCTGCGAACTGTTTCTCGATCCAGCGAAAGCAGGGAACGAGGCGGCGATGGTGAACGCCGAGCCGGACATGCACGATGTGGCGCTGAGGGATTTTGTGATTGAGGGCGGGCAGGCGCCGGCGGCCTCGCGCGATCCGAACTCTGACGCGGGCATGCGGCGGTCGGCGCACGGGCCGAATCGCGCGGGGATTGTGTTTGAGAGCGATGGGAAGGCGGTGCAGCGCAATCTGAAATTTGAGCACATCACCGTGCGCAACTGCACCTACAACGCGGTGGAACTGTTTGGCGCCGAGCAGGTAAACATCGTCAGTTGCGATTTTTCGGGAAGCGGCGGAATGGTCCCGCCGGGCCCCGGAAAGAACCACAACCTGAAGATGAATCGCGTTTCCCGCGTTGCAATCGACGGTTCGCGTTTCGCCGATTCGATGTGGGGGCATGGGGTCGCGGTGATCTCTGGGCGCGAGGTTACGATTCGCGATTGCGAGCTGACACGCAACCAGTTGGATGGCGTGATGATTGCCGAGAGCCGGCAGGTGACGGTGGAGGGCTGCCTGGCGGAAGGCAATGGTGGCGCGGGGATAGCGCAGGAGATATGGATGGAGCCGAACCTGGGCGTTGTGGCGAAAAACAATATTCTGCGCAATAACGTTGTGGAGAGGTGAGGGCAGTTTTCAGCTCTTATCGCCACGATGGATGAAGTTATAAGATGCCTTGCGAAACTCTGAAATTCAAGACCACGGAAAAGGACAAAGAGCATGAGTGGACGCAGAGATTTTCTGAAGTCGGCAATCGGCAGCACGGCGGCGTGGATGCTGATCCCGTCGCTTCTCGAAGACGTGGTTCTGGCAGAGGATTCGGCCCCCACCGGTACGACGGGGCTTCGCTTCACTTCGGATAGCATATGGGCGGAGTTGTCTAAAGACGCCCCGGAATTCACTGCGTTGAGCATCGATGGGTTGGGAAAAGGCAGGCGCGGGGCCAATATCGTCGACGCTCGTGGCGCGAGTTCCGGCTTTAAAGCCGCGAGCTCCAAATCGGGCGAAACCCTTCGTGTCGAGTACCGTTCAAATGGCGCGGATGAGAATGCGGTACCGGAATGGACGGTTGAATTCACCAGCAAGCGGATCGTTCTCACATCGAAATGGTCTCCGGGCGCCGATCCCGTTCCGATGAACTTTCGTTTCAGCCTGCCGCAGGTTCACAGTACTGTGCTTGGCGCCTTCCGAAAGGATGACAAGCTGCTGGCAGTTCCGGCGCTCATGCACTTTCCGGGCCAGGGTTCGGTGCGCATTTCCGCCAATGTTCCCGCGCTTGGATTGACGTACCAGTCCACCTGGCACCAGCCTCTGGCAACGCTCATGTTTCCTGGCGCGACATTCGAGCACAAGCGCGTGGTCTACACGCTGGATGTGACGGCAATCTACCCGGATGTGCCCGGGATCGCCGGCGATGACCGCTTCGACGCGTTTCGCCGCAATTGGATGAATATTCTGCAGCTCAATCCGGGGTACGGTGGCCTGGCCAACAACACCGCCAGCACAAGCTGCGCGTTCTGCTACTACGAGTTTGCCGATATCGCCGCATTGACACCGCCGCTGGCCGAAGGCTTGACGGCTCTCGATCTTGTGCGCGTGACGCTGGATCGAGTTCTGGCCGGCGGGATGGCGTACGGACTGCCCATGCCGGGAAACTTTCCGACACCGTCTTCGGACACTTTTCCATCCTTGCTGATTGCCGCGGCCCATTGTGCGCGGGCAGGCCGCGACGACAAGTGGCTCACCGCGAGCTACGACGGCATCCGGGGCTGGGGCGAATCCATGCTGGCTACCGATAGCGATGGAAATGGCCTGTTCAAATATAGCGTCAGCGGCAACTCCGGCACCTGGCCGAACGGCTTTCCCATGGTCAGGCCCTCGAATTGGTGGGATACGATCGGCTTCGGGCACGAAGATGCGTATGGGAACGCGCTCGCTTTTCGTGCCCTTCAAGACCTGGCCATGATGGCAGGGATGCTCGGCAAATCCGCCGATGCAATGCGTTATCATGCCGCCGCGGAAAAACTGCGCCGCGCCTACTACGAGCGTTTCTACAATCCCGAGACGGGTGTCCTGGGTGGCTGGCGCAGCGCCGACGGCAAACTCCACGACTACTATTTTCTGTGGGTCAACGGGATCGCAATCCACTACGGGCTGGTGACGAAGCCGCAAGCCAACGCCATCATGGACAAGCTACTCGCCAAAATGCAAGAGGTGGGTTACGACAAATTCAACATGGGATTGCCTGGCAACCTGATCACCGTTGCGCTCAATGATTACGTGCACAAAGCTCCCGATGGCCGCTTCGGCGGCGGCGTGCGCCCCGATAACTCCGATGGTTTCCAGAACTACGAGAACGGCGGGGCCACGGGCTGCTTTGTCTTCTTCACGCTGGCTGCTCTCTACGATCTGGGACGCAAGAGTGATGCCGACAAGATTCTGTTTGCCATGCTCGGAGAATACGACCGCTGCGGTTTTGAAGGACGCGGCGCGAAGGATCGCTCGAACGACTGGCGCCGCTGGGACGGAACTCCCATGGGCGGCGAAGGCTTTCTGGTCGACAATTACTACACCTTGCTTTCTGTTCCCCTGCGACAAGCGGAGACCACTTGGCACAGAGCTTTCCGAACGCCGTCTCTCCCGTAATTATGGAGGCTTTCTTCCAGAATGAATTCTCCGCACCGTGCGAAAGGATGACGCAATCGGCATGACAACAATGAACCGGAGGGAGATGATGGCGGGCACGGCAGCACTGCTGGGCAGCGCGCATCTGCCTCTTGCCATGGCCTTGCGGCCAATGGGAGTTGCGGACGGCAGACCGGAAAGCGCGAATCTTCCTGAGAAACCAAAGGACCTGTTGCGCTCAACTTTTACGCCGGAGCTGTTGTCAAAATCTCTGATCTCCGCGGCAGAGTGGCATCCATATCCCAAGGCGGCTGAGCGCGAAGCGTGGCAGCAGGTGCCCAAAGAGATTGCGAACGCGATCGTGGCCCGCGCCGAAAAGGCCAAAGGCGCGCCGTGGAAGTCACTCCCGGCCACGGTTTTTCTCGAATTCAAGCGTGAGGGAAATCGCTCGCACTTTGAACGCTACTATTTTGTCCGCCGGGCGCGGCTTGCCGACCTGGTGCTGGGCGAGTGCGTCGAGGGCGGAGGCCGCTTTCTTGGCGAGCTCATCAACGGCATCTGGCTTGTATGCGAGGAGACCTTCTGGGGCCTTCCGGCGCACCTGGCCCTGCAAAAGAATCGCCATAGTTCCGGTTTGCCCGATGTCGAAGAGCCTATCGTCGATCTGTTTGCCGACGAGACGGGCGCGACAATGTCCTGGATTCATTACCTGCTCGGCGCCCAGTTCGACCAGGCGAACCCGATGATTACTCGTCGCATTCAGTTCGAGGTCAAGCGCCGCATTCTCGATCCCGCTTTCGAGCGCGACGACTATTCGTGGAAGTTCAGGGAATACAAGGGACAAAAGCACCACCTGGGCAACTGGACAAGCTGGATCGACTGGAACTGGCTGGCAGCCAATCCGTTGCTCGAGCCCGATCCGGCAAGGCGCAAGGCCGCTGTGGCTAAAATCTGCCAAAGCCTCGATCAGTATATGGAGGATTATTCTGCCGATGCCTGCTGCGAAGAGGGCGCCAATTACTGGAACGTTTCGCCAGGCTGCTACTTTGAATGCTGCGTTCTGCTGAACTCGGTCACCCGCGGAGCAGGCAATCCTCTCACCGATCCGTTCGTGCGCAAGATGCTGCACTACATTGCGGACGTCCACATCAACGGGCCTGGTTCGTGAACTACGGCGATGCGCCCTCGACGATTCTGGTGTTCGGTCAATGCCTCTATTGCATCGGGACGGCGATCGACGACAAGACACTGAAGGCGTATGGCGCCATCAATGTTTCTGCCGCCGCGGCTCGCGACGGCGCCTTGACGGAAGGGCAGTGACGCATTGCAAGAGCGATTCCCGATCTTCTGGTTTCGGCCCAGGCGGTTGCCACCGAAAAGCAGGATGCGCTGGTGCGCGATTCGTGGTACCCGGGCCTTGGCCTGATGACCGCGAGAATCAAACAAGGCTCGACCGACGGCTTCTATCTGGCCATGGAGGAGGCTCCCAATCAGCGCTCGCACGGGCACAACGACTCGGGCAGCTTCATCGCCTTCCACGAGGGCAACCCTGATTTCGTCGATATGGGACTTCTTTCCAGATTCAGTTCAGATTAATTTGCCGCCAGCTCGACTTTTCGCGGCTTACGAAAAGGCCGGAAACACGCATCGCTCATTGTTACTTTCCTTAACCGAGAGGTAGGCATGACGCACTTTTTCAGGACTTTCTTACCGATGGTTGTTGCAGGGCTCGCGCTTGCTGCCCAGGCTCAGACGAAGGAAGTGCCGGATATCACAAAGCAGCCCACGCTGTATGTGGTTCCTTACGCGCACCTCGACACGCAGTGGCGCTGGGAGTTTCCGCAGACGATCAGCGAGTATCTTCTAAAAACGCTGAAGGTGAACTTCAACTACATCGACAAGTATCCCCACTACGTAATCAACTGGACCGGCGCCAATCGCTACCGGCTCATGAAGGAGTATTACCCGGCCGACTACGAGCGCATGAAGCATTACATTGCGCAGGGAAGCTGGTTCCCGGCCGGGTCCTCCGTTGAAGAAGGCGATGTGAACCTGCCCAGTCCGGAATCGATCATCCGGCAGATTCTCTACGGCAATACCTACTACCGCAAGGAGTTCGGCAAAGCCAGCAACGAATACATGCTGCCCGACTGCTTCGGATTTCCTGCTTCTCTGCCCACCATCCTGGCACATGCCGGCATCAAGGGATTTTCCACGCAAAAGCTGAACTCCGACTGGCAGCCGGCGCCCATTGTCGGCGGAGAGAACTCTCCCGAAAAAACACCCAGTGGCATTCCGTTCAATGTAGGGCTCTGGGAAGGAGTCGATGGCAAAGCCGTGATCGCGGCACTCAATCCCCTGGCCTATGTCGGCGGAATTGGCTACGACCTGAGCAAGACGCCTCCTTCGGGAGCTGCGTCTGCACAGGTTGCTTTCGGGAGGGCAAGCGTAACCGATTGGGTTTCGCGCATCGCACTTGACGGCAAGGTGACAGGCGTATTCGCCGACTATCACTACGTCGGCACGGGCGACACTGGCGGAGCCACAGACGAAGAATCCGTCAAGTTTCTTGAGGCGCTGGTGACGCAGGGAACGATGGTCCTGCCGCCCCCCGATGCTTCCTCCGGCTCCCACGCAACGGCGCATCCTTCAGACCTGCACTCCCAGCCGGTTCGGGTAGGCGACGGCCCTGTCCGCGTCATTTCTTCGGCCGCCGACCAGATGTTTCTCGACATCAAGCCGGAGATGCAGACGAAGCTGCCGCGCTACAAGGGCGACCTGGAGCTGATTAACCACTCGGCCGGCTCGCTCACCTCTGAGGCCTACCACAAGCGCTGGAATCGCAAAAACGAAATTCTGGCCGACGCGGCCGAGAAAGCCTCGGTGGCGGCAGCGTGGATGGGCGGACGGCCCTATCCGCAGCAGCGATTGAACGATGCGTGGACCTTGGTTATGAGCGGCCAATTTCACGACCTCGCGGCGGGGACTTCAACTCCGCGGGCCTACGAATTTGCGCAGAATGACGACGTGATCGCGCTCAACCAGTTTGCCGATGTGCTGACCAGCGCAACGGAAGCGGTGGCTTCCGCGCTCAACACTGAGACTACGGGCATTCCCGTGATTATCTACAACTCGCTCAATATTCCACGCGAGGATGTGGTCGAGGCCGAGGTCCATTTTCCGGAGGGGATGCCGAAAGCGGTGCAGGTCGCTGGGCCTGATGGCAAGGATGTTCCCGCGCAGATTGAAAATGGCAATGTGCTGTTCGTGGCGAAAGCGCCGTCGGTTGGATACGCGGTCTATGCAATCCACGCCGCAGCCGCAGCCGAGTCTTCGACGGCTCTCAAGGTCACGCCATCGTCTCTTGAGAATGCGCGCTACCGTGTCACGCTCGACGCCGCCGGCGACGTCAACAGCATCTTCGACAAATCGCTGCACAAGAAGCTTCTCTCAGCGCCGATGCGGCTGGCCATCTCAAACGATGCGCCAAAGCAGTGGCCCGCCTGGAATATGGATTTCGACCAGGAGCAGGCTGCCCCTCGCGCGTATGTAAGCGGCCCGGCCAAGGTGCGCATCGTCGAGAATGGCCCGGCGCGCATCGCGATTGAAGTTACGCGCGAGACCGCGGGGTCCCGCTTTACGCAGACCATTCGTCTCTCGGCCGGCGACGCAGGCAATCGCGTCGAGTTCAGCGACGTCGTTGACTGGAGAACGATCTCCGCGAATCTCAAAGCCGTCTTTCCGCTTTCGGCCAACAATGCGATGGCCACTTACAACTGGGAGATCGGCACCGTCCAGCGCCCGAACGCTTTCGAGCGTCAGTTCGAGGTCGCCTCGCATCACTGGATCGACCTGACCGACAAAGGCGGTGCGTATGGCGCAACGATTCTCACCGACGTCAAGAACGGCTCCGACAAGCGCGACGACAATACCCTGCGCCTCACGCTGATTCGCACGCCTGGAAAGCCTTTGCCTGGGCCCGGCGGCAATTTTCCCGACCAACTCAACCAGGATTGGGGCCGCCACGAGATTCTCTTCGGCATCGCCGGACACGCCGGCGACTGGCGCCAGGGCCAGACCGACTGGCAAGGGTATCGCCTGAGCACTCCGCTTGTGGCCTTCACCACGGCGCGTCATGCAGGCGCGCTCGGCCGCAGCTTCTCGCTGGTCAGCGTCGACAATCCGCGCATCCGCGTCCTCGCGCTCAAGAAATCGGAACTGAGCGACGAAGTCATCGTGCGCATGGTCGAGCTGGACGGCCACGCCGCGCCCGGCGTCAAGGTAAAATTTGCAGGCCCCATTGCCTCGGCGCGCGAAGTCAACGGCCAGGAATTGCCGGTTGGGCCGGCAACCGTGACCGATGGCGTGCTCGAAACTTCATTCACGCCCTATCAGCCGCGCACCTTCGCTGTTCGTCTTGGCGCGCCTCCTGCACGGGCCAGCGCCGTTGCCTCCGAGCCCGTCAAGCTCAAGTACGATCTAGCCGCGGCCAGCAATGACGATACGAAATCCCTGGGCGGCTTCGACAGCAAGGGCAATGCGCTCCCGGCGGAAATGTTGCCCGTGGAGTTGAACTTTAACGGTGTCGACTTCCATCTGGCTCCGGCGGCGACGGGCAAGCCCGATGCTCTGATCGCGCAGGGCCAAACCATCCAGCTTCCCGCCGGCGACTTCAACAAGGTGTACATGCTGGCGGCCTCGGCAGACGGCGATCAGGAAGCCGTCTTCCAGGCGGGCGCCCGGTCGGCGCAGTTCGCCATTGAGAATTGGGGCGGCTTCATCGGCCAATGGGATACGCGCATCTGGAAGCCCGCTCCCGCTACGGCTTCCGTCGAAAACGATCCCTCCCACCAGGCTCCGTTGCGCAAGGATTGGACGGTCTCGGCGAATCATGCCACCTGGAACGACGTGACGTATCGCGGGTCGCCATGGTGGTCGCCGAGTTATCCCGAGGATTACCTGGGCCTGGCGCACGGCTACATCAAACCCGCGCCGCTGGCTTGGTTCGCCTCGCATCATCACACCCCGGCGGGACTCAACGAGCCTTACGCGTACAGCTATCTCTTTGCCTATTCGATGGCGCTGCCGCCGCACGCCACCACGCTGACGCTGCCGAAGAACGGCAAGATTCGGATCCTGGCTGTTTCCGTGGCGCGGGAGAATCCTGAGGTCGAGCCTGCGCAGCCGCTCTACGACACGCTGCAATGGACGGACACGAACGAGAAGGAATATGCCGCGGAAAAGCATTGAACGCGCGCGCGTGACAAAAAGAAAAGGAACAATCTGGCTGTCCGCAGCGCGAAAGGAACCATCACAACCAAATCTGGAAAGGTGAGTCATGAACAGAAGAACCTTCAATAAGCTGGCCGGTTTGAGCGCCGCCGGTGCGATGGCGGGCGGTGCCGGATTGTATGCGCAGGTGAGCGGCGCCGCAAAGGCCGCCGGGATTGAGGGCGAAATTGTCCTGGAGGACAACGAACTGCTCGTCGCGTTTGACAAAGCATCCGGCGCATTGACGCGCATGGAGCGGAAATCGACGCAGTGGATCGTCGAGCGGCGGCCTGAACTGGGAGCCTCTTTCCGCCTGCTGGTTCCGTTGCCGAAGCAGCGCGCCAACTTCGTCCTGGGACAAAAGCAGCGCGCCGCATCCGTCGCGAAGGTCTCGGCCAATCGCGTGGAAATGGTTTGGAAGAATCCTCTCAGCGAGCACGGGGGCGTGGTGCCACTGACTCTGACGGCCGCTGTGGAACTGCATGGCGGCGTTCTCACCTTCGAGGCCACACTGGTCAATGACTCCGCGCTAACGGTGGAGACCATCGATTACCCCTGTTTCGGCGATTTCAATCCACCGGCAAAGGGCGAAAAAATGGAAGCCGATCATATCTGGTACGGGAACCTGGTTGTCGATGAAATTCACCCTCACTTCAACAATCAAAAAGGCTATTGGGGAGTGAATTTCCCCACCAAGACCATCGAATCGAAGGAAAGCCTTTTTTGCCTGATGCAAGCGCGGAAGCAGGGACTTATTGTGGAGATGCAGGATCCTACCCAGCCTTATCTTATGGAGTTTACCTTCGAGCAGCATCCCGGCGTCGTAGAGTCTCTCGAAAACATAACTCCGGCGCTGGACAAGTTATCCGGATTCAATGTCCATCTCGAGTTTCGCTGCTGCCATTTTCTCTTCGTTCAGCCGCACTCCGCAAAAAAGACCGCGCCTGTAAGTATGCGCGCTTATAACGGCGACTGGCACGCCGGAGTGGATGTTTACAAGGCCAGACGCGCGAAATGGTTCAAGCAGCCACACATCGCCGAGTGGGCTGAGGATGTGCATTCGTGGCTGCAGCTTCAGATCGACGGCGCGGAGCAGGACTTCTCCATTCCTTATCGCGAACTTCCAAAATATATCGACGAGTGCGCGGCCAACGGCGTAACCGCCATTCAGTTGGTCGGATGGAATATTGGTGGCCAGGATGGCGGCGATCCATGTCTGGATACCGATCCCGGACTAGGCACGTGGGAGGAACTGCATCAGGCCATCCTGTACGCGCGCGGCAAGGGTGTGAAAATGATCCTGTTTGGCAAGCCGATCTGGGCCGACCGCACAACCGAGTGGTGCAAGAAAGAGCTTTATAAGTACGCCGCGACCGATCCCTACGGAATTCCTTACGATATCGATGGCTTCAGTTACACAACTCCCACCCAGTTGGCGGCCATCAATAACAGACGCCGATTCATCCTCGATGTTCAATCCCCGGCCTTCCGCGACATCGCCGCCCGGGAGTTTAAAAAGATCGTGGATCTGGGCGCGGCGGGATGGCTTTTCGACGAGGTCTGCTGGCATGGCCCGGTGGATTACTCATTCAGTCCCGATCATGGATATGCGGCGCCGGGCTATCTTTATGGCGGAGATATGCCGTTGGCGAATCAATTCCGCGCCGTGGCTGACCGCGCCGATCGCGACTTCATCTTTGCGGGAGAAGGACCGGGAGACTGGCTGATGCAGAACTACCCGGTATCGTATTTCCGCATTACAAACAGCTCGCGGCCCGTCTGCCGTTACATTGACTCCCAGGCCCCGCTTATGGTGGCGGCAACGGGAATCGACGATCGCGAAATGCTGAACCTGATCTTTCTGAACCGGTACATCATCAGCTACGAGCCGTTCAACTTCAAGGGGCATGTAACGGACTTTCCGCTGACTCTCGAATACGGCAAAAAAATTGATGCTTTGCGGCGCAGGTACCGGGCGTTTCTTTGGGATGCGGAGTTTCGCGATACACTCGGCGCCACTGTCACGGCGGAGGGCCGCCATCGCCATTCGGTCTTTGTCGCCCGTGGCGGCAAGCGGGCGGTGGTGGTCGTCAACCAGGAATCCAGTAAAACCATCTCGGCCAGGGTAAGTCTTCCTGACGCCGGCAGCCTTGTGGCGGCAACGCCAGAACAACAAGAGAGCCAGCCAACCTCGGGCGTCGTTACCATTCCGGCGCGCTCGGCTGTAGTGATTATGGAGCAATAACAGTATTGAAGAAGGAGACCAACGATGTTGCGTTTGCTTGGTTGCAGTTTGCTCGCTGTTTCGGTTTGTGTGCCAATGAGTGCCGCGGCGCAGGCGGATTCGCCGGACTCGGCGCCCACCATTCGTTCCACCTCAGAGCTTGTGGTGGTGGATGTGGTGGCGACCGATGCGCAGCAAAACCCCATACGCCATCTCACTCAATCTGATTTCACGATTCTGGAAGACGGCCATCCGCAGAAGGTGAAGGTGTTTGAGGAGCACGCGGCGGGGATGCCGGCGCAGTTGGCGCCCTTGCCCAAATTTGCGCCCGGCAAATTTACCAATTACTCTGTCGCGCCCGCCAACGGCGCGCTCAATATCATTCTGCTCGACAAGCTGAACACGCCGATGAATGCCCAGGGCGTGGTCCGGAACGAGGTGCTGAAGTATTTGAAGGAGGCTCCGGCGGGCACGCGCGTCGCCATCTTCGCGCTCACCACGCGGCTCGTGCTTCTGCAAGGGTTCACCTCGGACCCCGCCTTGCTTCGCGCTCTGGTGGCGGGCAAGAAGGGAATCCCTGGCAGCTCTCCGCTCTTGACCGATTCGGCCTCGGCGAGCGAGTTGGATGGCAGCGACCAGGTGGCGGACACCCTCAACGATGCGCTGGGCAATTCTCCCGACGCAAGTACGGTGCTGGGCAATCTGCAACAATTCGAGGCCGAGCAGCAGTCTTTCCAGACCATGCTGCGTGTTCGATATACGGTGGACGCGTTCAACCAGTTGGCTCGTTACCTGAGCAATTTGCCGGGACGAAAGAACCTTATCTGGTTCTCCGGCTCGTTTCCCATCAGCATCCTGCCCGATGCAGATCTTCAGAACCCCTTTGCCGCCGTGGCTTCGGCGGAGGATGAGTTCCGGACTACGGTCAATCTGCTTGCCCGCAGCCAGGTCGCTGTCTATCCCATCGACGCGCGGGGACTGATGACGTCG
>Ga0181535_10002165_pt1 | contig 24416 bp, 23 predicted proteins | sample PEATcosm2014_Bin_44_FD_119774 | JGI IMG/M metagenome (GOLD analysis project Ga0181535, IMG submission 119774) | Peatland microbial communities from MTU Mesocosm Facility, Houghton, MI, USA - PEATcosm2014_Bin17_30_metaG | ecosystem: Environmental > Terrestrial > Soil > Wetlands > Peat | place...
CGGTGAGGGCGAGCTTGCCATTCTTGTAGCCGCGGGCCTCGATAACGCCGGGGGCGTAGGTCACATTCCAGGCCGCGTGCTGGTCCTTCGCAATCTCCTTTGTGCCAAGGCTCTGGCCGTTGAGGAACAGCTCGACCTTGTCCATGTTGGAGTGGGCCCAGACGGCGATCTGCTTGCCCTCGTAGCCCGGCCAGTTCCAGTGGGGGAAGATATGGAGCACGGGTTTCGCGGTCCACCAGGACTGGTAATAGAAAAATGTGTCCTTGGGGAATCCGCAGATGTCGATGACGCCGTACTGGGAGCTGATGTTGGGCCAGCCGTTGGGCGAGGGCTCGCCGCGATAGTCGAAGCCGGTCCAGACAAAGCCGCCCGCCAGCCATTCCTGGGCGTCGCAGAAGCGCCACCAACCCTCGGCCGAGGCGCGGCCGGTTGTGGTGTAAGGATCGTAGGAACTGACGTAGCCCTTGGCGGGGTCGGTGATGTAGATGCCGCGGGTACAGACGGCGCTGACCGTCTCAGTGCCGATGACCGGCTTGTCGGGATGCGCCTTGTGGTAAGCCGCGGCGCCGGGATCCATATAGTTGTAGCCGACCACGTCGCCAACGGCGAGGCCGCCTGAGCCGATGGCGCCGGTGGGTGCGATCGAGACCGGCCGGGAGCCATCGTGACGGGTGGCCACGGCCTTCATGGCGGTGAGAATGCCCACGCCACGCTCGGAATTCGCGGTTCCTTCCTCATTGCCCATGGACCACATGAAGACGCTGGGGTGGTTGCGCGCGCCGCGGACGAGGTTCTCGAACTGGGCGAGGCCCTCGGGGTTGGAGGACATCATGCGGGTCTCGGCGAAGACAAGCATGCCGAGGTCGTCGCAGGCTTGCAGCAGCTCGGGCGTGGGCGGATTGTGGGAGGTGCGCAGGCCGTTGGAGCCCATCTCCTTGAGTTTGCCAATGCGGTAGTACTGAACGGCGTCGGGCAAGGCCACGCCGAGGCCGGCGTGATCGTGGTGATTGCAGGTTCCCTTGACCTTGACGGGCTTGCCGTTGAGCAACAGGCCGCGGGAGGGGTCCATCTGGATGGAGCGGATGCCGAAGCGGGTTTCATAGCGGTCAACGGCCTCGCCATGGGAACGGACCTCGGTGACGAGAGTGTAGAGATTGCGCTCTTCGAGCGACCAGAGCCGTGGCTGGCTGACGACGAGCTGCTGCTCGAGCGTGGCTTCGCCGCTGGCGGCAATGGAGACCGAGGCGGTAACAGCTTTACCCACTTCCTTGCCGGCGGGATCGAGCACGGTGGAGACAACGCGTGCGTCCTTGGCCTCGGGCGTGTCGTTCGCGAGCTCGGTGCGGATGGAGAGAGCGCCGGAGCCGGGCTTTACCTGGGAGTGGACGAATGTGCCCCACTGCTTGACGTGCACGGGGTGGGTCTTGACCAGCCAAACATGGCGGTAGATGCCGGCGCCCTCGTAGAACCAGCCGTCAGAGGAGGTGGCGTCAACGCGAACGAGCAGGACGTTGCGGCCGCCGGGATTGACGAAGTCGGTGACATCGAAGCGGAATGGATCGTAGCCGCCACTGTGACGGCCGATGTAGAAGCCGTTGAGGACGACCATCGTCTCGCGGTAGGCGCCATCGAATTCGAGCGAGATACGCTTGCCTGCGTCGGCGGCGTCGATCTCAAAGACGCGGCGATACCAGCCGACGCTGGTTTCAGGGTAGTTGCGGCCGAGCGGATGGAACCCTTTGCTCGTGAGCGCCTGGTCGTGGACGAAGGGCAGGTCGACGGCCCAGTCATGCGGCAGGTCGACGGACTTCCAGTCGCCATCATCGAAGGCCAGCGTGCCGGCAGGCATGAAGTTGCCGGTTTTTTGGAAGCTGCCGGAGCGTCCTCCGCCGAAGCCGAAATCCTTGGTGGCGTCGGCGGCGTGGCCAAAGTGGAAACGCCAGCCAAAATCGAGGAGCAAACGCTGGCGGTCGGTGCCTGGCTGCGCCGATGCGGGCGCAACAGGGGCTGCCTTATGGGTAGAGAGTGGTCCGGCGGCTTCGTGCGTAGTCTGCAGGGCGGCTCCGAAGGCGTTGAAGGAGGGAACTGCGGCTGCGGGAGCCAGCAAAGAGGATTTGAGTAAGTCGCGACGTGAAAACGCTTTCAATTTGACCTTCCATTCACGGATCTCCGGCGGTTGCCGCCGGACTCCGTCTCTGTTTTGGATTCCATTTGCCCGCGAACGCCAAGGCGCGGACAGTATACACGAAACCACATATCGCCCATTTATACGGTGCGAAAGTGGGTGTATTTCTTCCACGAACCTGAAGACAAGCCATCACTGGAGGAGCAAGTCCGGTTTCAGTTCCGCTATCGGCACTTCAAAGGAAGCCTGAGCCAAATCGATGAGTGAATTGTTGGCCGGCATGGCCGGCTTGTTTTTGAGGGCGGCCGATCAAACTTGAATTTCACATTTATTCATTTGCTTGATTCTGAGGAGTTTAATCATATTTGCTGATAGCGCGGCGCACCCGTAACCTCGCTGCCGATCGGCAAGCGCCAGGCGCGCCGTCTTCGCGGCCATAGAGCCTTGGCTCCAGCCTTTGCGCCTCGGCTGATGATTCATCTGTTCCGGGAATGTCCTCTCCCACCGTTGGCCAGAGGCTAACACCGCTCCGCCACTCAGATGAACGGCTTCGTGCAGCTACTTGCGTTCCATGCCACAGGATGCGGAATTGAACGCAAGTAGTGAAAGCTTATATTTTTCATAGGTTTAGCCGTCCTATTCTGAAATTTTTCCAGGCCCATCCCAATTACGGGCGAGAACTCCCATTCGTAGAGAGCGCACCTTCAAGACACTTTGTATTCTGAGCGCCAGGAAAGCACACTTGCTACAATCATCCCTGACAGAGTGCTCGCCTTAGCTTGTGTCTGCCGACGGTTGGTGACGCAACAGAGTGGGCAACACGAGGTTTCAGCCTATAGAATGAAGGCGGAAACGCTGTCAAATCCGAACTCCGGCAGGAATAGATGCCTTCAGATGTTTCGCCTTCCGAACTACAAGAAAGCGCCGATTCTTCGGCAGTCCCGCTCTCTGCCGCGCCAGTTATAGAGAGCGACGAGATATCCCTGCTGGATATACTGATTGTCTTCGCCGAGCAGAAACGGATCATTCTTTCAGTTACGGCAGCCTTCGCAATTGGCGCGATTATTGTCTCGCTGGTCCTTCCCACTCGCTACACCGCGACGGTAACACTTCTGCCTCCGCAGCAGGGCTCCTCGATGGGTGCCGCGCTGGCCTCCCAACTGGGCAATATTGGCGGCATGGCTGCGCTGGCCGGAGGTAGCCTCGGCATCAAGAATCCCAACGACATGTACGTCGCCATGTTCAAGAGCCGCACTGTGGAAGATGCCATGGTGCAGCATTTCGGCCTGATGCAGGAGTACCGCGCGAAGTATCCCTCGGATGCGCGTAAAGCTTTCGAGGAGGTCGCGACCGTGGACGGGGGCGGAAAAGACGGCATGATCCATATCTCGGTCGAGGACCGCGACCCCCGGCGCGCCGCGGATCTTGCCAATGGCTATGTCGATCAGTTTCGCCTCCAGTCTCAGCATCTTGCCATCACGGAAGCCTCTCAGCGCAGACTCTTCTTCGAGCAACAGCTGGAACAGGCAAAGGATAATCTGGCCAACGCCGAAGAAGCCATGAAACTGACTGAACAAAAGACGGGCGTGATTCAACTCGATAGTCAGGCGCGCGCCCTGATCGAATCGGCCGCATCGCTGCGCGCACAGGTTGCAGCAAAAGAAGTGCAACTTCAAGGCATGCGTACCTATGCAACTGGCGAGAATTCCCAGGTCGTGGAAGCGCAGCAGGAACTGGACAGCTTGCGCGCCCAGTTGGCCAAATTGGGAGGGTCTGAAGACAGTGCGACGGGTGGGATTATAGTTCCCAAAGGTCAGGTCCCTGAGGCTGGTCTCGAATACGTCCGCAAGCTGCGCGACGTGAAATACAATGAGACGATTTTCGATATTCTGGCGCGGCAGTTTGAAGTTGCCAAGCTCGACGAGGCAAAGCAGGGCGCGCTCATTCAAGTTGTCGACTTCGCTGTTCCGCCTGATCATCGAACATTTCCGAAGCGCGGATTCATCGTGATCGGCGCTACTGTGGTGGGGTTCTTCGTAGGACTCTTCGTGGCATTATTCCAAGCCGGCTTTCGGCGCTTGAAGAACGATCCAGAGGCTACTCGAAAACTGGCTATTTTGTCCGGTGCTTTATCAACTAACAGGCTCTGAGAAGAGACTGGACTCTTCACTATCGGTAAAAGTTGGATTCGCTGAGAAAAACAAATTTACCGAGTCGCTCTGCACCCTAACGGATGGTTGCTATGCAGCGGAAACAGTCGAACTTCGCAACAGTTCTGCGTTTAGGACAATTGTAACCCGTGGACTGAAGAGCACGTTGAAGTTCACCGAGTGGAAAACAATGGCAGATATCTCTGGAAAGAAAATTCTATTAACTGGAGCCTCGTCCGGCATAGGGCGTGCATGCGCGCTTCAGTTAATTGCTGCAGGCGCCCACCTTGTGGCAGTCGGCCGTAATGAAGAAATGCTACGCGATATTGGCTTAGCCAAGGAGCAGATTTACGTGATAGATCTGCTGGATGAAGTGGCGATCAAGACGCTTATTCCTCGCCTCAAAGCAGATGTTGGTCCCTTAGACGGTTGCGTGCTTGCGGCAGGGATGCATACTTTTCGTCCGCTAATGATGGAATCCTTCAATGACATTTACCGGCCCTGGGCCATAAATGTGCAGAGTTGTCTTGGCTTCCTGGCACTACTCATCAAAGGGCGTTTGCTTGCGAAGGGGGGGGGCTTGGTGCTGTTTTCTTCCTCCGCTGCGCACATTGCGTCTGCGGGGGCAGTATCCTACGCGGCGTCGAAGGGAGCAATTGAATCTGCAACCCGTGCCTTGGCAATTGAACTTGCTGCGCAGAAAATCCGAGTTAACGCCATAGCGCCTGGAGTGGTTCACACTCCGATGTCAGATGCCCTTCTGAGCAAGCTTACCGTAGCGCAACGGGCTGCATTAGAGGCTAGGCACCCGATGGGCTTTGGCGTGCCAGACGATGTCGCTAGCGCTGTACTATTCTTGCTGTCGACTGATGCTCGGTGGGTTACTGGAGTTGTTTTGCCGGTGGACGGAGGTTACACAATTACCTAATGAGGGGTACTATGGATGCGAGATCGAATTAACGCGTCTGGTCCTGAGTCTTGGTGGTATTGAAGTGATTTTGTTGAATGTGAATACGAGTTTTCAAGACAGCACATCATGTCTGATATTACCGATCACAATGTGATAGGAGAAGGGAGATACGCAATAAATGTCCAAAGAACTAGAGACGGTAGACTTGTCTGCACTCTATACTCCTAAGTTACCCCTGCGGTATGGTACCGAATCTTGCTACATCACTTTGACGGATTATCGCTTTGCTGCAGAGACTATTGCACTTCGAAACACTCCGGAGCTTGGTAAGTACATCAACTATGTCAAGCTAACTCCCGAAGATCAGGAACGCTGGCTTGCGGGCCAGCTCGAACGAGATGACGCGCTGAACTTTGTGCTGATAGCCAAACAGAGGTTTGCCGGAACTCTGAGCCTCTATGATATCAAACATGGAAAGAGTTGCGAATATGGTCGGTTGATGATGCCGGACGATGGTCGGCGCATTTATGCTCTCGCAGCAGAGTTGCTTTGCATGTCGTTCGCATTTGAAATTCTCGGCATCAAGACTCTCTATTGCGTAGTGATGGAGGGGAACAATGCAGTCTTGAACTTCCACCTGAAGAATGGATGGCATCGAGACGCTCGCTACGAGCGCTTTGAACGAGTAAACGGCTCAGATGCGCACCTCGTAGGCCTAAGCGTAGATAGGTCTGAGTGGCTTAAGTGCTTTGCAAAAATGCGTCCACTCGCAAAGAGATTGTTAGCGCCTGTTCTTTTGGAAACTATCTGAAGTTTGACTCGGAGGGGAATTATGAACAGAAAACACTTCATTAATGAGCTTGAAACGTTGCTGGAAGTGATGCCGGGTACGTTGCGAGAAGACCAGCATGTGCGCAATCTGGAGCATTGGGATTCGCTTGCGTTGCTAGGGGTTTTAGCCCTTGCGGACGAACAGCTTCATGGCCAAGTTGATGCAGACCGTTTAGCAAAATGTGTCACAATCGGCGATATTCTTAATCTGTTGGAGGGTTCGACAGTTACAAAGAACCCGCAGCAATAGTTCTGATTATTCCTGGTAGGTGAGGTGCTCAATGAAAGCAAGTATAGCGGGAATTGCATACTGTCTCCCGGATACTCTCTTGACAAATGAAGAGCTGGCCGCGAAATTTGGTGATTGGACTTCCGAGAAGATTACTGAAAAGACAGGCATAACGGAGCGTCATATTGCCAAGACAGACGAGTGTGCGTCGGATCTAGCAGTTCAGGCATGTGAAAGACTCTTTGAGAGAAAACTTTGTGCTCGTGAGAATATTGACTTCCTGCTACTTTGCACACAAAGCCCTGACTATTTCCTACCTTCGACTGCCTGTTTGGTACAGAATAGACTTGGCTTGTCAACAACGTGTGGAGCCCTCGATTTCAATTTAGGCTGCTCTGGATTTGTCTACGGACTCGGGCTGGCTAAGGGGTTAGTTGAGACAGGGCAAGCCAAGAATGTTCTTCTTGTTACGGCAGAAACGTACAGCAAGTTCATTCATGAGAACGACAGAAGCGTTCGTACCATTTTTGGTGATGGGGCCGCGGCGACACTAATACAGTCAACGTTTCCCGATGCCAATACATCAGATGAGCCGATTGGATCATTCATTTACGGAACTGATGGTCGGGGTGCGAAGAACCTGATTGTTCCAGTTGGTGGCATGCGCAAAAGATTTCCTTCTACGGATGAAACGCAGGCCGACGTCTTCGGCAATGAGCGAACGCCATCAAACCTCTACATGAATGGAGGCGAAATATTCAGTTTTACCATTCGAGCGGTCCCGGAAGCCGTTCGCCAGCTCCTGGATAAGATGCGGCTGCGCTTGGACGATATTGACTTGATCGTGTTTCATCAGGCAAATGGATACATGCTCGAGCATTTACAGAAGAAGCTCAAGATTCCGGAAGAAAAATTCGTATTTACCATGGAACATGTTGGAAATACGGTATCCGCTTCGATCCCTATCGCGTTGAGCGAAGCGGCGGCCTCTGGAAGACTTAAGGATGGACAGCGAGTTATGGTCGTTGGATTCGGTGTAGGTTATTCATGGGCAGCGACCGTTATTCGCTGGCGTATGGGCTGTTTCTAGAACTGCAATCGGAGAATGCTACCATGGACAAGTTACTTGATCGTTGTAGAATCATTGATCTGCCGAAAATTCAAGATGCACGCGGAAATCTCACATTTATCGAGGGTGACAACCATGTGCCGTTTGATATTCGACGGGTCTACTATTTGTATGACGTGCCAGGTGGCTCCGAGCGTGGTGGTCATGCTCACAAGGATTTGCATCAGCTGATCGTGGCGATGTCGGGAAGTTTCGATGTCGTACTCGATGACGGCGCGAACAAAAAACGGGTTCATCTATGCCGCTCGTACTACGGCCTCTATGTATGTCCCATGATCTGGAGAGAGCTGGACAATTTTTCTTCCGGTTCGGTCTGCATGGTGCTCGCGTCCAATGTATACGATGAAGCTGATTACTATCGCGATTACGCGGAGTTTATGAAAGCTCGGAGAAAGTAATGATTGTACCGTTTCTTGATTTAGGCGCGGCGTATCGTGAGATTCAAGCTGAGCTTGAACCGGCCATTTTAGCTTCCCTGCATTCCGGCTGGTATATAGGCGGAAGTGACGTTGAGGCTTTTGAACAGGATTTTGCGGCTTTTACCGAAACCAAGCATTGCATAGGAGTCGCCAACGGGCTAGAGGCATTGCACCTGGCTCTGGTTGCCATGGGAGTCGGTGCAGGGGATGAGGTGATCGTCCCATCCAATACTTACATTGCAACTTGGCTGGCTGTTAGTGAGTGCGGAGCCATTCCGGTTCCGGTGGAGCCTTTAGAATCGACATACACACTCGATCCCAGTCTCATCGAGGCAGCCATTACGGAGCACACTAAAGTTATTCTACCGGTGCATCTGTATGGGCAGCCCGCCGATCTGGATTCGATACTCGCACTGGCGCGAAAACACGGATTGCGAGTATTGGAAGATGCGGCCCAGGCGCATGGCGCTCGTTACAAAGGAAGACGTATTGGTGGTCATGGGGATGCTGTTGCGTGGAGTTTCTATCCCGGGAAGTGTCTTGGTGCTTTGGGAGATGCTGGCGCCGTCACAACGAACAACCCCGAGATTGCCGATCGCATTCGTGTGTTGCGCAATTACGGTTCAAGAGTGAAATATGTGAATGAAGTGAAGGGCTACAATAGCCGCCTGGACCCAGTGCAAGCAGTCGTTTTGCGGGTTAAGCTTAGACATCTGGACGATTGGAATGCTCGACGGTCCGCTATTGCCACACGCTACACAGCGGAGTTGGTGGGCGCGGGGTTGGTGCTTCCTGAAGTGCCAACGTGGGCTGAACCCGCGTGGCATGTTTATGTAGTGCAATGCGCAGCTCGGGATCGCCTACAAAAGGCGTTGCAGGAGGCTGGCATCGGAACGCTGATCCATTATCCTATGCCGCCGCATCTGCAACAGGCATATCGTGATTTGGGTTATGCTGCAGGCCGGTTTCCCATTGCAGAGAACATGGCTGATCGGGTGCTAAGTTTGCCCATGGGACCGCAGCTCCAATCAAAAGATGTGGAAGTAGTCATATCTAATCTCCTGAAGGGCAAGCAAGACTGATTTCCGCGCCATCCACTTTGGCGTTTTCCAATAGGAATCGCGGACGAGATAAAGAGGAGATTGAGGTTCTGACATGATGAACTCGCAGGACTTGACGAAAATGAGTGCACGGCCTGTATCTCTCATTGGACTTTTCTATAATGCCGCATTGACCTTAGAGAGGCACGGTAAGCGCCATGAGGCTGCGGGCTGCACATAGAATTGGTTACTTGAAGTTTGGGCGATTTTCGTCTGCATTCACTTGGAATGATTGTGGCCATAGCTAGGAGGCTACTGTAATCAGAGCCGGAGCGTTCTCGACCGATGATGGTAGTGGATAGCAATCAAAATGGTTCCAGCGACCATGAAAGTGAGAGACAAATGAAGAGTCATAACGGGCCAAAAATCAGCATAATAATGCCTGTTTACAATGGAAGTTTTTATCTGCGCGAAACATTGAATAAGATACTTGAACAAACTTTTTCCGAGTACGAGGTGATCTGCATTAACGACTGCTCTACTGATAATAGCCTAAAGATACTTGAAGAATATAGTGCTAGAGATGAGAGATTTCGCGTATTTTCTACTAATGCCAACAAAGGGATAGTCCCTAAAGTAATGAATTATGCGATACCCTACGTTAGGGGTAATTATTTTGTATATACGTCACAAGATGACTTGTTCTCCAAGGATTGGCTTCAATCGATGTATGACAAGGCAGTAAGCGCGGATGCAGATGCTGTTATCCCAGACGTAGTGTTGTACTATGAAAATGAGCCACAAAAGAACTGCACGCTGTCGGCTTTATGCAGGGATAAGAACAGAGTTTTAACAAACCGCGAAGCTGTTGTGCTTTCGCTTGATTGGAGCATACCAGGTAATGCACTTTGGGCGGTTCGTTTACTGAAAGATATAAGATATTACGATTTTAGCATGAATGCTGATGAATATACCGCCAGAGTGTATTTTCTTAATTGCAATAAGATCGTATTTTCAGGCGGTACCTTTTATTACAGGCAGGATAATAACAACGCGATAACAAAGAAGCTGAGCGAGAATGCGTTTGACTATCCGTATACCGATTTCAGGCTGTTCGAGTTTTTGCGAGAGAATGAGTTTCCTGTTGAGGTACAAGAAGCGATTGCACTAAGGTCAATATATGGGCTGGCCAGACTAAAAATGGTCCTATATAAATACAAAGTGAGAAAATTAATTCCGATGTCGTCTGGTAGCTTGTTATTCTCTTCTGATGGGGCAGAACGGCGAGTAAGAGGATGCTTTGGTGCATTACAGAGTGTTGACGTGCTTCGGTGTATTTCGTCAATGACAGGATGGAAGGCGCGTTTGGCGAAAATCATGCTAACGGACTATACGCTATTTACAGCAATTTCTTTTTTGGCCTTTCTAGCAAAACTGGTGAACGGGCGATGGAAAAAGCTCATCATCTTTTTGGCTACTAGAGTTTTGCAGCGCACATGATTTTAGTGGGTGCAGAGTTGTGAAGATGCCTTGGGGTGACCTATGGAACCTCTTTTGGCTGAGGAAAGGAATCGGGCTTTCTGGATCTAGGAAGAAGTGCTGCGCTTCAACTTTGATGCATATTTTGTAATTGGATTCTTCATTGGGATTTGCTGTGCGGATATCGAGGGTCTCGTGCCGATGGTTGTCGCGCGAAACAGATCGGGTTACGGATGACTGAGGCGAAAGCATCGTACCATCGCATCTTGAGAAGTACTTCCATTGTTGGCGGCGGTTCGTGTGTCAATATTGCAATTGGTGTGTTGCGCACCAAGGTTTTGGCTGTGTTACTTGGACCGGCGGGCGTGGGTCTGGCCAGCCTCTACACGGGTCTTATGGGGACCGCATCCACAGTTGCTACCATGGGCCTGGGCCCAGTGGGCACGCGCCAGATTGCAGAAGCTTGCAGCAAAAACGATGCGCACGCAATCAGGGTGGCGCGGCGCGCCTTGTTCTTGGGTACCATGGTCCTCGCCTGTGCCGGCGGACTGGTTGTGTGGTCTTTGCGGTCGGTTCTGGCCGTTCATGCACTCGGCAGCGTTTCCTATTCTGGTGGAGTCGGGTGGCTTTCGATAGGGGTGGCCCTCTCGGTGGCCGGAGCATCGCAGGGTGCGCTGATCCAGGGCATGCGCCGCATTGGCGATATTGCCCGCCTGAATGTTTTTGGGTCGGCGATCAGCACGGTTTTGGGCATCGCCTTGTTATGGCGATGGGGCAAGGCCGGGCTAATAGCTTATGTACTTATCGCCCCTTTGGCAAGCTTCGTACTCGGCCACATATACGTATCGAGACTGCCGGCGGCCGGAAAAGAGGAAGTTACCCTGTTGGAGTTGTCCCGCGAATGGAAGATGCTCATTCGCCTCGGATTAGCGATGGTGTGTGCAGGGCTGGTTGGATCTTTGGCCCAGCTCTGGATACGGATATATGTCGCCCGAGTTCTTGGCGCGCAGTCTCTAGGTCAATATCAGGCGTCCTGGACTATCTCAATGCAGTACGTCACGTTTGTTCTCGCGGCGATGGGAGCAGACTACTACCCTAGGCTGACTGGGGTAATCCATGACGCCAAAGCCGCTGAGAGGCTTGTAAACGAACAAACTGAGATCGCAACGCTTCTGAGCGCTCCCGTCTTCGTAGCTATGATGGCGATGACGCCTTGGGTTATTCACTTACTCTATGCGGCCTCCTTCACTCCCGCGATCGAGATTCTGCGTTGGCAGGTATTGGGCGATGTGCTCAAAGTGATGAGTTGGCCCCTGGGCTTCTTGATTTTGGCAGCGGGCGATGGAAAGACCTTTTTTGCAAGCGAAACCGCTTCGTCGCTCGCTACAGTTGGCATCATTATGTGGCTGGCGCCGGTCGTGGGCTTGCCCATTACTGGCATAGCCTATGCGGTGATGTATGCCCTTTACCTGCCGCTGGTGTATCTGCTCGCACGCAGGCGAATCGACTTTCACTGGTCTAGGTCCGTTCTTATGCTGTCCATCGTGACGTTCGCGATATGTGTTGGCGTGGATATTCTCACCGCCCTAACGCATTGGGGAATGTGGGTCGGATGCGCAGCAGCACTAGCGTTTGCTGTATTCTCGCTGGGAAGGATAACCAGAATGAGTAGTCTGGGTGGTCCTGTAGGGCGCTTAGGCGCAATCGCGCGTAAGTTGACAGAGCGCTAAAGGGTAAGGAGATCCCCCGGCTCTGCCGGGGTGGCAGTAGAACTTTGAGAATTCCGGGAGTATGTTTTCTCTCGAATTGCCTGCGCTGTGGCAGTGAAGACAGCAATACGAGGCTTTTGCTTTTGTTCTTGCTTTTGCTTCGGACGGTTGCGAAAAGGCCCCTTTGAGGGGCCAGCAACCGTAAAGCCACCGGCTCTGCCGGTGGATACTTACAGGGAAAGGAGATCCCCTGGCTCTGCCGGGGTGGCAGTAGAAGTTTGACATTTACGGGAGTTGGCATTTATTTCGGCTCCAAGCGATGCCGTTGCGAGCAGAAAAATGGTTGGGATTTTTGCTTTTGTTCTTGCTTTTGCCTTTAACGGTTGCGGTCAGGCCCCTTTGAGGGACCAGCAACCGGAAAGCCACCGGCTCTGCCTGCGGATACTTACCGCCCGCTACTGCCTCTGGAAGCACATGCTACACTATGACTCGAGTAAAATGGGAGGTTTACCGGCTCGGCCAGGGGGTAGTTAAACTTGGAGAATTCCGGGAGTACTTCCCCGGCTTTTGCTTTTGGATTTGTCGATGCTCATTGTCGAACGAACTTCATGCTGTTGCATTTGCTATTGCGTTTTTCTGGTTGCGATCAGGCACTTTGAGAGGCCAGCAACCGAAAGCCTTCGTCTCTGCTTGTGTCATGAAGAAGAGTGAGTTACGGTCTGTACGAAAGATGAGGGTAGGCCCCTCGGAGCCGCCCTGTCGGGAGAGGCTCCAAACAGCCACGAGTTGCTTCGGTCAAAACGACGGTGATGAACGCTCCTCCTTGGATGAAGGGCGACAGCCTTTCGCGGGCTGTACGCGTTCGATGACGCGAGAGCGTCATTTCCGGGTATCGGGGCGCAATTTCCCGGGCCGACTCGGCCGGAGGGTCCTTACTAACAGAAATAGGCAAAGGATAATTGCGATGAACAGTCAAGACTCCCCGCTCGTCACGGTAGTGATCCCTATTTATAACCATGAAAGATACGTCTCTGAAAGCATTCAAAGCATTGTTAACCAGACGTATCGTAACATCGAGATGATCGTTATCAATGACGGCTCTAAGGACGATTCTCATGGACGGGTTTTATCCCTCGCAAAGACATGTAAGCAGCGGTTTGTTCGTTTTGAATACATTTACAGACAAAACATAGGCTTATCTGCCACATTGAATCAGGCGCTGAGTATGGCCAAGGGAAAGTATTTCACTGCACTCGCCTCGGACGACGTAGCTCTCCCTGAAAAAATCGAGTTGCTGGTGAATGCGCTGGAAGCCAGTGGGCCGGCATGTGCGGCGTCTTTTGGAAACGCCTTGTTTATTGACAACAAGGGGCGAAAAGTGCGCCTGGACAGCAAAGGCCGGATCGTGGAGAATCAAAATAGTGGTACATATAGTAACTTTCTTGAGTATTATTTGAGACGGCGAAGCTTCGATTACATGGGACCTGAATTCGGAACCTATAGAACACTAATCGATGGTAACTACCTGCCTGCAATGTCCAATATCGTTAGAACGGCCGCGATTTCCGAAGTCGGGGGCTGGACTGCAGGAAACTTGATCGAGGATTGGGAGATGTGGCTGAAGCTCTCAAAGAGATATAGCTTTGTATACGTTGACGTTCCCGTAGCTTCTTATAGGTGGCACGAGGATAACACAGTGAAAGCAGGCGGTGGCGTCCCCGCCATTTACTCTTCGCTATCTATCGTAGAGCGGGAAAAGAAGTATTGCAAAGAGAACAATATGCTTTCACTATGGAATAGGTCGCATAACAGATTAACATACGCATTATTACGAAATGGGAAGTTTACATTCGCCGAAAGATGGTCGATATTAAGGAAAACAGATAAGGCACAGCTATTGATTTTTACTATGTGTTTGGTCGCCAGAAACGCTATGCGGAAGATTTATGATAGGGCGAACTCAGCAACGAAACGCGACGGGTTTGTTAGAGCGTAACTGTTCTGAGATGACCTGATGCGCGGTTTTGTAACCGAGGCATTTTTGGGGTCTGTAGTTCAGGCGATGTTGTGAGAGAACTATTGCTTTGCAGGTGACCTCTAAGAGTTTCCGGTGCTGGAAAAACAGGGACAGCATGCCGTTAAGGGTAAGCGTGTGAAGTTTCCCTCTTGACCGGGAGGCATTGTCTGAGGGCGAAGTGTCTGAGGTGGTCCCGGTTGTTCGGACAGTTTTTGTTTTTTCTTAAGTGGAAGTTCTTGTTCTTGGTTTAGGCTGCCAGAAATTCCGGCAGGCGGTTGAAGTATATCTGGTCGGGCGTGAATGCCCCCAGGCTGGAATGCGGTCTGATGGAATTGTAGAACTCCAGGTAGCGACCGATCAGCGTCCTGGCCTCCTGGACCGTTTCGTAGGCATGAAGATAGACCTCCTCGTACTTGATCGACTTCCACACCCGCTCGACGAATACGTTGTCACGCCAGCGCCCTCTGCCGTCCATGCTGATGTCGATTCCATTCTTCTTGAGCTGCCCGGTGAACGCTTCGCTGGTAAATTGGCTGCCCTGATCGGTGTTGAAGATCTCTGGTTTTTCATTCTTGGAAAGAGCTTCTTCCAGTGCCTCGATGCAGAAGGAAACATCCATCGTGATCGACAACCGCCAGGCGAGAACGCGGCGGCTGAACCAGTCCACCACCGCTGCCAGATAGATGAATCCGCGCGCCATGGGGATGTAAGTGATGTCCATCGCCCAGACCTGGTTGGGCCGCGTGACGGCCAGGCCGCGCAACAGATACGGATAAATCCTGTGTCCTGGCGCGGGTTTGGAGGTGTTTGGCTTGCGGTAGATGGCCTCGATCCCCATCTTTCTCATCAGAGTTTTGATGTGCCTGCGGCCAACCTCCAGGCCTTGTTGCCAGAGCAAGTCGCGCAGCATCCGACTGCCGGCAAAGGGATAGTTGAGATGCAGCTCGTCGATGCGCCGCATGAGCCACAGATCCTCAGCCGAGATCGGGCGCGGCTCGTAGTACACGGTGCTGCGGCTGATTTCAAGGACTGCGGCTTGCTTCTGGATGGAAAGGTCGTGCTCCGGGTCGATCATCGCTTTGCGCTCAGTAGTCCCGCCTTGGTGAGCGCACCTTCTAAAAAACCGTTCTCCAGGTCAATTCGCCGATCTTGGCATGCAGGGTCTTGAGATCGACTGCTGCCGTTGCTGACTCGGCCTTGGCTTCGCCGCCGAAGATACCGGAGGCGCCTTCAAGCAACTGGCCCTTCCACTGCGTGATCTGGTTGGCATGCACGTCAAACTGTTCCGCCAACTCTGAAAGTGTCTTTTCGCCTTTGATCGCGGCCAAGGCCACCTTCGCTTTGAAGGCCGCTGTATGGTTCCGGCGTGGACGTCTGGTCATCTGCTCTCCTCATCCCAGCCATTCTAGGCTGCGGGCGAACAGAACCTCCACTTAACCCCCTGTCCGAATTTCCTGAGCCGGCTCTCAACGGACCGGCCGAAGGCCAGGTTCATCACCTTAAGCTCATCAAGCGTTCCATGTACGGCCGTGCCAACTTCGATCTCCTGTGCCTCCGCGTTCTCCTCGCTGCATAAAACATCGCATGACCAAGGGCAGGATTCCACGTGGGGCCTTCATCAAATGTGAGGAAGAACCACTTTTCCTCTGCGACAGGCAGGCGCTAAGGCGCCGTCTTATGGTCGACTCCTGCGTCGTCGCGCCAGTTTTGGAGAGGCAATGTCGATACTTCGTGTTTGTGTTAAACTCTAAATTGTATTAAACTCTGGAGAATAATGAGGGGAGCTATGTTGTGCACGCCGATACTGCCTACGCAATTATTGTTAAGCACAATCCTATAATCCTACCGCGGGGCTTCTCGACAATACTGCAACCTCGCGTCCAGTACCCTGGCTCCGTGTTGCGGATACTTCATCTATGGATCGGCATCCTGACTGGCATGTGCGTTGCACCTTCACCTATGGCTTATAGGGTGTACGGATCATGAAATATTTCCATGGTTCTGCTATTGAGCAAATGGACAGTTCATCGCCCGATGTTTCCATAATCCTTGTGAATTGGAATACTTGCGCGCTTACGCTGGAGTGTATTGAGTCGATACGAAAGAACACCACCGGAGTTTCCTACGAAATCATCGTGGTAGATAACGCTTCCAGTGACGATTCGGTTGTCGCGCTCAAGAGTATTCCGGGCGTACATCTGATTGCCAATTCCACGAATGAAGGATTCGCGCGAGCAAATAATCTCGCCATGAAGATTGCCAAGGGCAAAGCGTGGCTTCTCCTGAACACGGATACCATAATCCTGGATGACGTCATTAAAGCTTGTTGCGATCTTCTCTGGAGCGCTCCCTCGGTTGGCATGGTTGGCTGCAAAATGCTTAATGCCAATCTATCGCTTCAACCTTCATGCTTCAAATTCCTTAAAATACTGGCGCCATTGCTGGGCAGAGAGGCATTGGTCAGCCGGATTAAGCGATGGCGCCAACGGAGCCCCTATTTTGCTTGGAGATACTCGGATGCCGAGCACTTGCACCGGCTTTCCCCTGACTGGATCATGGGCGCCTTTATGCTGATAAAGCCCACGGCAGCCTCAGCGTGTGGGCTGCTCGATGAACGCTTCTTCATGTACGCTGAAGATATGGAGTGGTGCTACAGATTCCGGAAGAATGGCTGGCACATCGTGTATACGCCTGATTGCTCCATCATACATCTTGGTGGATCGAGCAGCAGCGCCGTTCCGGAAGACACAGTTCGGCGCCGCGTGGCGGGTTTAAACTTGTTCTTCAAAATCCATCGGCCTTGGGCGCGGCGGCTTTATTTGGCGGCTGAATTGTTAGGCTTACTGCTGGTATCCATGGTTGCGTCAACCGTCTATCGAAGACGCTTCTTGGCTCAGCCGCATCTCCAGCAACTGCGATCGCTTAAAATCCAGGAGATATGGAAGGTTTTGTTTTGAAGAATCGATCTACAGGCGCTCCGTGCCTTAGAAGGTCCGTTCTTGCCAGCGGATATCGGTTTCTATCGAGGAAGTTGAGTAAGGTCAGCGTTGGTCCAGGAATTCACAGTTACAAAGGCGTTGTCTCGACCTTGCAGTGGGACATGGGTTTTGTTTTCGGCGTTTCACAGGGCACTGTCGTCACGGATTGGGACAGCACGCAGCGGTCGGGCCGTCGAGGCCTTGTTCTTACCGGTTATAATGAAGCGAGTTTTGGGCGAGTTGCAAAAAGCGCCGTTGCGATAGAGGGGAAAAAACAGGCGCCAATTCTGTTCGTGAAGTCTTGGAACGAATGGGCAGATGGAAATACGGTAGAACCTCTCTTTCACGGGCATTGGTCAGTTGGGTCGATCCTTAAAGGTATGCTGCGCCATGAGTAATCGAGCGGTCTTTCTGCGCCTTATTTTCGCGGCTTGTGCGGTTCTCGTGTCACTCGCGATGCTTTTTCGCCCGATTCCGAGCATTACGGCCGCCAACGACACAGGGCGTTATGTTGCCAATCAATTGCAAGCCTGTTCCTTGCCTGCTTTAGAAGACGATTCCGGAACCATGGCCGAACGGGCCTTTTACTTATTGATGCGGCCCACATGCTTGGGCGGTACGCCGCGCATATTCTTGTTTTGCGTGGCCATGGCAGTTCCAGTCGCCTTATTGGTGTTTGCGAACTGGAACCGGGAAGGAACACTTCTGCTTGCCAGTGGAATGCTGATCAGCACCGTCGGATTCGAGTTCATGACCAATGCGATGAGGCAGGGAGCAAGCATGTTCTTTCTGCTGGGAGGATTTTACTTCAAAAAGCGTCTTCCAAAAATTGCTTTTGTCGTCACAGCATTGCTGCTCCACGACTCCAGTTGGTTCTTTGCTCCCCTCGTGATTCTGCTTGCTTACGGCACCGGCGGCCTCCGCAAGAAAACGATCCTGCTTTGGGCGATTCCGGTGTTGGCTGGCGCAGGCTATCTATTCACTCTAAGGTTCCTCTCAGAAAATGTTCAGTTGTCTACTCTTTTTGGCCTTTACAGTGAGAGATACACTGAACAGCTCTCCATGCCATTTCTTCTCTATATTATTCTTCCTCTGTTCCTGGTTTTCGGACTACGGAATTCCAACAGAAAAGACAAACCGTCTAAAGAGGAACGGATTGTTTTCTGGTATTCCGCAGCCTTATTGGCTCTCAGTATAGTTATTTTCCCATCCATCACCTATCGATTTGCCATGACGGGAATAACCTTGCAGCTCTTTATGGCTATGCGTTCTTCTAAACTTTCGGTTCTTTCCAGCGCATCGATCGGTGGTGCCTTCATCGCTCACTTTATGATCTATGTGTTTATCTCCAAGAATGTGATGGCAGTGATCCATGGATAGGCTCATTTCGGTGGTAATCCCCACATTCAATCGCCCGGATCAGACCGATCATGCGGTTGAATCGGTCGCTCCTTCGCGTCCCAGTCTCTTTGAGATCATCGTTGTGGATGATTGCGGAAGCACGCCCTATGCGTATGATCAAGCCTCAAACCATAGCGGCGTCGCCGTCCGCATACTTCGCACCGCGGCCAACGAAGGCCCTGGGCTGGCCCGCAAGCTGGGAGTGGAGCAGGCTGAAGGATCTGTCATAGCGTTTCTGGATTCAGACGATGTCTTTGAGGCGGGATGGCCTGACGCCATCCTCGCGGAAGTTTTCCAGCATGGAACTGCGTTCCGAGATAGCCTCTTCATAGCCGGAAATGTCTCTGGGGGGTCTCCCATGCAATGCAGGTGCATTCATGTTCTCGCCTCAGTGCCCGAAGCTTGGAAAGGGACTTGCGTGCGCCTAGCCGCGATCGCCTTTAATCCATTTTACATTCCGGCCACTGCCATCTCGAAGCATCTCTGCTTGTTTTCAAATTCTCTTCGATACTGTGAAGACTACTTTACAAATGCGATGGCAATTTTCAGGGCTCGGAGAATTTCTGTTCTGCCCGTGACAGCCTGCCTACTCTCGCGACCTGCTGGAACTCCTGGCGGACTGACGCATTTTCGGCGAAAAATGTGGAGCGGGGAATTCGAAGTTCGGAAGAGAATGTTATTCACCCAGAGTATCCCCCTTCCATATCGGGCGCTTGTGCCCTTGGGGATGACCTATGCTCTCGCCAGAAATGCGGTGAAGTCAGTGCTCGGTTGCGCAATGAATTTAATTTCTAGCTCCAGGTTTTATGGACCCAGACGCGGCAAGCGCCGACAATAACCAATCTGAGACCTTTTGCATCGCGATTCTTTGCACCGGCAGTATTCCAACCGACTATGCGGTTATGACGCATATGTCGATGAGATCTCGAAGCGTTCACTTGATGGCACTGCCGTATTGCGGTAAAATATGAGCCTATAGAATGTTATTTTTCACAGGTTTGCGGTACGGTAGAACTAAGCGCTGCAAGAGGAGCATCGTTATTGTGAACTGGATTAGCCGCAACAGCACGTTGATTGTGATTATTGGAGTCGCTATATCTTTTTTATGCGGCGCAGTGATCGCCATCCATGCCGGTCCGCTCTTAAGCTACCCTGATGAGCGTGATTGGACCCAGTTGGCAACAAGCCTGGTTAGGGAACACACTTACTCGTATGATGGAATACATGCGACGGCATTCCGTCCTCCCGGCTTTGCCTGTTTCCTCGCTTTGCCTGTCGCGCTTGGCATTGGTAACACGGGTTTACGCCTTGTAAATCTATGTATGCTGGTGCTTTCGGAAGTATTGTTGGCCTTGTTGGCACGGCGACTGTTTTCGAAGTTTTGCGCAGCAATATCGATTATGCTTGTGCTTTTCTATCCGGTTCTTGTTTATACGGCTACGCTTTTGCTCCCACAGACATTCGGAGCAATGCTTCTGCTGCTGGGTATTTGGCTACTGATCCGCGTTGAGAAGCCAAGTACGTGGAGCATCGTGCTGGCAGGGATAGTGTGGGGTGTGCTGATTCTTACCATCCCAACATTCGTGTTTGTTATGGGATTGTTCGGAGTGTGGCTGCTATGGAAACGCCAAGGCCTCAGGCGCAAGATCCTTCTTTTTGCTGCACCATTGATCCTGCTCATCGGAACGTGGACGGCAAGAAACTACGTCGTGTTTCACTCGACTTTCTTTATTGCCACAAACGGCGGGCTTAACCTATTACAGGGAAATTCTGAACATTCAAAGGCGATGTCGGGGAGCTCTACTGATATTGATAAGTATGTCGCTACGTCTAGTAAAATGTCTGAGATTGAGAGAGATAGGTTTTTCAGAGACTCGGCGATGTCATGGGTCAGAGAGCATCCGGACACGGCGCTTCATTTATATGTCTTGAAGCTCGTGGAGTATTTTACTTTTACGGAAAAGACAGCCACTGAGAATTTCGCAAGCCAAGCGGAGCAGCCGTTTTGGCGAACACTAATTATGCTTTTCACGTATGAGCCATTATTATTGCTCCTGCTTGTACGAATCGCAATTGCCCGAAGGCATCCAATTTCCGAATTTGAGGTTCTTTTTGCGTTTTTGTACTTTATGAACGCCCCTTTTGCGTCGATCTTTTATTCGCGGATTCGATACAGGCTGCCAATGGATTGGATTTTGTTGCTTTTAGATGCGGGCATGATCCAAATCGTCTTCAGCCGCTTTTTCTCCCGCCAATTGGTGCAGGCAGATAAGCGAGTGTGCATCGAATAACGGCGGCTGTTCGACCAGTTGTTCACCGCGACCTTTGTGTTCGTGACATTCAATCGGCGGCACGCAGCATTGGATATTCCACTTTAGTGCAACGCAGGTAGATTTGAAGATGAAGCTAGCCATCCTTGGCACACGCGGAATTCCGGCTCGTTATGGTGGCTTCGAGACTTTCGCCGAGAAGCTCGCAACCGGACTTTCTGAGCGTGGATTCGATGTGACTGTCTTTTGCGAATCCAGCGAATCCGCAGAGCCCGACGTCTTTCATGGCGTTAAACTGCGTTATATTACCGCTCCCTCGCTGGGTTCGCTCCAGACTATTCTTTACGATCTGAAATGCCTATGGGATGCACGCAATGGATACGATGCCGTATACATGCTTGGCTACGGTGCCGCCCCGTTTTGCGTGATTCCTCGGCTTTGGGGCACGGAGGTGTGGATTAACCCCGACGGACTGGAATGGGCGCGCGCCAAGTGGGGCTTTGTCGCGAAAAGCTACTTTCGCTTGATGGAATGGATCTCTCTTTACGCAGCCAATCGCATCATTGCGGATGCGGAAGCCATCTCGTCGAGCCTTTCCAGTCGTCACGGCAAGCTCCCAGTATGCACTGTGATCCCATATGGCTGCGAAGTGATTGAGGTTCCTCCTCGGACCGAACCGCTTTCCGAGTGGGGCCTTGCTCCTCAAGACTACTATCTTGTTGTGTGCAGGCTGGAACCCGAGAACCATGTGCTGGGGATTCTTCAGGCGTTTCAACGGTCTCATAGTAATAGGCAACTCGTCGTGCTCGGAAACCATCTCACGGGAACTTCATATGTCACGCAACTCCGTGCGGTGCAGGATCCACGAATCAGAATGATTGGAACCGTGTACGATCCGGTCAAGCTGACCTGCCTGCGATATCATTCCTTCGCTTATATGCACGGTCACAGTGTGGGAGGTACGAACCCGTCGTTGCTCGAGGCGATGGGGTGCGGCAATCTAATCTTTGCGCACGATAACCCATTCAATCGCGAGACGCTCGGGCCTTGCGGATACTTCTTTGCAAATGACCGAGAACTTACACAGGCTATCGATCTGGCTGAGCAGGAACCTAACGAACTTGCGCGGCTCAGAGAGGCATCCAGGTCACGTGCTCGTGCAAATTATCGCTGGCCAGATATTGTCTCAAACTATGCGGCGCTACTGGAGCGGTTGCCATGCTCGTGAGTGGCGCAGGCAGTTAGTTATAGTTCACATGCCGTTCTCTCGGGAGCGTTTACTGCGCCAGGAAATGCTCCTTGCGGATCTCAAGCTGATTGCTGCGGCAACGCAAGCCTGCGCAATGCCTCGTCCAGAGCAGTTTCCCAGGGAGCGAGGCGGACTGCGAAGCGTGCATGGAGCTTCTCATTCGACAGGCATGAGTTATGCGGACGTTTGGCCGGGGTTGGATATTCGCTCGTTGAAATGGGGGTGACCACTGGCATCTTCCCATCCAGAAGAGCCTGTGCGCGCGTGAAGATGGCTCGGGCAAACCCGCACCAGGAAACCGAACCGCTGCAGGTCATGTGGTAGAGGCCGGCCCAGTTTGGTGTGGAGCCGAATTGACCGGTCAAAACGCCGCAGACAATGGCGTGCGTCGCGTCGGCCAGTTCGATGGATGTTGTCGGCGCGCCGATCTGATCGTCCACGATGTTCAGGGTTTCGCGTTCGCGGCCCAGGCGGAGCATGGTGAGTAAGTAATTATTCCCGTGGGGACCGAAGACCCAGCTTGTCCGGAAAATCAGATATTTGTCACCGGCCTTCTGTATGGCCTCTTCTCCGGCCAGCTTGGTTGCTCCATAAACATTTAGCGGATTGGGCTTGTCTGTCTCGATCCAGGGACTCGCTTTCGAGCCGTCAAAGACATAGTCGGTGGAGTAGTGCACCAGCAGCGCGCCCGTGCGCTGTGCTTCTTCAGCGAGGATGGCGGGAGCCTGGGCGTTGACCGCCATGGCCACGTCAGGTTCGGACTCGGCGCGGTCCACCGCTGTGTACGCGGCGGCGTTGAGAATGATGTCTGGTGCCACGTCGCGAACCATTGTGCGCACCTGATCCGGCACGGCCAGGTCGACTGTGTCGCGGTCGCGGCAAACGATTTCACCGGTATCGGCGAAGCTGCGCTGTAACTCGACGCCAACCTGCCCATAGGCTCCAACAATAAGGATGCGCTGTTGATTGCTCACGCAAAAACCTCCGCATCGCGCAGGGGCGCGCCTTTCAGATCCTTCTCTGAGACAATGGCGTTTTCCGAGCTGACCGGCCATGGAATTCCAAGGTCCGCATCGTTCCACACGATGGTCCGCTCGCCTGCCGGGCAGTAATAGTCAGTTACCTTGTAGGCGAAGCCGACGTCATCGGTGAGGGCGAGAAAGGCGTGTCCGAAGCCTTCGGGAATCCATAGCATCTGGCCATTCTCTTCGCTAAGTTCCACTGCGACATGCCTGGCGAAGGTGGGCGAGCTGCGGCGCAAATCCACCGCCACGTCGAGCACCGCGCCACGTGTAACTCGCACCAGCTTTCCCTGTGGTTGGATCACCTGGTAGTGGATGCCCCGAACTACATTCTTTTTTGAAACGGAACAGTTATCCTGTACCCAAGTTGACGGCAATCCCGCCTCAACCATGCCGCGCAGATTCCATGTCTCACTAAATGCGCCACGGCTATCCCGGTAGATATTCGGGGTAAGTATCAGTACGCCGGGCAGCCCGGTTTCAGTCATCTTCATAGTTCAATCGCCTCTGTCGCAAAATGCGGCTCGTTTTGCAGGGCAAGCAGGTACTGTCCGTATCCGCTCTTTCGTACGGGTTGTGCCAACGCGCCAAGCTGGTCGGCAGTGATGTAACCGAGACGATAGGCTATCTCTTCCGGACAGGCAATTCTCAAGCCCTGGCGCTTCTGGATCGTTTGGACAAAGAGGCCGGCATCGAGCAGCGAATCTTGCGTCCCGGTATCGAGCCAGGCCATGCCCCGGCTCATGACCTGCACTTTCAGGTTGCCGGCTTCAAGATAGAGCCTGTTCAGGTCGGTGATTTCCAGTTCGCCGCGGACAGATGGCTTGAGCGAGGCGGCCATGTTTACTACTTCGTTGTCGTAGAAATAGAGGCCGGTTACGGCATAGCGCGACCTGGGAGCCCGGGGCTTCTCTTCGAGACTGATCGCTTGTCCCGACTTATCGAATTCCACAACGCCGTAACGTTCCGGATCCTGCACGGGATAGGCGAAAACGACCGCTCCGTGTTTCAGCGCCGCGGCTTGTTGCAAGCGCACGGAGAACGACTGTCCATAAAAGATGTTGTCGCCCAGAATCAGCGCGCTGGTATCTCCGCCGATGAAATCGCGCCCGATCAGAAAGGCTTGCGCCAACCCGCCAGGGCTGGGCTGAACGGCATAACTCAGGTTGATTCCCCATTGCGACCCGTCGCCCAACAGCTCCGCAAAGCGGCCCGTATCCTGTGGAGTGGAGATGATGAGAATATCGCGCAGCCCCGCTAACATCAGAGTGCTGAGCGGATAGTAAATCATCGGCTTGTCGTACACCGGCAAGAGCTGCTTTGAAACCACGTGCGTCACCGGGTAGAGCCGGGTCCCCGACCCTCCCGCAAGGATGATTCCCTTCATGATGGAATCCTCTCCTGATAGTTCTTCCGGATCCAATCCAAATACGCTCCGGTACGCACATTCTCGATCCA
>Ga0181535_10002167_pt1 | contig 24401 bp, 13 predicted proteins | sample PEATcosm2014_Bin_44_FD_119774 | JGI IMG/M metagenome (GOLD analysis project Ga0181535, IMG submission 119774) | Peatland microbial communities from MTU Mesocosm Facility, Houghton, MI, USA - PEATcosm2014_Bin17_30_metaG | ecosystem: Environmental > Terrestrial > Soil > Wetlands > Peat | place...
AAACGGCCCAAATGGCGTCCGTTCGTCCAGATCAATTTCAACCTGCACCACCACGACAGTTGGAAACATTTTGTTGACCTCGCCTACTGGAACGTCGAGCTGGGCGAAGACGTGGAGTAACCCTTTCGCGAAGAGACAAAGACAGGGCCGGGCCGGTCAGCGGCCCTTGGCGGATTCAATCAGCTCCCAGAACTTCGGGTTTTCCTGAAGCGCCTCATCCTCGCCCGTGTTCAACCCCGAACGAAACAGGAAATCCTTGAGCGTGTGCCGGCTCATGATGCGATGCACCAGCACGCCCAGCTCATGCCGCTCGAAATAAACGCGGTAATCGCCCACGCGAAAGCGGTGCAGGATGCGCCCGCCCTGCTCCAGCTTGCCGAACTCGTCCAGTTCCGTGCCGAGCACCTGCTGCGGCAGACCGCGAAACTCGCCGAGGATTTGCAGTTGCAATTCCTTGGGCATCCGCGCCAGCTCGGCCGCGGCCGTTGGCGTGAAAATGATCTGAAAGGTATTCATAATCAGTCGGGATTCGAGGGTCGAGGGTCGGAAGCCCAGAGTCAAGAATCAAAGGAACCGTCCCCCAAACCGTCGAAGCTGCGCCGGGCATGAACCCGATGCCATGAACCAAATTGGCTCATGCTGCGATTGACAGGAGGCCGTGCTTCGCTACGATGGTTGTCGGCTGGCGTGCTCGTCTATCGGTTAGGACACGGCCCTCTCAAGGCTGAAAGACGGGTTCGATTCCCGTGCGCGCTACCAACTTCATTTCGACGCTTAAAATAAGGACTTCAATCGGTTTTTCATGCTCCCGGAGGCCGAAATGCATAACATACGCATAACACACTCGCCGGTGGTTGTCGTGGTTTTGCTGGTCGTATTGGTCACTCGTTCTGATTTCGCCCCTCAAAAAAATTTTCCGCTTGGACCGCCAATGTCCCACCCCCTCTGTCATACTGTCCGCATGAAAATCAATACCGCCGCAAACACGGGAAGGCGAAACGTGAGTTTGTTCAGTCACGGCGAATTTCAATCTTGCCCAAAGCGCGAACCGGCATAATCATGCGCCATCAATTTCCGCTTCATGGAAATCTGCTCTAATTCTGTAAATTCGGCACCGGCTTTTGACGGGTGTCACGCGGCAAACGGGGGCAAACGCCACACCGCTCCTCCAATGATTGCCTCAGGACACTCAAACGACTGGCGTATGTCTTGTGAAAGTTAACCCTCAAACTTTCTTTAATTTCTGTAGCCGCCATGTCTCGCTGTTGCGCGCGTTGGCCGAGGGATCTGGCGAATTCTCCGAGGCGGAATTGATGCGCCTCGTCAAAATTCATTCCGCTGACCAGGAGGAACTTCCCCAGACAGTCTGGCGCAACCTGCGCGAGCTTCAGATTCTCGTTCCCGTTGAACCTGGGAGTGACGTGTATTTACTCGCTGAGCCGGTGGCGGGTTTGCTCGCCTATCTCCAAAATGAGGCGAACCCCGCCACGCCGGAGCTGATTCGTGGCTATGTCCAATCCCTGGAATCTTTGGGACAGCGCCTCTCCGCTGCTTTGGCCACCGACGACATCACCGTCGTCAAACTGGCCTTTGACGAAATCACCGTGACACTCCGTCGCATTTACGCCGACCTCGACCAGACCCACCATGCCATTTTGACCGAGATCGCCAACTACAAGACCGAGCGCTATCGCGTGTCCGTCCGCGATAAATTTCGCCGCATCGTTTATTGGATGGACCGCTACGTTGAACCGATGATTGAATTGGTTCGCGCCGACGGTCCGATGCGGGCCGCCTTCGACGAGACCGAGCGCCTGCTCCAACAGGCACGGGCACAGGCTTTGTTCACCGACCTCCCCGCTCTGGAACGTAATCTCCGTCATCTCCGACTCGTGGGCACGCACGCCTTGCGCGTGTTCATCCAATCTCGCAAGGAAATCCAGCCGCTTTACGAATCGCTCCGGCGCTCCAGTCTCATTGCGGAGGGTGCGGCCCTGGCCTTGCAAAAATTACAGAACGAAGGCTTGTCCGCATGGGGCACCACTCCCCTCATAAACATCTGCGCGCTCCGCATTCAAAACGTTCCCGGCGATAGCGCAATCAGCCTCGCCCTCCGGCGAATCGTTGAACATCCACCCGAGCCGCCGCCCGTGTTGGACTTGGACAAGGAGGACAGTGCGCCGGCTGCGCTCGCGCGGCGGCAGTGGCTCGATGCCTTGCCTGAACTGGTGCGGCCCAACCTGCCGCTCGATGACTTGCTCGGTTGGATGGTTCAGCAGCATCCCGAGAAGGGCCTGCCTGATATCCTCGCTGGTTTGGCCGAGCTTGTTTTCCATGCGGATTTTGATGCCTGCTTCCTCGATGCCAAACCAAAAAAATACCATACCGCCACCGGCCAGCTTTCTGCCAATCCAGTGCAACTCCAATCTACATGACTGAAATCCCCCATCTCGGCGAAATCTTTGACCGGCTCAAACGGGGTGCGCATCTCGGCCCCGACGATGAACCGCTCTATTCCGCCCTCGTCTCGCGTTACGACGATTACGCCGCTTACTTTGCTCCGCTCGGCTTGCATCTGGTTCGCCATGAACGCGAATTTTTCTACTTTGACCCGGAAAATTCCGAGACCATCCCCGACACCTTGCCGCGCATCGCCATCTTCTCCTACATCCTCGTGGACCATGCCGCCAATCAAGGTCAGCCGATGGAGGATTTCATCTTTGGCCAGAATTTTCTCATAAGCTCCCTGCCGCATTTCGCCTTCGACCGCTACGCCGCGTTGTTGCACCAGGTCGAGATTCATGATGCCAAGGGTCTGGAAACCATCTTGCAACAGATGAAGCGGATTGGCTGGGTGCAAATTCTTGGCCCGGACGAATTCCGCTTTCTGCGTCCGTTTCACCGCGTATTTTCGCGCTGTATCGAACTCGCGCAGGCCACCGCCACGCCGCCTGCTGCCGCGGATGCCATTCCCGGCCCCAAGCCATAAACTATGCCTACCGGACCACGCAAAATTATCCTCATCCACTCCGGGCGTTACGAATACGCCGAAGTGGAGCTTTCCGGCGCGTTGCAGATTGTCGGCCCCAACAACACTGGCAAAACCACGCTCATCAATTCGCTCCAGTTTCTTTACTTGAACGATTTGCGGACGATGGACTTCGGCTACAAATGGGAGCAGACGCGCGCCTTCTATTTTCCCAGTGAATACAGCTACATGCTCTTCGAATGTTCCGGCGTGCAGGGCGATTGTGTTATCGGCTGGCGCGGTCAAAGCAAGGCCAGCGGCGCGGAGCCGGAACGCTTTTGTTATTCCGGGCCGTATCAGCCGGACGATTTCTACGATGCCAAAAATCAGGTCCGGCCACCGCGCGACGTCAGCGCCCGTCTCGCATTGAAGAATTTCCGCGCCATCAAAAGCGCGGAGGAACACCGCGAATTGCTCCTGCCGCCCGACGGTGCGGGTGCGCCCGGTCTCGGCATTGTCGCGTTGCGCGATACCGACAAGTATCACCAGTTTCGTGAAACACTCAAAAATCTGCTCACCTTGAGTGCCATCGCCCAGGAACAGATGCGTGACCGCGTATTGATGCTCGCCGGCATCCCGCCGGACCGGCTGGCGTTGAATGCGCGCGAACTGTTTGGCGAGGATTACGACCGCATCCGCGCCCGTCGCGAACGGCTCATTCGTTTCAAAGAACATCAGGACCTTGTTGGCCGGCTCGTGGATAAATTCGCCGAACGGGAAATCACGCGTGGCGAACTCATCTTCCGGTGGACCGACCTGCACACCAAGCGGGAAGCATTTGAAACCGAACACGCCCGGCAATTGGCCCGACATCAGGACGAAAAGGCCAAACAGTTCAAATTGGCTGCGGAATTGACGGCTGAAATTTCCAAACGCCGGGAAGAGTCTGAAAACTACACCGTTGAGCTGGGGCGCGTTGACGAAAAGCTTAAACAGCTTGCTGCCGGCGACCGTGAGTTCGCCCAGTTCACGCCCGACTTGGAACGTGCGGCGATCCAGTCACTGCAACAAAAAGCCCGGGGACTGGATGACCAGTTGCGTTCCGCCGAGAATCAACCGCGCGCCAAAGCGGTCGAGCGTCGCGACATCTTTGCTGGCTTGGTTCGCGAGAAGGAACAGACCATCGCCAGGTTCGACAAAGTCGTGGTCACCGCGCTGCGCAAACAATTCAGCGACGACGAGTTGAATCCGCTCTTTCGGCTGCTAAATCCCGATTTGTTGGAATATCCCGTCGCCGCTGGGAGCATTGAAGTCCATCGGCGGCCGGAACTTCTGGCCACGCTGCGGGGATTGATTTCCAAACTCACCGGCGATGCCTATCACGACGATAACGTCACAATTTCATTCCGGGGCGTCGCCGCGCCGGTAGCCCGGGTTGCCAATGTCGAGACCGTGCGTGAGCGATTGGAGGATGACCGCCAGAATCTCAAACGCTGGCAGGACATTTTGACCGCCATCGAGCAGCGCGAAACGCTGGAGAAAGAAAAAAGACCATCCAGGAGGAACTGGACGGCACCAACACGCGCGAGGGCAAGATCCGCCGGCTGATTCGATATGAAGAACATCAGAAGGCCAAGCAGCAGGAAAAACGGCTGCGGGAGGAATTCAAGACCATTGACGAGACCATCAAGGTTGCCAAGGCCCGGATTGAGAAATTGACCGTGAGCGAGAAATCAGCCGAGAAAGCCGAGGAGGCGGCCCAGTCTGCCATTATCAAGCAGGAGGATGAATTCGGCAGAATCATGGGCGAATTTGACCAGTGCATCTTTCCCGAATATCCGGCCAAGGCCCGCACCCCGGAGGAGGATATTCCCAACGACTTTGGCGCGGCCATCGCCCTGTTCCTTCGCCAGCAAAATCAGGAAACCCGCCTCACCGACGAGGTGCATAATCATCTGGGCGAGATCGAACGCTGGTTCGGCGAGGAATTTCACGGTGCCGACGAGGTGGAAACCGTCCGCCTGCTGCGCGAAGAACTGGACGCCATCACCGAAAAGGAGGCGGCGCTCATGCGGGATTGGAACGCCCATATTCACGCCTTGCGCGCCACGTTTGACCAGATTTTGAAACGGCTGGGCGATGTCGCCAGCGCGCGCGATGAACTCAATCGTCATTTTGCCAAGGTTCAGGTGTCCGACTTGAAAGCCGTCAAGATGGAGGTGCTGGAACAGAGCGACCTCGTGAGTTGGATTCGCCGGCTCGCCGCGTATGAGCCGGGCGGATTGTTTGAGCACGATCCGCAGCGCGAATCGGCGCTCATCAATTTCCGCAAGAAACTGGAGGTCAGCTCGCAGGTGCGCTACGCCGATCTGTTCACGCTCGGCTTCACCGTCGTCGGCGCGGATGACCGGGCGCATACCTACCACGATTTCCAGCAGATTGAATCCCACGGCACCACCGTCACCATCAAAGTCCTGTTCAATTTGCTGCTCCTGAAAAGTCAGTTAAAGCGGGACGATTGCCGGGTGCCGTTCTTCCTCGATGAAATCCAGATTCTCGATCCGGCCAATCGCCACGCCATCCTGGACACGGCGCGCAAACTGGGCTTCATCGCCATCACCGCCGCGCCGGAAGCCGTCAGCGAAGTGGATGCCCTCTATTTCCTGCAGCCGCGCAAAGGCTCGATTGTCCTCCGGCAAAAACATCGCGTCGGCGTCAAACGCCAGGCCATCCCTGTATGAATGCCAACATCGCCCGTGCGGCTCGCACCTTGCTGGAAACCGGCACCCTCGCCCGTTCCGCGTGCAGCCGGGAATTTCTCGCCACCCTTGCGCCGTTGTTGGATTCCGGCATTGTCACCGAAGACAAGTCCGGGGCCGGCCGGCGGCTGGTCGTGCGCAACCCCGGAGCCTTTCGCGATTTCATCCAGCATCATTTTCCGAACGCACCCGTGCCGGCGGGCGCGTCCAGCCGCATCGCGGGCGTCTGCCGCTTTCGCAATACCAAGGCATTTGCCAGTGACCTCCCGGAAATCGTCACCATCCGCGCCTGGCAGGATGACCTGCTGCACTCGACCGACCGGCCCATTGCCATTGCGGAAGCAACGCGCGCGCATGGCGTCTTCTCGTTTTTGCTCCAAGACGCCGCCTGTTACAAGTTGCATGGTCCGTGTGCTCTGGTGGAAAACCCGGCGGTGTTCACACATTTCGAGCACTTGCTATTGCCGCCGCGTCTCGCCCTTTACGGCCACGGGCGCTCCTCCAATCGCCTGCTCGATTGGCTCGCGGCGCAACCCGCGCCGGATTTTGAACTGCTGCATTTGCCGGATTACGACCCGGTCGGGCTGGATGAATTCACCCGGCTGCGGGAGCGATTGGGCACGCGGGTGCAACTCCACTTGCCGGAAAATCTGGCGAACTTGTTCGCGCACCACGCCAACAGCGAATTGCTCCAGAAACCCAGCACCCAGTCGCTGCTGGCAAAATTACGCCTGAGCCAGATCCCCGAAGTGCGCACCGTGCTGGCGCTAATCGAAAATCATAATGCGGGTATGGAACAAGAGGCGCTCCTGATTGATGCGTTATGAAATTCAACGGCCCGTTATTGCACCAGCGCGGTGCGTTGCATAGCATGGCTCGAAACTTTACGCAGTGCAGGGTGACCGATGACCTCAAAGCCCTCCTGCGCCTCGTGCAGGCTGGGAAATTATTCGCGGTCCAGGACTGGATTAAAGCCGGCAACCCGCCCCGCTGCCAGAGGGTTTCCTGCGCCCCGGCCGGTAGTTCATTGAGATCAAAGCCGCGCATTTCGATGATTTCAACGCGGCCAGCCAGCGTTTCGGCGGCCTGCCGCGAAAGTTCGGGTGATGCGCTGCCAAGAATCAGGAAAGTGGCCGGTTGCCCTGTGCGATCGGCCAGCACCCGTAACACGGGGAACAGGCCGGGTTGACGCTGTGCCTCGTCAATCACCACCAGCCCCCGCAACCCCTGCAATGCCGTCATGGGATTTTCCATAAGCCGGGACACCGCCGGATCTTCCAGGTCAAAATACTGCGGGTGACCGGCGGGAATCATCTGACGGGCCAACGTGGTCTTGCCGCATTGACGCGGACCCAGCAGGGCCACCACGGGATTCCGTCCCAAGGCCTTTTTAACCCGGTCGGAATAATACTTGCGAAGAATCATGGTTGAAATATTGCAATGACATTGCCAAATATCAAGTTTAGTTGGTAGTGCCTTAATTTGATTTCTTATTTTTGAATTTCTCCCAAATCCAACCGATTGCAACGGGAAACACTAAAAACAAAAAATATCCACCCATTAAAAACAAAACCGCAGGATGCCCGTCCAATGCGGCCCATACACAAACGCCAATCCAAATTGAGACGATAAGGATAGGACTGACGTTTCTCATTTATTAGCCTTTGTTTGCCCTTTTTTAATATCGCTGTAAATCGCCATTTTTACAGCGGTTTGCGGTGAATCCACGGGCGGAATTTCGAGCACGGCAACAAACCGTTCCGTTTTATTGTCCGCGCCATCTGGATGCGACCATCCGTAGGCGCGTTTTGCCTTTGGATGCCCCGTCAGATCGAAAACCTCGACATCGCCCCGCCAAAGCGTTTTGCCGCGAAAGACTTCATGCACCGGCACAGATTCACGCCAAACCGCTCCGCAATTGTGTAACTGCGAAATGGCCGCCTGCAACCGCGCCAGATAATCACGTTTATTCGCCACAACGCTCCACAAGTTCGGCAACTGTCCAATGGCTGTTTTCAACGCCAGCGGCCATAGCTGGTGTCATGCGGATTGCCAGATGCGTTTTCACAAAATTGTAATACACGAAATTCAACGCGACCGCAGCTTGAAAGTTTTCAAACTTCTTGCTGAATGCGTTCGTGAGTCGAGTCAGGCGGCGGCAGTGCATCCGCAGCGTATGGTTCTGTTTTTCAATATGGCTAGTAGTAATCCGCGCCACATCCGGCATACCTGAAATAACCGAGCGTTCAACCTTCACAACTTCTGCCGGGCTATACCTGACGGCTGCCGGGGCTGCTGCGCTACCGAGAGGGGTAACGGAATACGTTTTTACAATCTGTCCATAATCGGCATCCGCGCCAAAACTGCGTTCAAAGGCGTCGGGATAGGCCGCCAGCGCGTCAGACGAAATCTGGACACGCATTGCCAAGCGGGAAGCCAGATCATCCATAAACATCTTGGCATGATAGGCGTCGCGCTTGCCGACAACGTAGGACGGAATCAGCTTGGAATCAGCGTCCAGCGCAATAAAAGTCCAGACATCGCCGTAAGCTCCGGCGCGTTCTGCGTTTTTGCGTTTCGCACCAACGAATCCCCAAATCTCATCAATCTCGACGTTGCGGCAATTCAGGCCGCGCATTTTCTCATCCATGATTTTCTTGCACGCATCGCCGACACGGCGGTTCAAGCTCATTATCGTGTTTTGGTTCACGCCCGTAATGCGTTCCGTGGCGCGGATGCTAGTGCCTTCGGCGAGCATGGAAATGACTGCCACTTTCTTTTCGGTTTTTAGAATGTTTGCCATATCGCTTTCTTTGTTGACATAAATGTAATACAAATATATCTTTACGTCAACAACTATTTTTGTATTACATCAATTATTTTATGATAAGAAAAGCAGGCAGGCCAAAGGTCGCCAAGTCCAAAGCCAGGTCGCCTGGAATTTCTGTTCGACTGACACCGGACGAACGGAAGCCAATTGACGCCGCAATAAAGGCTTCAGGATTGACCCAATCAAATTGGGCAAGAAAGTCCTTGCTTCATGTCGCAACCAGTGGTATTTGTATTACATAATTATGGACGTGATGGGGTTCGGACCCATATTTCCGAGGTGTAAAGCAACGGCGGTTTGACCGATTAACCTACACGCCCAAAATTGTGAGCCTAGCGGCTGACGTGACGACCTCGCAAAAGTGAAATCATGTCAGCCGTTTTATTTATTGGCGATCCGTTGCGGCGTCACGAACCCCCTATTACTAATAACATTTTTCGTTGTGTGCTACCCATTGGATTCATTCCGATGGGAAATCATTTAATTTCCATTTGTGCCACGCTGAAGAATCTCCTTTGCCAAATCTCTAAATTCAGGCTTCAGCCTAGCATTCCTCTTTGATCCAACGCGCGGGTATTCTATCGCTTCAAGATTTGAATCTTGAACAAGTCGAACCCGCACAGCCCATTGCTGAATTGCGCTCCTAGCCGCTTTACCGCGCCGCCCAAGCAAGGCACCAACATCGTTAATTGGCATTCCGTCTGGAGCATCTACCAATTTGCGCAGTATAACTGCATCCGGCGCGGCGTGCCCGGTCGAATCTGGCTGGATTGTCTTGGCCGGCACATCGGGCTGATCGCTTCTTGCGGCCCCCGACCCGCCATACCTGCCCACCAGTGTATCCAATTCTTCAAGCGAAATGTCGCTGATTTCAATGTTTCCAATTTTCAGTTTCATAATGTTATTATGTCGCCAAACATTTGGGACGCCACTAATTAAGCATCTAATCCGCCGGAATGCAACACAAATAACGTTTTATTTTTAGGGTGCAGAATCGGCACATTTTCTGCGTTTTGGACGTTTTGGAGGAAAGAGAGCGATTGGCTGGCTTAAACTGTAAATTCTTTAGCCGAATTTCAAATTAAGGCACTACCGTTTAGTTTTGCCCTAAACTGGCAGCTTCAGACCATTTTTCATTGCCGGTTATGGTGCATAATTCTACAGGGTGCCGTTTCATCATTTTGTCACCATCGGTTTGCGGGAGCATTTGCAGGAGATGAACTGAAAAATGCATTTACGATTGAATGGCTCTCAAAAAGAAAGCTGAGGTTCCTCCACCCGGAGGAACCTCATGCACTTGACCACCGGAGACAACAGTTGCCTTTCCTTGAATGCGAAAGCATGGCAAACCGTGTTTTCGATCAACCAAATAAGCGAAATTGGGTTCATCCGGGAAGTTGGGGTCTGAAGGCATGAAGAGCGCTAAATGATTTGTGCCGTTCCAGAATTGGCCGTAAAAGCTTGTCTCAAAGGGGGAATGGGGCATACGGAAAAGGCAGTAGCCGTGCAAAATCGCCAAATCCAGAGCGGCTTTGCTTCGAGAGGGGCAAACAGCCATCGCCACGTCCGTTTCCTAAATGCGCCGCTCTGGATTTGGCGATTTTGCATCGCAATCCAGTAGCGGGAATACCTGTCCAGACCCCAACTTCCCGGATGAACCGAACAAGCGCCTTCCATTTGTTGCTTTTGATGGGTTAAAATGCCCGTTCGCAACAGGTTTCGCAGCGCTGATAATTTGACCGGCGAGAATGCCTTGCAGTCGAATTGCGGAACAATTTAACTATGCGCACCGTTTCGCCTTGTTTAATGAAAACACGCCGCGATTTTTTCAAGTCCGCCGCCGCGCTGGGCGTGCTGGGCGCCGCCGGGCTGCCGCTGCCGGCGGTGGCGGAAGAACCGCCATCCATCCCATCTTCAGGCACCGACCGGCGTGTCTGGGTTGCCGTTCTTGAAAAAATCGCACGGCCCGTGCTGGAAAATTTGTCGCGGCGCGAACTAAAAAAACAAATGCCGGTTGAGGCACAACCCGGGGCGAAGCGCGAAGCCTATACCCACCTCGAGGCGTTTGGCCGGCTGGTTTGCGGCATTGCGCCGTGGCTCGCGCTGGCACATCCGGCGGATGACGAACTCAAGTTGCAGCAGGAATTTCTGACGCTCGCCCGGTCGTCTCTGGACGCAGCGACGGATCCGCAATCGCCCGATTTCATGAATTTCACCACAGGCGGACAACCGCTGGTGGACGCCGCATTTCTGGCGCAGGGATTTTTGCGCGCGCCAGGGGCCTTGTGGGAACCGCTGGAGCCGCGCGTCAAAACGCAGACCATTGCCGCGCTGAAATCCACACGCAAGATCGCCACGCCGGACCGCAACAACTGGGTGATGTTTGCGGCCATGATCGAGGCAACGCTTTTGGAATTTGGCGAACCGACGCTGCCGGAACGGCTGGAAGATTGCGTCCGCAAAATGCTCGGCTGGTATGTGGGCGACGGAGCTTATTCCGATGGCGAGTTTTTCCATTTCGATTACTACAACAGCTTCGTCATCCAGCCGATGTTGCTGGACGTGCTTGCGGTCCTGAAAAGGCGCGATGCCCGTTTTTCCGCCGCGCGGAAAATCGTTTTGCAACGCGCGAAACGGCACGCCGAAATCCAGGAACGGCTCATCGTGCCGGACGGCACCTTTCCCTCCCTGGGCCGTTCGACGACGTATCGGTTTGGCGCGTTCCAGACGCTGGCCCTGGTTGCCTTGGAGCACGAGCTGCCGGAACGAATCAAGCCCGCGCAGGTGCGCTGCGCGTTGACGACCATCATCCAAACTCTGAGCCAAGCCCCGGGAACGTTTGACGCGAGCGGCTGGCTGCAAATCGGTTTTTGCGGACATCAACCGGCGTTGGGCGAATCGTATATTTCCACGGGCAGCCTGTATTTGTGCAGCGCGGGTTTGCTGCCGCTGGGCCTGCCGCCAACGGATGAATTCTGGAGCGCACCGGCGGAACGCTGGACTGCGCAGAAACTCTGGTCGGGAGAAAATCTGCCCGCCGACCACGCCATCAACGATGTGAAAATTGTGGAAGTTCCCGCGCTCGCCCTCAAAACCGAACCCAGCTCCATCGGCACGCCCAAATGATCGGGAAATTATTCGGACAGCCGAAACCAACCATGACTTGCCGCGCCGCTGTCCGGGCATTTTTCAAAAACGACCGCGCCCGCAAAGTCCGGCGGCAACGGGATGGAGCGGATTGCCCACCGCCTCGCGGCTTCAGGCCCGGCGGGTAATCCAAGCAGCTTGGGTTTCCCGGTCGCCAGCGTGACCTCGACTGCGGAGAGATTATCAGTCAATCCTTCGCCCGTGGCCTTGAGATACGCCTCTTTCCGCGTCCAGCCGTTGAAGAAAGCCATCCGTTGTTGCGGTTCGGGAGTGGAATTCAATTCGCCCAGTTCGCGCGGCGAAAATATCCGTCCGGTCAGAAGCGGCCAATCGTCCAAATGCTGGATTGATTCGATGTCCACGCCCACTTCGCGCCCGCGCGCCAAGGCGACGGCCACCAACGGGCCGGAATGCGAGAGGTTAAAACGGAGATCGCCGGCCGCGTCAAGAAAAGGTTTGCCGTGCGGATGACAACAGATCACCAAAGCCGCCGGTTCGACATTCAGACACGCCCCAAGAAGCTGCCGCAGCACGCTGCGGCCAAAAACGAATTGACGGCGCGGTTCGCTCACGCTGAACCGTTCGGCGCGTTGGCACTCGTCCGGGTTGAGCGTGAGGGCAAGCGCGTTCAGGCCCGCCTCGTCTGTCGGCATCGTCGCCAGCCACACCTGAACTTCGTCACCGCCGAGAGAAGCCGCCGAACGCCGCGCGAGGGCGGAGTTGTCCCATTCACGAAACAAGATTTGCGTGGGAATGTTCATCGCGGGAAGAAACCACGCGCGCTTCTTTTTCCTGTGCCCGGAGAAGCACTGTCGTCAACGACTTTGCCATCTCCGGCATGTAGTCCGGGGATAAAACAATCTGCAGATGCCCGCCGGAAACCCGGTGGAAGGAAACGCCGCCGCGCACCAGGTGCCGCCAATAGAGTCTCCACGCGGGATTGGATTCATCGCTGACAAAAATATCCACCGCACCCGGATACGGGCGGAGCTGGTAGGCATGCGCGACCGCACGGTAATAATCGGTGCCGAGGGACGCTTCCAGCCGCTCACCGGTTTGTTGCGGCGCGGCCGTTATGAGCGGCGGACGGGAACGGTTCCGAACCATCCAATAACGGAGCGCCGTCCAACGACCGCGAATGTAATTGAACCGCTCACGAAACGGCAAACGCCACCATCGCCGGAAATGCCACCAGCAGCGTTTTGGAATATAGACGGCCATCGCCATGCCATAGAAAACCCACGGCGTTTTGCCGGTGGGTTCGCTGTCCAAAAGCGCGAGCATGGCGACGCGCCGGCCAAGCCGATGAAGCTGCCGGGCCATTTCATAGGCAATCACCCCGCCCATGGAAAATCCCGCCAGATAAATCGGACCATCGGGCTGAAATGAAACGATTTCCTTGACGTAGTGGGCGGCCATCTCCTCGATGCTGATGTGACGGGGCGACTTGCCATCCAGTCCGACAGCCTGAATGCCGTAGATTGGCTGGTCGGGAGGCAGCAGCCTGGCGAGATCCAAAAAGACAAATACGTCCCCACCCCAACCGTGAACCAGAAACAGCGGCGGCTTGGAACCCTGCGACTGCAGCGGCACCAGCGAGGTCCACGCCGGCGCCCAATTTTCATCAGTCAAACGCCGGGCCAGCAATTCAATTGTGGGCGATTGAAACAGTGTCGCGATGGGAATCTTGCATTTGAAACGCTTATCCATCTCCGCTGCCAGCCGCACTGCCAACAGCGAGTGGCCGCCCAGTGCAAAAAAATTGTCCCGCCGGTCAATGTTTTCCCGCTGGAAAAGCCGCCGCCAGATGCGGATCAACTCCAATTCGAGAAGATTGATGGGCTGGCTGGCGGCACTTGGCGCATCGCCGCTGCTGCTAGTCTCCATTGCCAGCAAGGCTTTGCGATCCACCTTGCCGTTCGGATTTAACGGCAAGGCCGGAACCGCTACGAACCGCGACGGAATCATGTAATCCGGCAGCTTTTCCGCGAGTCGCGTGCGCATGGTCAGGACATCGGGCTTGTCCCCGGTATTGGCTGCGAGATACGCAACCAATCGCTTGTCGCCTGGCGAATCTTCGCGTGCGATGACTACCGCCTCGCGGACTTCAGGCTGGGCGCGCAGCACAGTTTCAACTTCTCCCAACTCAATCCGAAAGCCGCGGATTTTCACCTGCGAATCAAGCCGTCCCAGAAACTCCAGATTGCCGTCAGATCGCCAGCGGACCAAATCGCCAGTCCGATAGAGCCGGGCATCCGGTTTGCCACTGAACGGATCGGGGACAAATCGTTCGGCGGTCAATTGCGGTTGGTGGAGATAGCCGCACGCCACCCCGTCGCCACCGGCATACAGTTCACCCGTCACGCCCACCGGCACCGGTTGCTGATGCGAATCCAGGACATAAACCTGTGTGTTGGCAATCGGACGTCCAATCGGAACTCTTGGAGTCAACGCCTGTTCGTCTTCCACCGTGTGGCAGCAGGTGAAAGTCGTGTTCTCCGTGGGTCCGTAGCCGTTGATGATCCGGCAATCGGGGAGTGCTCGAAAGGCTTTGCGCACCCGCTCCGGTGAAAGTGCATCGCCACCCACCAGCAACTGTCGAAGCGGTTTCAAATCATCCAGGCGCTCATCCACCATGAGATGAAACAAACCCGCCGTGAGCCAAAGCGTGGTGACCCCATGCCGGCGGATGGCCCCGCCGATTTCTGCAAGCGCGGGCGGCCCCGGCGGCATCAGGACGACCCGTCCGCCGTTGAGCAATGCGCCCCAGATTTCAAAGGTGGACGCATCAAAAGACAGCGGCGACAAATGCAGCAATGTTTCATCCGCGCTGAATGAAACGTAATCCGCCCCCCTCACCAACCGCACCACCCCGCGATGCGGCACAACCACGCCTTTGGGTCGGCCCGTCGAGCCGGAGGTGTAACATACATAAGCCGGATCGCCTGCCTGATTGGGCGGCGCGCTGGCAATCAATTCTTTCGGAGACGACTCCAGTAAATCTTCGATTGCGGCGATCCTAACAGCACCAGCCGGCGTATCTTTGCCAACAAGAGTGGACAAATGCTTGACTGACTTTCTGCGGACGATCAGCACACGGGGTTGCGCTTCGGCGAGCATCAGCCGGATTCGGTCTTCAGGCAGATTCTCCTCCAGCGCCCAATATGCCCCGCCCGCCTTCAGTATCCCCAACAGCGCGATAATCATTTCAATGGAACGCTCAACGCGGAGGCCTGCCAGTGTGCTTGGCCCCACGCCCAGCACTCGCAAATGATTTGCCAGCTGGTTGGCCCGGATGTTGAGTTCGCGATAGGTCAGTGAATCCTCCTCAAACACCACCGCCACCGCATCCGGTGTCCGTTCCACTTGTTCCTCAAACAACTGGTGGATGCACTTGTCCCGCGGATACTCCCGCTCCGTCCGGTTCCATTCCACCAGGATTTGATGTCGTTCCGCTTCGGGCATGAATCGCAACTGGCTGACCGGGGCAAAAGAATTTTCCACGATTGACTGAAGCAGCTCCGTCAGATGCCGCGCCATTCTCGCGACACTGTCCGCCGTGAACAGGTCGGTGGCATACCACAATTGGCAATTCCATGTCTCACCCACAGCTCGAACGTTAAAACACAAATCTCTTTTGCTTGTCTTTGTTCCAACCGACATGAGCCGGCCCTGTGCCTCATCCAAATGCAACGGAGACAGCCCTTCCTCCAACAAGACAAACATCACCTGAAAGAGAAGCCGCTGTTCCGGTTCGGGTTCCTTAACTGCCAGTTCCACCATCTGCTCAAATGGCAGGTCGGCGTGACTGAAAGCATCAAAAAGAATGGTGCGCACCTGTCGCAACGCTTCCCGAAAACCAGGGCCTCCATCCAACCTGACACGTATGGGCAACGTATTCAAAAAAAGTCCAAGCAACGCTTGCACCTCCGGTCGGTCGCGGTCGGCTGCCGGGGTGCCCACGATCAAATCGGTCTGCCCGGTATAGCGGTGCAGCCAGACTTGGAAGGCGGCCAGCATCACCGTGAACAGGGTGGTTCCTTCCTCGTGCGCCAATTCACGCAGTTGTGTCACCACGGAGCCGGTCAGTTGAAAATCATGAACCGCTCCCTGGCCGCTGGGTTGAAGCGTCCGGGGCTTGTCCGTCGGCAGTTCCAAAGCCGGCGGCAAATCCCGGAGTTGTTCCCGCCAATAGCTGCGCTGCGTCTCCAGCAACTCATCGGTCAGACACTGTCTTTGCCATGCGGCATAGTCGGCGTATTGCACTGGCAACGCTGACAGTCCGGCTAGTTCAACCTGCCCGCTCGTTGCATAGAGCTTTGCAAATTCCTGAAAGAACAGCCGAGAAGACCACTCGTCGACAATGCTGTGGTGAAAGGTAAACGCCAACACCTGATCTTCTGCCGCCAGATCAATCCACGCCACCCGCCAAAGCGGAGCCTGCGCCAGATCAAACGGCCGACGGGCCTTGGCCAGCAACTGCTCCGCCAATACTTCCTCTTTCTGACCGGCTGGCACATCTCGTAAATCCACTTCCTGCCACGGCAACGAAACTTCTTTCACGCCCGCAATCCGTTGCACCAAGTCCTCACCTCGTTGCACCAATGCGGTTCGCAAAACTTCATGGCGCTCCTGAATCGCGGCCAAGGCCAGACGAACCCTTTCCCGATCCACACGGCCCGACAATCGCCAGACCACGGGTTCGTTATAAGTCGCCAGATCCGCCAATGTCTGTTGCAACAACCACATTCCTTGCTGGCCAAACGACATCGGCAAAGGCTTCCGCCGGTCCGCCTTTGGAATGGGTTGAAGGGGTTGCCGCTGATCTTCGCTGGCTGCCAGCTGGTTTGCCAGCCGCTCAATCGTGGGCTGCTCAAATATCCAGCGCAATGATACTTCCACCCCAAACCGGCGATGGATTTTCGAAACCATGACGGCGGCCAGCAAGGAATGACCGCCCAGATCAAAAAAATTATCGCGGATGCCGATTTTGTCCCGGCGCAAAACCACCTTCCAAATTTCCACCAGTTTCTGCTCCCACTCATTTCGCGGAGCCAGATAATCCATGCCGGAAGCCAGCTCCACACCATCCAGTTTTGCCAGCGCCTTCCGATCCACCTTGCCGTTTGTATTCAGCGGCAGGTTCGGAACCGCGATAAATCGCGATGGAATCATGTAGTCCGGCAGCTTCGCGGCAAGCCATTGCCGCAGCGACGCCACCGATGGCACGGTTGTTTCCCTGCCAACCATGAAAGCCGTCAGCACCTTGTCCCCGGCACCATGGTCTTGGGCCAGCACCGCACAAGCGACGACTTCTGGATGCCCGCCCAGCACCACTTCAATCTCGTTTAACTCAACACGAAACCCACGAATCTTCACCTGACAATCAATCCGACCAATAAATTCAATATTGCCATCCGGCAGCCAGCGGGCGAGGTCGCCCGTGCGGTAAAGCCGCCCGCCCGGCTTGAATGGATTTGGAACAAATTTTTCGTTGGTCAATTCGGGACGATTCCAGTATCCCCGCGCGAGTTGTTCCCCGCCGATAAGCAGTTCCCCGCCGATGCCAATCGGCACCGGTTGAAAATTTGGATCGAGAATATAGACTTGGACGTTGGGCAAGGGACGTCCGATGGGTGCCTGCCGGGCATTTTCAACATTTAGATCGCAGACCGTCGTCACCACTGTTGCCTCGGTTGGTCCATAGGAGTTAATCAACCGCACACTCCCACGAACATGCTCATTCCACCGGGCGACGCGCTCGGGAAGCGCGCGTTCTCCGCCGATGATGACCAGCCGTAGTGACGCCGGAAGGCGCACATCATCCGTCCCGATGGCGAGAACCAGTTCATGCCAGAACGCCGTCGGCAGACTCAAGACGGAGATGTTCCAGGCGGCGCATCGGTCGAGAAAAGTGGACATGGATTGAACCATCGCATCTGCGCGCAAGACCAGCGTGCCGCCTCGCGCAAGGCAGGGGAAAATTTCCTCGATGCTGGCATCAAAGCTGAACGATGCAAACTGCAGGATGCGATCTTGCGGGTTGATTTGGTAGATGTCGCTTGCAGCAGCGGTATAGCTTCCAAGTGCCGCGTGCGAGATCACTACCCCCTTGGGCTCGCCCGTTGATCCAGAGGTGTAGATAACATAAGCGGCATTTGCAGTTTTCACATCGCCTGGCAAATTCTCTTGCTCCTCCGTGGCAATGGCTTTCCAGCCGGAGTCAAGACAGACGATTTCTATCCCGTCAACAGGCAGTGTGTTTTCAAGCTTGTTTTGTGTCAGTAATGTCTTAATGCCGGAGTCGGTGATTATCTTTGAGAGCCGTTCTTGCGGGAAATGAGGATCCAACGGCACATAGGCCCCGCCAGCTTTGAGAATGCCAAGGATGGCGACCATCACTTCCAGTGAACGTTCCACGCAGAGGCCGACGAGAACCTCCGGCCCGACTCCGTGCGAACGCAAATAATTCGCCAGTTGGTTGGCCCGGACGTTGAGTTCCAGGTATGTCAACGAGTTTCCTTCAAATTCCACCGCCACTGCGTCCGGCGTGCGCGTCACTTGTTCCTCGAACAACTGGTGGATACACTTGTCCCGCGGATACTCCCGCTCCGTCCGGTTCCATTCCACCAAGATTTGATGACGTTCAGCCTCCGTGAGCAAAGGTTTTTCCTGCACGCTTTGGGCGGGGTTGCCTTGAACCTCAAGAGCCGGCTGAAACAGCATTTCCTGCCGGAGGGTGGAACGGCCCTGCCACTCATCAAAGAATTGTCGGCATTCCGTCGGAAGCCGGATGGAGAGCTGCCTCAACGGCTGATTTCCGGAGGCCGAGGCAAGTGTCTCCAGTATGGCGCGGATTTGCTCCAAAACCGCCCGCGCCTGAACCGGTGAATGCCACCGTGGCGAATATTTGAGGTTGAGGACAAGAGTGGTGCCGGCATTGGCCGCAAGCGTTGGCAAATCCGCTTTTTCAAAAAATCGCACTCGCTGGCGCACGTTTGTCAACAGTTCGCAAGGATCGCGGTTCTCAAACACCAGCAGGCTGCGGAACAGGACGGTGGAACCTGACAGGCCGCACCAATGGCGGATTTGTTCGACGGAAGCGTGCTCACCGGCGCGAGCGGCAAGTTGCTGCGCACGCAACCCTTGCAACCAGACGCCAACCGGCTGTGACGGTGATGTGTTAACCCGGAATGGAATGGTATTGATGAACATTCCGACGCGGCCATCGGGATCCTCGTCGGTCCAGTGACGGCCCGACCGCACAGCGCCAAAAATAATTTCCTCCACGGCCTGACTCTGCGAGAGCACCAGGGCCCAGACTCCTTGGACGAGATTGTTCAGGGTCACGCCGTGTCGCTGCGCCGCCTTCCGCAAACAAATTGTGGCAGCAGGCGTGAGCGTTAGGGTTTCCATTGCCGGCTGCGCATCGCCATTCGCGTAATCCTGCACCAGTGAAAGGGACGGCAGGACGGCAGCCGTCTGTATGCCTTGCAATCGCTCGCGCCAGTAAGCTGCCGCCTTCTCCACTGGAGCTGTCTGCAGCCACGCTGTAAACTCGCGGAATGATCGGGCCGGCGGCAACACGGGTGCCGTTCCTGCAAGCAGAGCGCGATAAACTGCATTGACCTCCTGCCAGACCAGCGTGCGCGACCGTCCGTCCAGCAGACTGTGATGAAAGCTCCACACTGTGGTGGCCTCACCGTTGGCCCAAGGAAACACGGTCAGGCGCCAGAGCGGCGCGGAGTCGAGATTGAATCCACGGACGCGGTCGGTCGTTAGAAAGTCGGACACGATTTGATCCCTGCTGACCTCCGGCGAAGGACCGGACATGACGTTCAATGACACTGTGACCGCATCCGCAAAATGCTGGGTGAGTCCGTCGTTGAGATGACACCGGAAACTGGCCCGCAAGGCATCGTGCCGTCCGGCCACAAAATCCCACGCCTGTTTCCATGCGCTGATCTGCAACGGTTCAGCCCATTCACAAACCATCTGCTGAATGTAATGGCCGCCAGCGGGCGAAAGCAGCGAACGCATGATGCAGGCCTGCTGGAGGGGCGTGAGCGCAGTTGAATCGGAAAGTTGCACGACTTCGGTCAAGACCGGTGAAACGCCGTTTGGCGCGTGACCAGTCGAAACAGCTTTGATGTCAGCGGCGGCACTCATTACGGATTTGAATAAATTTGGCACTGGTCAAGTTTGATGAATAATCCGTTTTTGATGATTTTGTCAACCATCGTCGCTGGAAAAAGGCCGGAGACAACATCGCCGGAACCCGGCGAGGCGCGTTTCGTTGTCATGGCGCGGCGCGGCAATGGCCACCACCCTGTTTGAGTGGTTGTTTTTCTGTCACCTTTGCCGGATGCTTTGCGTCTATTTTCAAATGAAAACCGCGCATTACATTTCGGTGGCCGCGTTGGCATTTTTTTTCGCACTGCTCCCAAGGCATTCAACCGCGGCGGACGCCCGGCTGATTGAGAATTTTGATTCCAACTGGCATTTCCTGAAAGCTGACGCCGCCGGCGCGGAACAATCCGATTTCAACGACACCGGCTGGCGCAGGCTGGATTTGCCGCACGACTGGAGCATCGAGGGGCCGTTTGCCGAAACCAATCTCACCGGCGGCGCGGGCGCGTTTCTGCCCAGCGGGGTGGCATGGTATCGAAAAACCTTTTCCCTGCCAAAGGAGTTTGCGAACCGGCGCGTGTTCATTGAGTTCGACGGCGTGATGCAAAACAGCGACGTATGGATCAACGGCTTTCACCTCGGCCACCGGCCTTTCGGCTACGTCGGCTTCAGCTACGAACTCACCGGCCATTTCAATTTCGGCGGCAACAACGTCCTCGCCGTCCGCGCGGACACTTCGGAGCAGCCGGCCTCGCGCTTTTACGCGGGCGCGGGAATTTACCGGCATGTCCGGCTCGTCGCCACCGATCCGGTCCACATTCCGCAATGGGGCGTGTTCGTCACCACGCCGCAGGTTTCGGCATTGCAGGCGACGGTGCAGATTGAAACCTCCGTCACAAACGAATCCGCCGCGCCGCGCGACATCACGGTGCAAACCACGCTCATCGCGCCGGATGGAAACACCGTCGCCACCATCGAGACGAATTGCTCCATCGCCGACGGCGCAACTGTCGCGCTCAAGCAACAAATTATCCTGCCCGATTCGCAACGCAGGTCGAGCTATGCCAGAAACTGGCGGGCGTGGTGGTTGAACCAGCAGACGATTTCTTCCAAACCGCAGTTGTGGAATCTAGACGACCCAAAGCTTTACCACGCCGTCAGCAAAATCATTTCCGCCGGCAGGACGCTGGATGAAACCACGACAACCTTCGGCATCCGCGACGCGCATTTTGATGCCGCCACCGGCTTCTGGTTGAACGGAAAAAACTTCAAAATCAAGGGCGTGGCCTTGCACGCGGACGGCGGCGCATTCGGCATGGCGGTGCCGCTGGCGGTCTGGCAGGAGCGGCTCGCGGGGTTGAAAAAGCTGGGCGTGAACGCCATCCGCACCGCGCACAATCCGCCCGCGCCGGATTTTTTCGATTTGTGCGACCGCATGGGCTTTCTGGTGATGGACGAACTTTTTGACTGCTGGACGGTTGCCAAACCCGATTTGGCGGGCAACAGCCTGGCGGATTATCATCTGTATTTCAACGACTGGTCTAAAATTGACGTGGCCGACACCGTGTGCCGCGACCGGAATCACCCGTCAATCATCCTTTACAGCGCCGGGAACGAAATCCACGACACGCCACAACAGGAGAAGGCGAAGAAAATCCTCTCCGGACTCGTGGAAGTGTTTCATGCGAACGACCCGTCACGTCCGGTGACACAGGCATTGTTCCGCCCGAACCAGAGCCACGATTACGAGGACGGCCTGGCGGACTTGCTTGACGTGGTCGGACAAAATTACCGCGAAACCGAAATCCTCGCCGCACACGACCAGAAGCCGTCGCGCAAAATCATCGGCACGGAAAACCGCCACGACCGCGCGACGTGGGTTGCGCTGCGCGACCACGCGCCTTACGCGGGGCAATTTCTCTGGACGGGCGTGGATTATCTCGGCGAGTCGCGCCGCTGGCCGGTAATTTGCAGCGGTGCCGGACTCCTGGACCGCACCGCCGCGCCGAGGCCGCTGGCTTTTGAGCGGCAGAGCTGGTGGACCGATGCGCCGATGGTTGGCATTGCGCGCCGCACGGGCAGGGAGAATTCAAACTCCGACAACGCCGTCGCCAACAACGCCGCCGACCGGCGCCCGCAAACCTCCTTCTCCGACTGGACGCCGACGAACACGCAGCCGCATGCCGAAAACGTGGAGGTCTATTCCAACTGCAAGGATGTCGAGCTGTTCCTAAACGGCAAATCGCTCGGCGCAAAAACCATCAACGCCGACGCCTCGCCGCGAACCTGGGAGGTATCGTTCGCGCCGGGCGTTTTGAAGGCTGTCGCGCGCAACAACGGCAAAATCGTCGCAACCGACGAATTGCGCACCGCAGGCAGGCCGGCAAAAATCGTCCTGTCCACGGAACCCGGGAAACTTTCGCCCGGCTGGGACAACGTGGCGTTCGTGCGCGCAAAGATCGTGGATGCAAACGGCATCACGGTTCCGCACGCGGATGATTTGATTTCGTTCCAGATTTCCGGGCCGGGCATCATTGCCGCCGTGGACAACGCGAACAATTCGAGCCATGAGCCGTTTCAGACAACCGAACGGCGCGCGTATCAGGGCCGGTGCGTCGCGTTTGTGAAGGCATCTGGCTTGCCGGGTAAAATCATTTTGACGGCAGCGGCCCCGGGGCTGACTGCCGGTTCCATCATCATCGAAGCCACAAAACCTTTACCGACAAAATGAAATCAAATCGCCTGCTCATTCTCCTCGCCTGCGCCTGCGCGTGCCTGTCCGCGCGCGCGACTGAACTCGCGGTGGCGGATTCGCCGCCCGGTGCGGGTGGTTTGTCCCTGGCAGACGGCAAAGCCGTGGCGGCAATTTATGTCGAAACCAACGACAATCGCGCGGTGCTTCGCGCGGCGGGCGATCTGGCGGACGACTTCGCCCGGGTGACGGGAACGAAACCGGAAATTGAAAACCACTTTTCGCCGGACGGAAAAATCGGCATCATCATCGGCACGCTCGGAAACAGCAAAATCATTGACCGGCTGGCGGCGGAGGGGAAATTGGACACAAGCGGCGTCAGCGGCGCGTGGGAAAGTTATGTCCTGCAAATCGTAAAAAGTCCCCTGCCCGGTGTGGACGCGGTGCTGGTCATCGCCGGCAGCGACCGGCGCGGGACTATTTATGGCATTTACCAGTTGTCGGAAATGATCGGTGTTTCGCCGTGGTATTGGTGGGCGGACGTGCCGGAGAAACAGAAAAAAATCCTCGCCTTGCATGGCGACATTTTCAAGCAAGGCCCGCCCGCCGTGAAATATCGCGGCATTTTTCTGAACGACGAAGACTGGGGTTTGCGGCCGTGGGCGTCGAAGACGTTCGAGCCGGAAACCGGCAACATCGGCCCCAAAACCTACGCGAAGATTTTCGAGCTGCTGCTGCGGCTGCACGCGAATTATCTCTGGCCGGCGATGCATCCCGGCTCACGGGCGTTTAATTTTTATCCGACCAACAAATTCCTCGCCGATGAATACGGCATCGTGATGGGCTCATCGCATTGCGAGCAGATGCTCCGCGACAACGTGGACGAGTGGGACACGAACCGTTTCGGCGAATACAACTACGTCACCAATCCCGACGGCGTGCGGAAGTATTGGGAGCAGCGCGTCCTCGAAAACGGAAAATTCGACAGCACCTGGACGTTGGGCATGCGCGGCATCCACGACGGCGCGATGCCCGGCGGCGGCACCGAACGCGAAAAGGCCGCGCGGCTCGAAACCATCATCGCCGGCCAGCGTGAAATGCTCTCGCGGCTGGTCAACACCAACCTTGCCGCCGTGCCGCAGATTTTCTGCCCCTACAAGGAAGTGCTGCCGCTCTACCGCTTGATGACGAATTTGCCGGACGACATCACACTCGTCTGGCCGGACGACAATTTCGGCTACATCCGCGAATTTTCCGACGCGCGCGAGCGCGCCCGCAGCGGCGGCGCCGGGGTTTATTATCACGTTTCGTATTGGGGAAGCCCGCACGATTATCTCTGGCTCTGCTCCACGGCGCCCGGGCTGATCGCCGAGGAGATGACGAAGGCTTACGATTATGGCGCGGACAGGGTTTGGATTCTCAACGTCGGGGATTTGAAGCCGGCGGAACTCGACATCGAATATTTCCTCAAGCTCGCGTGGAATCCGCATTCGTGGAACGGCACAAACACCTACGGCCCGCTGGAAAAACAATTCGCCCGCGACTTCGGCGCGGCGAACGCGCCCGAACTCACCTCCATCATGGCCGAATATTACCGGCTGAATTTCCAGCGCAAGCCGGAGCACATGGGATTTCCGCCAGCCAGCCTTTTCACCAGCGATGAAGTGGCGCAACGGCTGGAGGCGTGGCAAAAATTGTCCGCGCGCGTTGACGCCATTGAAAGCAATCTGCCGCCGGAAACCCATGACGCCTTTTTTGAGCTGGTCGGTTATCCGGTCCGCTGCGCCGCGCTGGCAAATGAAAAATTCCTTGCGCCGACAAATGCGCAAACGGCGCAGGCCGAAATTCAGCGGCTGACGGACATTTACAACAACC
>Ga0181535_10002168_pt1 | contig 24395 bp, 15 predicted proteins | sample PEATcosm2014_Bin_44_FD_119774 | JGI IMG/M metagenome (GOLD analysis project Ga0181535, IMG submission 119774) | Peatland microbial communities from MTU Mesocosm Facility, Houghton, MI, USA - PEATcosm2014_Bin17_30_metaG | ecosystem: Environmental > Terrestrial > Soil > Wetlands > Peat | place...
GTCGGCGTAGCTGAGGATGGCCCTTCCAACGACCTGCACGAACCGCCGCAGCCGTTTCTCTTTCTCCCATACGCCCAGGCGGTGCCGGACGACCTCACACTGCTGGTGGAAACCGCGGGCGACCCCGCGGCGCTCGACCGCGCGGCACGCGCCGAAGTGCATGCTTTCGACCCCGGGGCGCGCGTCTACGATTCCACCACGCTCCAGAAGACGGTGGACCTCGCCCTATCGGATGACCGGTTTATCGCCACTGCGATCAGCGCTTTGGGCCTCAATGTGATCGTGCTCACCGCGGCTGGCCTGTTCGGCGTGCTGCTCTATGCCGTGAACCGGCGCACGCGCGAATTTGGCCTGCGCGTTGCCCTAGGGGCACGCCCGCGCGAGATCGAACGTCTGGTTCTGGGAGAATCGTTGCGCATGGCCGCCGTCGGCGTCCCCATCGGCCTGGCCGGCCTGGCCCTAGCGGCGCGGTTCGCTGGTTCGATGCTGCTGGGTGTGACACCACTAGATCCGCTTGCATACCTACTCAGCGCCTCCGCCGCCATAGCCCTCGCGCTTGCCGCTTCCTGGCTCCCGGCCCGCCGCGCAACTCGTGTGGATCCAATGGATGCCTTGCGCGCGGAGTAAGGCCGCTCACACATTCGGCCCAGTGGCGCACGCACTCGTGCGTGCCGCGTCGGCACTCCTGCCGACGCCCGGCGCCAACCACGCGGACGACCGACGAAACTCCTCCGCGCGCGCAACCAACCCTGCCTTCACCGGATTGTCTTCGACGTAGCTCTCAATTCGCCGCCACTCCCTCTCATCCCGGACCCAATGGTCATACGACTCCCGCTGTCAAAATGGCTCTCCCGTCCTGCCTAGCAGTCGGTTGGCCTCACGCGCGGTACAGCCCTCCAACGCTTTCAGCAGTTGGCTGGGCGAGACCTTCGGCAGCAGCAGTGCATGAACATGGTTCGTCATCACCACGAAAGAGCTCAGTTCGAGTGTCCGAGTTCCGCGCCCCGGTGTAGGGACTGTACAACCAGGTTCGCGATGGCCTCCTGGCGCAGGAACATAGGAACTGTGCGAGCTCTATCCAACTGCCGATCCAGCCAGACGGGGATTGGTCCTCGCGGACGGCGCCGTGGAGGGTCCAGGTGAGAAACAGCCAGGCATTCTTGGGATAGATATGTGGCAAGCGGCGGCGGGAGTTCATGTGGAATGTCAGTGGAATTGCGGGGCGAAACATCTCGGCGTCGGCAAAAGTTGCCGACGCGGCACGCACGAGTGCGTGCGCCACGGACAGCCTTAATAATCCTGAGAGCCGCTGCCAGCTGGCCGCACTACCTACATCCAATGCTACGAACGCTGGTAGTGGTGCTGGCTGCGCTGGGATTGCCGCAGGCGCTCGTCGCGGCCGAGCCGGGCTTCAAGGCCGAGCTGGTCGGTGGAACCCCGGGCGAATTTCCGACCAAAGGAAGCGTTCGCCTGGACCTATCCGACACCCAGACGTTGTTGCTGCGCACTGGCAAGACCGAGTTGCGCGTGTCCTATCAAAAGGTAAATACGCTCGAGTACGGGCAGACCGTGAGCCGGCGCTATGCCGCTGCGGTCCTGATTTCGCCGGTGCTGCTGCTGAGCAAGGCGCGCAAGCACTTCGTCACTTTGGGGTTTGTGGACGCAGAAGGAAAACAGCAGGCGCTCGTGCTGCGCGTAGAGAAAGGCGACATTCGCAGCGTGCTGGCCGGCCTGGAGGCGCGCACAGGCCGCCGCGTCGAGTTCCTCGACGACGAGGCGCGAAAGGCGGGCAAAGGATGAAAGCACTGACGCTGGTGGCGGCCGCGCTGGCCGCAGCATTTGTAAGTGCAGCCGCCGATTCGGCCAGCGCCACCATCGAGGCCGGCAATCTGCGCCAGTTGCTGACGGTGCGCCGCATTTATGTGGACCGGCTCACTGGCGGCGATACGGCCGCGCAGATGCGCGATATCCTGATCAGCAGCCTGGCAGGCGCCAAACTGTTCGTCCTGACGGAAAAGGAGGAGCGCGCCGATGCCGTGCTGCGCGGCGCGGCGGAAGACCTGGTCTTCACCGAGACTCACCAATCGTCTGACGGTATCAACGCACACGTCAGTCTCAGTAATCGCACGGGCACCGGAAGCTACGCCAAGGGCGGCGCCGTCGGCTTGGGGATCGGCGACAACGAATCCGACCACTCCGCCGAACGCCGCCACGAGGCGATTGCTGCCGTCCGCCTCGTCAACAAGGATGGCGATGTCATCTGGTCCACCACCCAAGAAAGCCTGGGCGCCCGGTTCCACGGCGCGAGCGCCGATGTCGCCGAGAAGATCACCACCCAGTTGAAGGACGACTTCGACCGCGCCGGCCGCTTCCGCTAGCACACTCTGCAAAACGGGGCCTGGCTCGAATTTCGCCGCCTCTGCGAAATTCGTGCCTATACCCGCTTTGCCCTAGAGGAGGTTTTTCCGCATACAATCGGTGGCAGACTACCCTTGGTGCCGCGCTGACGAGAAAGAATCGTCCGACTCCCCTCACTGCACCTTGGTGGGATGGTAGCCCGCCGCTTCTATCGCAGCCTTCGCCTTGGCCAGCGCAGCCTCATCCGGGTACGGCCCTACCAATACTTGCTCGTGACCTGACATTCCAGAGATGGATTGCGCCAGCGCTGGGAAACCCTTGTCTCGAAGTAAACGCGCGGCGTACGCGGCTTTGACGTCACTCTGGATCAACCAATAAGACCCGTGCGATGCCGGCGCCCCGACCATGCGAAATTCCCCCGTCCTGCCCGGGTCGCTGAACTGAACCTCGACAGCGTATCCCAGTCCATCGATGTGGACGTAGAGCCAGTCCTGGCGCGGCGTGCTATCGGTGCTGTGATCCTCAATCTCATCCGGCGGCCCATAGACGATATAGATGCGTCCGCGATCGGTCTTCCACCCGGGAATGCCTGAGGCATAGTGTTCGTTGGCATATGCGATACGGCGGTAATGCTCCTCCTTGAACTCGTTCTCTGCCGTGCCTGGCGTCGGGTCGCGCCGCAACCAGAATTGTTCGATGAATCGCTCGCGTTCCGGGTCGGTCTCAAGGGCCTGGTACGCACGCCGCTCCTGATCGGTGATGATATACGCCACATCTTCTTTCAGCCATCTCTGGTAGGCGGACTCGGGTTCCGTTTTTGTCTGTGGCGCAGGCGATTCCGGCGCCTCCGCCAGGAGATCGCGCGACCGACAACAAGACTGCGCAGCGCGCTCCAGTTGCTTTCGCGCCTGTTCCAATTGCTGTTGGAGCTCCGCCTGCTGCTTCGTGCCGTTCGTCGCTTGCCACTGCTTGAGAGCCTGGTCGGCATCCGCCATCTGCCTTTGCTGCTGGCTGAGCATCTCTTCCAGCTTTCCCTTCATCAGCTGCTGCAATTGGTTTTGTGCTCGCTCCAGTGCCCGCTTCTGCTGGAGCAGCTGGCTGGATGTTCCCGCTTGCGTAGCCTCCGAAGCCCTCTCTGCGTCCAGTATCTGCTTTTCAGCTTGCTCGAGTGACTGCTCCTGCTGCTGGAGCAGTTCCTGCGATTTACCCGCTTGTGCCTCCTCCAGTTCCTTGAGCGCCCGCTCGGCCTGCCGTAGTTGATCCTCGTGCTGCGCATCGCCGGCGCCAGCGTCTTGTAGTGCCTTTTCCAATTCCGCTGCGTGCTTTTGCAGGAGTTGCTGCGCATGATCGAGAGCTTCCTTGGCCGCCTCAATCTCTTTCTCGTTGCCGGCCAGCGATTGCTCCAGCTCATGGAGGCTCAGCTTCGCCTCCTCCCTTCCGCTGGCCTGATCCTGCGTGGCTTGGGCAGAATCCGCCTTTGAAGTTCCCTGCGCGAAACCTCTCGATGTCGGCCACACTGCCAGCGCCGTTGCCACGACCGCCACCAGCACCAAAACGCCGGCCAGTGCAGAAGCGCGTGCGTTCGTAACGCGTGCCGGCGAGGGCTCTCCCAACAGTCTGCGAATTCGTTTCACCAGATTCCCTCCAGTTGCGGCGGGCACGGCTTCCAGGGCCGCCCACCGGCTCTGTTCCAGCGTCGTCAGCGCCGCAGCGTAAGCGCGCGCATCAGGCCGCAGGGTCACCACCACGTCGTCACAGGAATATTCGCGTTCGGCGCGCACCACCGCGCTGATCCACCATACTGCCGGGTGGAAGAAAAACAGTCCTTCGATCAGGCTTTGCGCCAGGCTCACCAGGTAATCCGCACGCCGGATGTGGGCCAGTTCATGGATCAGGATGGCCTCCACCTGTTCCGCGCTCAGCCCAGTGAGCGCTCCCAGCGGCATCAGAATTACCGGACGCCAATAGCCAACCACCAACGGCACCCTGGCCAGGCAGGATTCGAGCAATACCACCGGCTGTGAGACCTGCACCGCCGAGGCCAGCGCACCCAGCCGCTGTTGCCACTCCGCCGGCGCCGCGCACACGCCGCGCCGCCGCATGCTGTCTACGCGCAGCCACCCTGCCAGCCGGAAGGCGTAAAAGAGGATCACGCCACCCATCCACAGCGGAGCGAGCCACGCCAGACGGTCGACCGGCGCGGCGGATGTGCCTGCGGCGATCACAGGATGGAGCACCATCCGCGGCGCCTGCGGCGGCACCGCCACCGCGATTGAAGGCCCGGGGCCGAGCAACAGCGCCACCGTCAAACCGAACGCCAGCGGCAAGGCGATTAAACAGGTCGCGGCCACCTGATGGCGCCACCGCGCGGGCCGCCGCGCGCCCAGGAACAAGACCACCCGCAGCGACAGCGCCAGCACCGCGCCTTCCCATAAGAAATGCAGCAGCGCCCGTCCCAGTGCGTGCGCCAGCGGAGCCGCCAGCCAGGATTCGAGTGTCATCGCTTCTCCTCCTCATACTCACCAAGCAGCTTGCGCAACTCGGCCAGCTCAGCCGCCGAAGCCTTGCGCGCAGCCAGCGCTCCCACCAGCAGACTGCTCGCCGAACCGGCGAAGGCCCGCTCCAGCAGATCGCCCGCCAGTTGCCGCTGCGTCCATTCGCGCGGCCGGCTGGCGGAGTAAATGTGCGCCCGCTGCTTTTCGTCGCGCTTCACCAGCCCCTTCTCGGCCATGATTTGCATCAGCTTCAGGACGGTGGTGTAGTGCGCCGGGCGGCGGCTCGAAATGGTGGAATGCACATCGCGAACCGTACACGGCCCGCGGCTCCAAAGCACCGTCAGGATCTCCAGCTCGGCATCGGTGGGGCGCGGCAGATCGTTCGTTTTCGCCATCTACGAAGACTTTACTACGAAGGTGTTCGTTGGTCAAGAGGGTATTTTGGGCTCGGCAATTTCCGCTGCCAGCCGAGTCGGCCGCCGCCGGCTTCCGCCCGGCGCGCCGGGTGCCTCCCTCTATAATCGAAGCATGGCACTCGCCCGCGGAGCCCTGGCCGGCCGGTTGATGCGATGAGCTCAGGTTCCCTGGCCCGCGGCGCGTTGCTCGACCCGGTGGCGGCCTATGACCGGATTGCGCCTGCGTACGCCCGCCTCGCAGAGCAGCGCAGAGCTTACCTCGACGCAATTGAAGGGCTGATTGCGGGCGAAATCCCGTCCGGGAGCCGCTCGCTGCTGGATGTTGGCGCCGGCGATGGCGTCCGCGCGGCGCGCATCGCCGGGGCCGCGGGCCTGCGGGATTTCACTCTGCTCGAGCCGAGCGGCGCCATGCGTAGGTTGTGTCCGGCACAGGCACAGGTTTGGGCCATGCGGGCTGAGGATCTCCACCTCCGGCCGGGCAGCTTTGACGTGATCACCTGTCTCTGGAACGTCCTGGGGCACATATTGCCTGCTGCGGCGCGGGCTGAAGTATTGCGCCAGTTTGCCCGCCTGCTGTCCCCGAACGGCAAGGTCTTCATCGACCTGAATCACCGCTACAACGCGCGCCATTACGGAGTTTTGCGGACGGCGGCGCGCTTCCTCAGGGACCGGATGACGCCGGGGCAAAGCAATGGCGATGTCGAAGTTACCTGGAACATCGAGGGCGATCACGTCTCGACCACCGGACACGTCTTTACCGGTCGCGAGTTCGCAGCCCTGTACCGGGCAGCCGGCCTACGCCTCGACAAGCGGTTCGTCGTCGACTACGCGTCCGGCCAGGTCCGGCGGCGCAGTTTTGAGGGCAATCTTCTGTACGTCTTGCAGCGGTGACGGCACAGAGGACCGTAGCCGGAAGCCTCACGCCGTTTCCATCACCTCGCGCAGGTTCCGGCAGACGTCAGCGATTTCGCCATCCGTGATCCGATTGAAGAAGGGCAACGCCAGGGTTCGTGCGGCTGCCTGCTCGGTGACTGCCAGACTGCGGCTACCATCGGCGTAAGCCGCATAAAGAGGTTGCCGGTGCAAGGGGGAGAAGTAGCGCCCGCATTCGATGCCCCGCGAAGCCAGGCCGGCAACGATTCGATCACGGTCCTGCAGCGTGAAGCAATCCGCCAGCCGCACGACGAAGACGAACCAGCACACGCGTCCTCCCGCGGTCTGGAGCACCGGCACGGTGAGCCCCGGAACCATCCGCAGATGCTCGCAGTAACAGGCCGCGCGGTTCTCGCGGCGCGCCAGAATGTCCTCCATGCGCTTCATCTGCGACGCGCCCAGGGCGCAGTTGATCTCAGACAGACGATAGTTATAGCCGAGTAGAGAATGATCCGCCCAGCCATCCGACGGCCTCCTGCCCTGGTTGCGCAGAGCGCGAATCGTCTCCGCCAGTCGACGATCGCGGGTGACCAGCATTCCGCCTTCACCAGTCGTGACCGGCTTGTTGGGATAGAATCCGAAGACGCCGAAGTCGCCGGAGCCGCCGGCCCTTCTGCCCCGGTACTCCGCGCCGAGAGCCTCGCAGGCGTCCTCGATCACCTTCACCCCGTGCGTGGCGGCCAGATGGAGAATCGGATCGAGATCGGCGGGACGCCCAAACGTGTGGACCACGATCATCGCGCGCGTCCGCGGAGTGATGGCCCCGGCTACGTTCGCGGCGGTCACGTTGAGCGTGCCGGAATCGATATCCACGAAAACCGGCTTGGCACGCTGGTAGAGAATGGCGTTGGCGACAGCGATGAACGTAAAGGACGGGAGAATCACTTCATCGCCCTCGCCGACACCGAGTGCGGCCAGGCCAAGGTGCAGTCCTGCCGTGCCCGAAGACAGCGCCACGCCATAAGGCACGCCCGCATAGCGGGCAACCGCGTTCTCGAACTCCTCCATCATTGGGCCGATGCTGAGCCGCGGGGTCCGCAGCACGCCGGCCACGGCTTCGATATCCTCCTCTGTAATGTCGGGAGCCGACAGCGGAATCCTCATTTCCGTTCCACGGCCGGCGCCCGCTTGACGAGAAGCTCTTCGCCGAGCGGTACGGACGTCAGCACGGACACGATCCTTTCGGCCGCGTGTCCGTCGCCATACGGGTTCTCCATGCCCCGCAGCGATTGCCGAAAACCCTCCGTCATCGCCGTGCCGGCACGGTCGAGAATAGAGGCAGCGCTGGCATCGGCGTCAAGCACATTGCAGGAGCGCTCTCGCCCGCGCTGCCGCATCCCGACGTTCACCACCGGCAGGGCAAAAGACGCCGCCTCCATGATCCCGCTGCTCGAGTTTCCGATCAGCAGGTCCACCGAGCGCAACAGACTCCAGTAGAGAACCGGGTCCAGGTTTACAAAGACTCGGCTCTTTCCGATGCGGCCGGCGAAGGCTTTCGAGCGCTCAATCAGCGAGCGGCTGCCGGCGTCCGCGTTCGGGTAGCAAAACAAAAGCTGCGCTGCGACGGATTCGAGCGCGGAAAACAATGCGTCGGCTTCCCGCGTTGCGTCGCGGGCGATCGTCGTCGGATGATACGCGATCAGAGCGGTAGGGGGCGAGAGGCGAACATCGAGGCGCGCTTCCACCTGCTCGCGGCTGATCAAAGAGCTGCGCCGCAAGTGGTCGAGCGAAGGAGCGCCGGCGCGGTGGACCCGCCACTCTTCCTCGCCCATGGCAACCACGCGAGCCCGCGCCAGTTCGGTGGACGTGAAGTGGATGTGGCTCAGCTTGGTCAGCGCGTTGCGGACAGCATCGTCGATCACGCCTTCGCTGATCTCCCCGCCTTCCACATGCGCCAGCGGTATGCGCAGTGCGGTGGCCACGGATGCCGGCGCCAGCATCTCATAGCGGTCCGCAATGAGCAGCAGCAGGTCGGGGCGCATCTGCCCCAGGCAGTCCGCCAAGCCAAGGCTCGCCACACCGATGGTCTTGGCCATCCCGATATCGCTGTCCGAGCTGAGCAGGCATTCGATCCGTGCCTCGATCGCGAACCCGTCCTTCTCGATCTCGCTTGCCGTGCAACCGAATTCCGGGGATAAATGGGCGCCCAGCACGATGATTTTCAGTTCCACGCCGGCGTGCGACTCCAGTTCGCGGAGCGGCCAGTACAGGTGGCTGTAATCAGCGCGCGAGGACGTCACCACGGCGATCTTGCGCTTCATCTTCCGGCGCTCCCGCCCGGGCGCATCGCAGCCAGGATGGTACAGCTTGGCCTGTACTCAGGAACCATTGCGCATATCGTACCAACCAGTCCTGCCACATCACCCCGGGCGGCGTGGCAGGCGAGCTGTTCGATGCCGGCTTGCAGTTCGGCCGCCGCCGGAAGGGGTGTCGCAATGACGTCTAACTGCCCCGCCACGGTTCCCTCGCGGACTTCCGTCGCCAGAATCAGATCTTCAGCGAGCTTCTCCCCTGGACGCAAACCGATGAACTGTACCGCGATTCGGCCTGCGGAGCCGTTCGTGGCCTTGCTAATCAGGAATTGCGCGATAGCGGCGATCGGTTCCGGCTCTCCCAGGTGCGGCAGTAGGATCCGGCCTCCACACTCCGCCGCGCCGCCGGCCAGGATCGCTTCAGCCGCCTCGTGCAGCGACAGGAAATACCGGCTCACATCGGGATGGGTGACGGTTACCGGTCCGCCCCTCGAGATCTGCTCTCGAAAGATGGGAATCACGCTGCCGCTCGACCCGATCACATTGCCCAGCCGGACAGCGTTCATCTGGCACTGCGGACTGCTGAGAGCAGCCACTGTGAATTCCGCCAGCCGCTTGGATGCGCCCATGATGCTATGCGGGTTGACCGCCTTGTCGGTCGAAACCAATACTAGCGTCGACGCGCCATGCTGCTGCGCTGCCTGCGCCAGCGCATACGTGCCCAGTGCATTGTTGTGGACCGCGGCCACTGGATCGGATTCCAGCGGAGCGACGTGCTTGAGAGCCGCCGCGTGATATACGATCGTCGGGTGAAACCGTTCGAACAGTCCATTCAGTAAAGCGACGTCGGCCACACTTCCCACGACCGCTTGCGCAAGGCCAGACCCTTGGGCAGCCTCGAGCCGCTTCTGCAATCTGGACAAGTTTTGCTCGCACGAATCGAGCAGGACAATGAGAGCGGCGCCGCCCGAAGCAATCGCAGTGGCGAGCGCGGATCCAATATACCCGCCCGCCCCGGTTACCAAAACACGCTGGCCGGCTGCCACGGAGGCGAACTTGCTGGACGCGCCATATTCCTCGGCGTCTGCAAGAAACCGGCGGAACCGCGGCGATTCGGAATTGGGCATCCCCTTCAGCTTCCCGCCCGGGGGGAGCGCAGCGCAACTGCCGGGAATGACAGGGGCCGGCGGCTGCACGGGCTTTCCATTGCCTCCCTTTATAATCGAAGCATGTCCCTCGCCAGCAAGGCGCCGCACACCCCTATGGAAGGCTTCGATTCTTCAACCATGACGAACACCCTTGCCGAAAAGGAGCGGCTCCCCCTGTGGGAACGCTACGCGGACCAGTTTCCGGTCCGTAGCCAGCTCATCTATCTCAACCATGCCGCCGTTGCGCCGCTGGTGAAACCGGCGGCTGAAGCTATGCAGCACCTGGCGGATGATTGCTCCCGCTTCGGCAGCCTGCATTATGACCAATGGATGAGCGCCTACGATGGCCTGCGTGTCGCGGCGGCCCAGATGATCAACGCCGGCCGCTCGGAAATCGCGCTGGTGAAGAACACCTCCGAAGGCATCGCCACGGTCGCGCTCGGGTTGGACTGGAAGCCGGGCGATCGCATCGTCGGCTTTCGCGAGGAGTTCCCGGCCAACTTTTACCCCTGGAAGCGATTGGAGGCCAAGGGCATAACCATCACCTGGCTGAGCGCAACCGACCCTCTCGACCAGATCGACGCAGCCTGCCGCGGCGCGCGCCTGCTCGCCATCAGCTTCGTACAGTACCTGACGGGTTATCGCGCTCCTCTTCAAGCAATTGGTGAGATCTGCCGGCGCAACCAATGCATTTTCTTTGTGGATGCCATTCAGGGATTGGGAGCCTTCCCGATCGACGTCGAGGCCTGTCACATCGACTCCCTGGCTGCTGATGGGCACAAGTGGCTGTTGGGGCCGGAGGGTTGCGGCCTCCTCTATATCCGTCAAGCACTTCAGGACAAGATTGAACCGGTGGAATTCGGCTGGACCAACGTCGCCGGTTACGCCGACTACGCTTCCCGCGACATGACCTTGCGCCGCGACGCGGGCCGATATGAATGTGGAACGTTAAATACTATTGGATGCTTTGGCTTAAGAGCATCAATTAAGTTTTTACTTGAAGTCGACCCAGGAAAAATCGGCCCGGTTGTCCAGAATCTGGGCGACCGCATCGCAGCGGGTGTCAGAGCCTTGGGATACGAGGTGTTGGGAGAAAGAACACCGGCAACCGGCGCCGGGATTGTCAGCTTCCGCAAGCCAGGCTTGGAAGCTCCGCAGATCGTGCGGCGGTTGCGCGAGGCCGGCATCGCCTGTGCTCCGCGCGCCGGTTGGGTCCGCACGTCCCCGCATTTCTACATCAGCCCAGCCGACATCGACAAAATGCTGGGCGAACTGCCGTAGGGGCCTGGCATGCCAGGCCCGTCTGCCTGCGGAAACCTCACGCCAGCGCCTGGTCGAGGTCCCCAATAATATCTTCCGCCGCTTCAATGCCGACGGAAAGCCGCACCAGGTTATCGCGGATGCCGACCCGCTGCCGGTGCTTCGGGGCGAGATCGCGGTGCGAGCTCATGGCCGGGTACAGAATCATGCTATGCACATCCCCGAGTGAAGTGGCGCGCACCACCATTTTCAGCCGGTCCAGGAAGCGGAAGATTTCGGGACGGCCGGCATCGCGAATCTCGAAGCTGACAATTGCTCCATAAAGGCCGCCGGCGAACAGGCGGCGGATGGCGGGAGCGTCCGGATGCATCGGGTCCCCGGTAAAATGCACGCTCTCCACTGCGGGATGGCCGCCCAGCCAGGACGCCACGCGGCAGGCGTTGGCGCACTGGCGTTCCATGCGCAACGGAAAAGTCTTGATGCCGCGCATGGTCAGGTAGCTCTCAAACGGCCCGAGCAGGGGGCCGATCACGCGTGCCCGCGCGCGCAGGGCATCATAATGAGCGGCGTCGCTTACCACTGCGCCGCCCAGAACATCGCCGTGTCCGGACAGGTACTTAGTGAGGCTGTGAACGGAAAAGCTCGCGCCCATCTCTAGCGGCCGCACCAGCAAGGGCGTTGCGAAAGTGTTGTCCACCACCAGAGCAGCTCCGGCAGTTCGGGCAATTTCAGCGATTTTGTCGATCTCGCCCACCCGAAGCAACGGATTTGAAATGGTCTCCATCAGAATGCATCCCGGCCTGGCCTGGCCGACCGCGGTGCGCACCGCATCCAGATCGCAGACATCGGCGAATCGCACTTCCACGCCGCGCGGCTCCAGCACATTCAGTAACAGCTTGGTGGATGCGCCGTAGAGGGCTTCCGCCGCCACTACAGACGGCCGGCGGTCGGCGAGGGCGGTTTCGACCGCCATCTGCAGCGCTGCCATTCCCGAAGCGCAAGCCAGCGCGCCGTGCCCGCCCTCCAGCGCCGCCAGCAGCTCTTCCAGTGCCGCCGCCGTCGGATTGTCGTACCGGGAATAACAGTAACCGGCCTGCTCCATGCCGAATACGCGGTCGAGCTCCTCGGTGGTCTCGTAGAAGAAGCTCGACGCGGTGTAGATGGGCGTCGTCACGGGAACCGCGCTGGGAGCTTTGCGCCGGTCTCCTGCGTGAACTGCTTGAGTTTGGATCTTCACTGCGATTTCCTTTTCCAGCGCACGCCGGACTTGGTGTCTTCCAGAATTATCCCTTGCTCGAGCAGCTGGTCGCGAATCTGGTCCGCCCGTGAGAAGTCGCGAGCCTTCTTGGCGGCGGTTCGCTCGGCCACCAGCACCTCGACCTTAGAGTCTTCCGCGGTGCTGCTTTCGCCGCTGGGTCTGAGCACGTCGAAAACGGCATCGAATTGTTGGAAGAAGCGGAGCGCTGCCGGCCGGTCGTCGGCACCGAACTGGCCCGCATCCATGGCGCTGTTGGCGTCGCGCGCGTATTCGAATACCGCAGCCAAAGCCTCGGCGGTGTTCAGGTCATCGTCCAGGCTGGCTACAAACGCCTGCTCCGCGACGCGCGTTCGCACCGCCGCCGCGTCGTTGCTGCCTTCCGGAAGCTTGTCGGTGTCCAGCCGCAGTTTGAACCTGCGCAACCGCTCGATGGCCATCTGCGCCGCCTGCAGGCCGTCGAAAGTGAAGTTCAAAGACTTGCGGTAGGGCACCGAGGCCAGCAGGTAGCGAATCGCTTCCGGCCCGTAGCCGCGCCCGATCAGGTCGCGCAACGTGAAATAGTTGCCGAGCGACTTGGCCATCTTCTGGCCTTCCACCATCAGAAACTCAGCATGCAGCCAGAAGCGCGAGAACGGCTTGCCCGTCAGTGATTCCGACTGCGCGATTTCGTTTTCATGATGCGGAAAAATCAGGTCGACCCCGCCGGCGTGTATGTCCAGCGTCTCGCCCAGGTACTTGAGGGCCATCACCGAGCACTCGATGTGCCAGCCCGGGCGGCCCGCGCCAATCTCGGTATCCCAGCTGGTTTCGCCGTCCTTCGGCGCCTTCCACAGCGCGAAATCGCGCGCGTCTGCCTTTTCGTATTCGTCCACATCGACCCGCGCCCCGGCGAGGTTGCCGCTGAAATCGTTGTGGGATAGCTTGCCGTAACCCGGGAAAGTCGCGATTCGAAAGTAGACCGAGCCTTCGCTGGTGTAGGTGTGCTGGCCCGCGGTGAGGCGTGCAATCGCATGCGCCATGTCGCCAATGTGGTCGGTGGCTTTCACCAGGTGCTCCGCCACCTCCAGCCGCAGCGTGGCGCAATCTTCCAGAAACGCCTTCGTGTATTCCGCCGTGTACTCCGGCAGGCTCTTTCCCTGGGCCGCTGCGTTGCGGATAATCTTGTCATCCACATCGGTGATGTTCATGACATGATTGAGGCCGTATCCGCTTGCCCGCAGCCACCGCCGCAGGATATCGACAAAGGTGAAAGTGCGGAAGTTGCCGATGTGGGCATAGCTGTAAACGGTTGGACCGCAGGTGTACAGGCGCACCGTATTGTCGTGCGCAGGCTGGAACTCCTCGACACGTTGCGACAGGGTGTTATAAAAACGCAGAGCCATAATTGCAGGGAAATTCCATCGTAGCAGAGGCCGCCGAACGAGCGCAGCGCCGTGGCGCGGCGGCAGGTTCCGAGTGTCCGTTTTGCCAAAAGTCAGTCCCATAGGCGGACAGTGCCGATGAGCAACTGGCTTTTGAAGAGCTTTTTGGATATAGTTTTTTCAATGAGTTAGCGCGCGGCGGGCTTGGCCCGCGAGATGCGTCTCGCCGCGTACCTGGTGAGGCACTCAAGGGAGACAGCGGCATGATCGAGAACATCGCAACGTTCCTGCACGATCTGAAACTCGCGGCCCGTTCACTCGCCCGGACAAAAGGGTTTACGGCTACCGTGGTGATCACCCTGGCGCTCGGAATCGGCGCCAATGCGGCGATGTTCAGCCTGGTGCGCGGCGTGTTGCTGCGGCCGTTGGTGAACCGCGATGAGGACCGGCTGATCTACATCCGGCAGAGCGCACGCGGCATCGGAATCGACAACACCACGTTCTCGGTGCCCGAAATCCAGGATTTGCGCTCGCGGGTGAAAACGCTGAGCACATTCGGCGATTTCTCCGAGATTGGCTTCACCATGGTCGGCCTTGGAGAGCCGCGCGAGGTGCGCGCCGGTGTGGTTGGCGGATCTTATTTCGAGGTGATGGGATTACGACCCGTGCTCGGCCGGCTTCTGAATGTGCATGATGACGGTCCCAGCGCGGCGGGCGCGATGGTATTGACGTATCGTTTCTGGTCGACGGCGCTCAAGAGCGATCCCTCGGTGCTGGGCAAGACCGTCCGGCTTGATTCCGGTCCCACCGGCAACCGCTCGGCCATCGTGGTTGGCGTGCTGGAACCATGCGTTCCCTATCCCGCCGACACCGAGATCATCGCCAACATTGTGACCAGCCCGCATCATCTTTCGGCGACCATGGCGCAAGGCCGGGTCCATCGCATGACCGAACTGTTTGCCAGGCTCGCACCCGGCGTGGATCTGGACACGGCGCGCGCGGAGTTGCGCACGGCACACGGCGTGATGATGCGGGAACACCCCGAAACCTATTCAACCAGAGCAGACTTCCGAATCAGCGCCGTGCGACTGCGCGACCAGCTTACGTCCGGAGCGAGGACCGTGCTGCTGGTGCTGATGGCTGCCTCTCTGCTGGTGTTCGTGATCGCGTGCTCGAACGTCGCCAACCTGATACTGGCACGGACGGTGCGCCGCGAAGGCGAACTGGGGATCCGCGCTGCGCTGGGAGCGAGCACGGTCGCGCTGCGCCGGTCACTTCTGGCGGAGAGCCTCCTGCTGTGCGTCGGCGGCGCAACCGTCGGTGTGCTCAGCGCGCGCCCGATGGTGGCCGTCCTGTCGACGTACGCGTCCCGCTTTTCGGTGCGCGCCCTGGACCTGACGGTTGATTCCAGCATGCTCCTGGTGGGAGCGGCACTGGCTGTCGTCGCTGCGGTGCTTCTGGCGTTCGTTCCGCGCCTGCCGTCATCGGGCGGTTCGCAGGGATTCGGTCTGTCGAGCAGTAGCGTTCGGGTTACGGGGAGCGCGAACCGCCGGCTGCGAGCCTTCGCGGTGACCCAGATCGCGGCTTCGTTTTTGCTGCTGGCCGGCACCGGCGCGCTGGTGAAGACGCTGCTCTCCCTTCAGGCCGCGCGAGCCGGCTTCGACACGCGCCATGTGCTCGCGGTGAATGTGCCGGTGATGTCATACGGAAAGACGTCGGAACAGGTGGTGGAGTTCTATAAAGAGACGACGCGCCGCATCCGGGAACTGCCCGGCGTGGAGAACGTCGCGATCGGCACGGCGGTTCCGTGGCGGGATAGCTCTTTCGATTTTGGACTCCAGTTTTCGGCTGACGGCCACGTTCGCGCAGCGGGCGAAGAGGACCCTCGGGCGCAGTTTCGGGTTGTATCGCCCGGATTTTTCGCAACGCTTGGCGTGCCGATCCTTGCGGGACGCGATTTTGACGATTCCGATCGCAAGGACAGCGAGGATGTCGTCATTGTGAGCCAGAGCGTGGTGCAGCGGATGTTTCCCAATCGGGACCCGCTGAACCATCACATGATCTGGACCGATCCGGTGCTGAAGTTCATCGGCGTAGGCACCGCGCCCCGGCGCATCGTCGGCGTGGTGGCCGATATGGACGATGAGCATATTATCCCCGGCCCGGAGCTGACCGTGTACCACGTGGTCGGTCAGCAGCAGCTTTGGTTGGGACGTCTTTTCGTTCACGCGCGCTCGGATCCGTATGGGCTGGTTGCACCGATCACGCGCATCATCCGCATTATGTCCGCAGACCAGCCCGTGGAACACGCCGCCACACTGGAGGACATTCGCGCCGAAGTGCTCACCCCGGACCGGCTCAACGTCGTGGTGTTCGGCGTTTTCGCGGGTGTGGCGCTGCTGATTGCAGTGGTGGGGGTTGCGGGCGTGCTGGCATTTTCGGTGAGCGGGCGCACACGCGAGTTCGGAATCCGCCTGGCGGTCGGATCGCAGCCACGGCATCTGCTGGCACGGGTTGTCGCCGAAGGCGCGGCGATGGCAATCGGGGGCCTGGTGGTGGGCGCCGTGTGCGGATATGGGTTGGCGCAACTGGCGGGCAAGTATTTCGTCGATATGAAGATGCCCGGCGTCCTGCCGGTGGCCGGCGCAGCTTTGGTCCTGATTCTCGCCGCCGTAGTAGCGTCGGTGCTGCCGGCCGCGCGAGCCGCCCGCGTCGACGTGATGCAGGCGCTACGGTCGGATTGAGGGTGGATCGGCTCCGGGAAACAAGAAACCGCCGGTGCGCGGATCATCGCGGCCGGCGGTCCTGATTCGGCCAGCGTCTCTTCGCCGGCTCCTTCGGTGAAACCGCCTGCGTAGGGGCCATAACTGCTAGGGAGGTCTCATCGTAGCAGAGGCCGCCAGCCAGCGCAGGCGCAGATGGCGGGACCTTCCCGGAGCAATCAGCCGGACGCTCCGGTACTACCACCGCCGACATCGTTGCATCGGCCTGAGGCATCTCAGTGTATGCTGATACGACCGGAGATATCGGAGGGGCCGGGATGAGAATACTGTTCACGAGTACGTGTAAGCCAATCCCAATATTCCTGAACCGCTTCCTCTCGATCGACGATGTCTCGTATCGTTTCATCGTAGATCAAGGTCCTTTCAGCGCCACGGCCGACGTCCCTTCCTTTTCGCTGCACTTCCTGGCGCAAAACATCGCCTGCCCGTCGACGGTTCTCGAATGGCCGACGCTCGAAGAACTGGCGGCCGAACTGCAGTCGTCCCACTACGATTACGTGGCAATCACTTGCAAGGTGATCGATATGGACCATCTGCAAGCGATGATTCCGCTCATCCGGCGCGTGTCCTCGACGTCGAAGATCATCCTGGGCGGATATGGGACTCTGGGCCTCAACGAGCCTCAATTCGCGGCCATCGGCGAAGCAGTCGACCATGTCTGCACGGGAGGTGACGGCGTAAAGTTTCTGCGCACCCTGCTCGGAGAGCCGCTCGACCGTGGAATGCAAGCCCACCTGCCTGTCGAGGTGATCCGCATCCCTTGGCTGTCCGAGGTCGGTTCGATGCTTGCCGGCGGAGTACAGGCCGGGTATCTGCTATCCGCGTTGGGCTGCGTCTGGAAATGCGAGTTCTGCGCCACGTCCGCGTACACTGGCGGCCAGACCGTGGAAATTATGACGCCGGAAGAGATCGTGGAGTCGATGAAGTGGTACTACGCGAACAATCCCGCCATGAAGCATGTCTTCGTCATGGACGAGGAAATCCTCCTCCGCAAGAATAAAGTAAACGCCATCGGCAGACTGATTCGTGAAGACAAACAGTTCGGCCTGTCCACCATGACGTTTCTGGCATTCGGCACGATCAAAGCGATCAGCCGCTGGGATCCCGAGGAGTTGCTGCTGAATGGCGTTGGCGAGGTGTGGACCGGCATCGAATCCAAATTCTCCTACCAAAGGAAGAAGGGCGAGGCCGACCAGAAGGATCTCATACACAACCTGTCCCTGGCAGGTATCGAGCCGCAGATTTCGTGGATCATCGGCGACGACTGCCAGAACAAAGACAACATTCAGGAAGACGTCAATTACCTGATCAGCCTGCAACCGATAACCGTGCAGCTCACCACGCTGCTGGCATTTCCCGGTACGCCGCTGTTCGCCAGACTGAAAGGCGAGGGCCGGTTGCCGGAAAAGCACGATCCTTCCGAGTTCCACCTGTTCGGCGACAACATGACCTCGCTGCATTTCACGCATCAAGAGCGGATCAGAATCATCCTGGATACCTATGAACGCATCTACCGGACTCTGGGTCCCGCGGCCATGCGTTCGCTGGGTGTGTACATGAACGGCTATGAGTTCTGCTCGCGCTCCCAGAATCCTTTCCTGAAACTGGAGAAGAAGCGATTCTTCAAAAAGAAGATTGAGACCGGCATCTTCCTGCTGAAAACCGCTATCGAAATGGCGCCCACGCCACAGGCGAGATCCGCCATGGAAGACCTCCGGCAGCGCTATGTGGGCCTTTTCGGACCGATGAGCAAGAGCATACAGTATCTGGCGGATCGGGCTCTGGCTGCCGCGGGGAAGGAAATGGAGCGCCGCGCCCGCGACGGCTTCTCCAGGCTGCGCGACGTCCCCATGAAACGTTTCGCGTATCCGGGCAGCCAGATGCTAAGCCGTGCTGGGGCGGCTGCCGGCACGGAACTTCCATTTCCTGTGGACGTACCGCTTTCCGCGTTCGGCCGCGCATAGTCACTTTATGGGGCCGTACTCAGGCGGCCCAGCGTTCAACTGAAGATTCCCGCGAAGCCGAATTGTGAATGCCGGGCGCTACTTGTTACGTCACGCGGGACGTCCCGTCGGATCCGTGAGGCCACGGCGACGCTTGACCTCGGCCATCCTGGTACGATCTGGCAGCCGGCTCCTCATTCAACAGCTTTGAGGCCCCCGGCATTGGCGGCGAATGCCCCTTCCTGGCCTGACTCTTCCACCAGAAACGGCTCGCGGCCCTCGAAAGAAGTCTGGCCCATGCGCAGACACATGCGGTGGTGGGCGATCATCCCTTCGTCGAAGTCCTTCATATACATAGCGCGGGGCTTCTGACGATCCAGGAAGGCGTCTTCGCCATCCTGGTGGTGGCCGAAGAGCTTCCTCATAGCGACATTAAGAAGGGGCATACGGCCGCCGGCGCGCAATCTCACCACGAACAGCATGTCCGTCTGCGTGACGTTTTCCTCGATCGGCAAACAGGCGCGGATGTGGCCGAGCAGCTCGCGGCGTCCGTACGACCTGGTGTAGACGATGGCCGGCCCCCAGTAATGTCCTTGGTATTTCACCCGGTTGCCCAGGCCGAATATCTTGCGGTGCTTCAAGTAGCCGGCATCGGAGTACTCTACATCCAGCGTTACGATCAGCTCGTGCGGCGTAGGCGACTCCAGAGATTCCAGCGTCGATTGCAAGCCGTGGACCAGGTTGCCGTGCATGTAATCCAGGCAGCCGCAAATCGAGTCTCGCATCAGGCAGTTCCGGACATTGCGGAAGGCATACGCCATGGCCATTCTGCCCTGACCGCCGACCGCTTTCAGAACGCCACAGTTTTCCATGCTGGGAGCCGGAAACGCCGGTTGCGCGCCGTAAAACATCCAGATCATGCCCATGGACTCCTCTACCGGGAAGCTCCTGAGCATCGCACCTTTGGGAATGCGGCCAACACCCGGCACGTGGGTGCAGCGGCCATCCAGGCCATACTGAAGGCCGTGGAACGGACACTGGATACACTCGCCGGCAAACTGCCCGCCGTCGCCCAGACTGGCGCCGCGATGCGCGCAGTGCCCTTCCAGAAATGCGAGTTTTCCCTGCGGCGACCTCGCCAGAATGTAGTCGTCGCCCAGCGCGCGAATGGAGAGAATCTGGCCCGGCTTTACCTCGTCGGACCTACGGAGCGGATACCATGTCTGGGGCCACTTGCTGGCCTTTGGCGTAGCTGCGGTGGTCATCTCTCTCCTCCGAATGCAATCAAAGATGGCGCCCTGTCGAGTTTTCAGATTCTACCACGCTCCCCGGGACACGCACCTCTGCGCCGGGAATTCGCTTCGACTCGCCGGCCAATGTCCGTTGGATTGATGGAGAGGCGTCTTGAGCGCCGTGCTAAGCCGGTCGGGCACCCAATACGCTCCACCAAACAAGAACCGCCGGCGCGGGTCAAATCGCGCCGGCGGTATGGGAATCTGAACGTGCGCCCCTGGACGCGCCGTCTTCCTGACTTTATTCGGCCAGCGTCTCTTCGCTGGTTCCTTCGGTGAGACCACCTGCGTATAGCGAACGGGTCTCTTCCTCGTAGCCTGGGATGGAGTCGAGCGGCTGCTCCTGCACCGGTTCCTCCACCACGTCCTCTCCGGCGATCTTGACCCGGCGGTAGTACTCCATGCCGGTGCCGGCTGGGACCAGGCGTCCCATGATCACGTTCTCCTTCAGACCTCGCAAGTAGTCCACCTTGCCGTTGATGGCGGCTTCGGTGAGCACGCGCGTGGTCTCCTGGAAGGAGGCAGCGGAAATGAACGAATCGGTGGAGAGCGATGCTTTGGTGATGCCCAACAGCACGGCCTTGCCCTGTGCCGGCCGGCTGCCAGCCTCCATGACTTTCGCGTTCTCAGCCCGGAACTTGAATTTATCCACCACTTCTTCCGGCAGGAATTCCGTGTCCCCGATGTCTTCCACCTTCACCCAGCGCATCATCTGGCGCGAGATAACTTCCAGATGCTTGTCGTTGATGTTGACGCCCTGCAGACGGTAGACCTCCTGGATTTCGTTCACCAGGTATTTCTGCAGTTCTTTTTCGCCGAGCACGTCGAGAATATCGTGCGGATTGCGCGGCCCGTCCATGAGCGGCTCGCCGGCTTTGACGCGCTCGCCTTCCTGGACGTTGATGTGGACACCGCGCGGCAGGGCGTATTCGCGCTGCTCGCCGGCGTCGCCCACCACGTAGATCTTGCGCTGGCCCTTGCTGACTTCACCGTACTTCACCACGCCGTTGATTTCGGCGATGATCGCGGTTTCGCGCGGCTTGCGGGCTTCGAACAGTTCCACCACGCGCGGCAGTCCGCCCGTGATGTCCTTGGTCTTGGTGGTTTCGCGCGGGATCTTCGCCAGCACATCGCCGGCGTGCGCTTCCTCGCCGTCGCGCACCATGATGTGGGCGTGCGTCGGCATCAGGTACTTCTTGGCTTCCGAACGCGAGCCGCCGGCGCCTTCCGGCCGCACCACCACCATCGGCTGCCGCTTCTCATCCGGTGAATCGGTTACCACGAGCTGCGACATGCCGGTCACTTCGTCGACCTGCTCCTGCATGGTGAGGCCGTCGATCAGGTCCTTGAAATGCACGACGCCGGTTACTTCGGTGAGGATCGAGAACGTGTACGGATCCCATTCGAGCAGGATCTGGCTGCTCTTCACGGGAGCGCCGTCTTCCACCGTGATGCGCGCTCCGTACACAACCGGATAGCGCTCCTTTTCACGGCCCTTGTCGTCAACCACCGCCATGATGCCGTTGCGGTTCATGGCAATCAGCTCGCCCTGCTTGCTGCGCACCGTCTGGATGCCGATGTAGCGCGCGAAACCGCCGGACTTGGCGTCCTGAGTGGATTGCTCGCTGACGCGGGTTGCGGTGCCGCCGATATGAAAGGTGCGCATCGTCAACTGCGTTCCAGGCTCGCCGATGGATTGCGCTGCGATCACGCCGACCGCTTCGCCGCGCTCCACCAGCCGGCCCGTCGCGAGGTTGCGGCCGTAGCAGGAAACGCACACGCCGCGCTTGGATTCACAAGTCAGCACGGAGCGGATCTTGACCCGCTCGATGCCGGCCGCCTGAATGGCCGCCGCCAGGTCTTCGGTGATCTCATGGTTGACGGCGACGATGACGTTACCTTCGTAGTCCTTCTGGTCTTCGAGCGCGACGCGGCCCACGATGCGGTCGCGCAGCGGTTCGATGATCTCGCCGGATTCGATGATCGGCTCCACGTAGATGCCTTCGGTGGTGCCGCAGTCGTTTTCGCTGATGATCACGTCCTGCGCCACGTCCACCAGGCGGCGCGTGAGGTAGCCGGAATCGGCGGTTTTCAGGGCCGTATCGGCCAAACCCTTGCGGGCACCGTGAGTGGAAATGAAGTACTGCAGCACGTCCAGCCCCTCGCGGAAGTTGGCCGTGATCGGGGTCTCGATGATTTCGCCCGACGGCTTGGCCATCAGGCCGCGCATACCGGAAAGCTGGCGGATCTGCTGCTTGGAGCCGCGCGCGCCGGAGTCGGCCATGATGTAGATGGGGTTGAGGTAGCGGCCGGTGCGGTCGTCCTCTTCCATGGCCTGGAACATTTCGTCGGAAACGCGTTCCGTGACCTTGGACCAGATTTCGATGATCTTGTTGTAGCGTTCGCCGTGGGTGATGGCGCCGTCCTGGTACTGGCTTTCCACCGCCACCACTTCGCGTTCTGCTTCGCGCACCAGGCCGGCCTTTTCGCTTGGCACCACCATGTCGTCGATGCCGATGGAAATGCCGGCGCGCGTGGCATACAAGAAGCCGAGCGACTTGATTTCATCCAGCATCTGGACGGTGATCACCAGGCCGAATTTGAGGTAGCAGTACTGCACCAGTTGGGCGAGGCCCTTCTTTTTGAGCAGGCCGTTGATGAACGGCATGTCCTGCGGCAGGTGGTCGTTTAAAATCACGCGGCCTACCGTGGTTTCCATGTACTGCTTGATGAACTCGATCGGCTCGGTGTGCAGGATGTTCTGGCTGTCGAAGGCGTGCACCAGGTCGATGACGCGGCCGGTGTAGCGCAGCTTGATGGGGGTGAGCGTTTCCACTTCGCCCATTTCGAGCGCGATCAGCACGTCGTCGGCGGAAGCGAAAGTGCGGCCTTCGCCCTTGGCGCCCGGGCGTGCTTTGGTCAGGTAGTAGCAGCCCAGCACCATGTCCTGCGTCGGGATCGCGATCGGCGCGCCGTGCGCCGGCGACAGAATGTTGTTGGAGGCCAGCATCAGCGTGGTGGCTTCGATCTGCGCTTCCGGCGACAGCGGGATGTGCACCGCCATCTGGTCGCCGTCAAAATCCGCGTTGAACGCGGTGCAGACTAGCGGGTGAATCTTGATGGCTTTGCCTTCCACCAGTACCGGCTCGAAGGCCTGGATGCCGAGGCGGTGCAGCGTGGGAGCGCGGTTGAGCAGGATGGGATGGTCTTTGATGACCTCTTCTAGAATGTCCCAAACCACCGGGTCCTGCTGCTCGACGAGTTCCTTGGCCTGTTTGATGGTGGTGCAATGGCCGCGCTGTTCAAGGCGATGGTAAATGAACGGCTTGAATAGCTCCAGCGCCATTTTCTTCGGCAGGCCGCACTGATTGAGCTTCAGGTCCGGACCGACCACGATCACCGAGCGCCCGGAGTAATCCACGCGCTTGCCGAGCAGGTTCTGGCGGAACCGTCCCTGCTTGCCCTTGAGGGTATCGGAGAGCGATTTGAGCGGCCGGTTGTTGGCGCCGCGCAGCACGCGGCCGCGCCGGCCGTTATCGAACAGTGCATCCACCGCTTCCTGCAACATGCGCTTCTCATTGCGCACGATCACGTCCGGAGCGTGCAGCTCCATCAGTTTCTTCAACCGGTTGTTACGGTTGATGACGCGGCGATAGAGGTCGTTGAGATCGCTGGTCGCGAAGCGGCCGCCATCCAGCGGCACCAGGGGGCGCAGCTCCGGCGGAATGACCGGAACCACATCCAGAATCATCCACTCCGGCTTGTTACCGCTCTTGCGGAAGCTTTCCACCACGCGCAGCCGTTTGGCGAATTTCAGCTTCTTCTGCTGCGACACCTCGGTCTTCATCTTTTCGCGAATCTCTTCGGAAAGACCTTCGATGTCGAGCTTCTTCAGCAGCTCCTTGATGCCTTCGGCGCCCATCATGGCGACAAACTTGCCCGGAAACTCCTGGTCAAGCTGGCGCTTGCGCTCGTCGGTGATGACTTCGCCACGCGACAGGCTCTCCACCTCGCCGGGCTCGACGATGACGTAAGCCTCGAAGTAAAGAACCCGCTCCAGCTCGCGCAGCGTAATATCCAGCAGGTGGCCGATGCGGCTGGGAAGACCTTTGAAGAACCAGACGTGCGAGCACGGGCTGGCCAGCTCAATGTGGCCCAAACGCTCGCGGCGCACACGCGCCAGCGTGACTTCCACGCCGCACTTGTCGCAGATCACGCCGCGGTGCTTCATCCGCTTGTACTTGCCGCACAAGCACTCCCAATCTTGAGTCGGACCAAAAATGCGCGCGCAGAACAACCCGTCGCGCTCCGGCTTGAAAGTGCGGTAGTTGATGGTTTCCGGCTTGGTCACTTCGCCATGAGACCAGCTCCGGATTTTTTCCGGAGACGCCAGAGAAATGCGGATCGAATCGAAATCCGCGATCAAATTCGCCCGATCGTACGGAGAGGAACGCATGAGCAACCCTTTCGCAATACCAGAGCCTTATGATTTTGGGGGCCGCGGGGCCCCGTGCCTTAGTCAGCCGCCAGTGCAGTATCCGTGACTTCCTGCGGCTTCTTCATTAACTCGACATCCAGACACAGCGACTGCAGCTCGCGGATCAGCACGTTGAAGGATTCCGGCACGCCGGGCTCAATCGCCGCCTCACCCTTGACAATCGCTTCATAAATCTTGGCGCGGCCATACACATCGTCCGACTTGGCCGTAAGCAGTTCCTGCAGAATATATGCGGCGCCGTACGCTTCGAGCGCCCAGACTTCCATTTCGCCAAAGCGCTGGCCGCCGAACTGGGCTTTGCCGCCCAGCGGCTGCTGCGTGATCAGCGAATACGGCCCGATGGAGCGCGCGTGAATCTTGTCGTCCACCAGGTGCGACAGCTTCATCATGTAGATGTA
>Ga0181535_10002172_pt1 | contig 24366 bp, 19 predicted proteins | sample PEATcosm2014_Bin_44_FD_119774 | JGI IMG/M metagenome (GOLD analysis project Ga0181535, IMG submission 119774) | Peatland microbial communities from MTU Mesocosm Facility, Houghton, MI, USA - PEATcosm2014_Bin17_30_metaG | ecosystem: Environmental > Terrestrial > Soil > Wetlands > Peat | place...
CGGCGACGCTTTCTGCAAAAATGTTTTTATCCCCTGCTTTTACAAGTGATAACAGCCTCTGAATCTCGGGTGAAACCGAGAGGCTTTCCTTAATGGACGGCATTGGAAACATCCTTTTGGAAATTCAAAAGTTAAAATTCAAAACCAAAAATTACAATTTAAAACACTCAAATTAAAGGCAATTATTTATGCAAAAACAAAATTGCTTTTGATTTGGAGGATTAATAGTTGTAATTCTTGGTTTTGAATTTTAACTTTTAAATTTTCCTTGACATTTCCACTTCCGTAAGATATATTTAGTTTGCCTAACTATTAGGCAATAAAATAATTCGAGGTATTAATCTATGGAGAAAAAGACAGAAGAAATAATGGAAGGCATCAGGGCCGTTTCTTTTTTCTTCCGTAAAAAGAAAAACCACGCCTTTTTCGGGCCCGGAGCCAGGGATATCACCATATCCCAGCTCGACCTCATGGCCTACCTTTATGAGCACAAAAGGGTGAAAATGAGCGACCTGGCAAAGCACACCGGCGTCAAGATGCCATCCATGACCGATACCATAAGCAGGCTGGTTGATATGAAAATGGTAAAAAGGGAGCATGACGAGGAGGACCGCAGGACCGTATGGGTCTCCATTACCAAGGATGTCGAGAAAATGGTATGCAAACACATAGCCCAGAAGAACGACGAGATATCCGAACTTATGGAAGTCCTGACGGAACAGGAAAAAACAATGGTTATAAACATACTCGCGAAACTAAAAAACAAACTGGAAAGGGTGCAATGAGATGAAAAAGACAACAATTATCCTGATGCTTTCGCTTTTGTTCGCGGCGGTTGCGGCCGCAGATTCGGAAAAGCTTATCTTTACGGAATACGGCGTTTCATACGCGTCGGTCCTGACGCCTTCGATAATAGCCAACAATTCCACAGGGACATTCGACACGGCGGCTTTTGACATAAAAGTCGGCTTATCATTCCTGGACAAATGGGTCGAGGCCTATGCGGGGGCCGGTTTTCAGGCTTTCATATTCACCTCCAACTCGCAGGAGAATTATTCTTTCATCCCGCTTTGCGGCGGTATTAAGGCGAATATATGCCCGGATTGGACTGTTTATCCGGATGTTATATTCGAATACGGAAGGGCGATTTCAAACCTGCGTTCTCAATATATGACGGACATGGGGCCCATGAACAGGGACAACGCATGGCTGGCCGATTATTACTCTTTCGGCGTCGGCATGAACTGGAAAATAGAGGATATCGCTATACTGGGATTGAAAATTGAAAGGCCATCATATTCAAACCTGAATAAGAGCTACGGGGAAATACAGGTAATCAAAGCCGGCATCACATGGCAAATATACTATTAGGACAAGGAGAAAATAAAATGAGAGCCACTAAAACTTTGAAACTAACAACATGCATTATAACAGCGGCGCTTGCCGTGATTTTTTCGGCGGCGGCGCTCCTTGCGGACGACGTCACGCCCACGGCGCAGCCGGCGGTAAAAAAGATACATAAGGTTAAAAAAGCAAAGTCGGCGGTTTCGGCGGCGGCGCCCGTTGCCCTGACACAGACTGCCTCGCCCGAATCCGTAACACCAGCCGCGTCACCCGCCTCTGTTACGCAGGGAGCGGCGCAGAATGTTTCAATGACGTCAGTTGCAATTGCGCAGCCGTCCGTTCAGGTGGCCGCAAGCCTGACATTTGAGGATTGTTATAAGATTGCGGCGGAGAAAAACCGTGATTTTAAAATTGCAAATCTCGATAAAACAATTTCCGAAGCGGAGCTTTCCAAGGCCGTGGCATCATTCGGGCCGTCCATTACATTGTCAGGTTCTTATGAGCCTGAAAACGTCCAGGCTCCGCTTGTGATACCATACGGTTCGCCGGAATATGGAATGTTTGCCGGGCTCTACCAGTCAGCGGGAATAACACCGACGGCAGGAGCTCCGCTGAGTTTAAGCCTGTATCCCTCTTATTATTATATGTCGCGGATAACGCTCACACAGCCGTTGTTCACATTTGGAAAGACATATTACGGTTTCAAGATGGCTGATGAAGCCTACAAGATAGCCATGATAAATTTTAAGAAGGCCAACGACAAGCTCAACCTTGACGTAATAAACGCTTTTTACGGCGCGCTTATCGCCCAGGAAATGGCAAGCACCCTTGAGGAAACAATGAAAGCCAACGAGGAATACTTGAGGATAACAAAGACAAAATATGACAACGGCCAGGCTTCCAATTTTGACGTCCTTCAGGCGCAGGTCCAGTACGCCAATTCCATACCGGACTTTCAAAGGGCCTCAGACGGGGCAAAGCTTTCGCTTGAATCCCTGAAGAACACCCTGGGCATACCGCTTGACCAGCAGATACAGCTCTCGGGAACCCCGGAATATAAAAAACTGCAGTTTACCTATGAAGAACTGAAGAAAAAGTTCGAGGAAAACAACAGCGACAAGCAGATCACGGAACACGCGGCGAACCTGGCCGGTTACCAGAAAAACCTCCAGGAGGCTATGTTCCTTCCGAACATAGCCCTTACGGCAAATTACAATTACACATCAAGCGATCCGGCCTTTCACCACGAGGCATGGGACTGGCAGTCATCATGGGATGTGGAGATCGGCATGCAGTGGAGCCTTTTTGATTCCTTCAAAAACGTGGCGTCCATGAAAGAGGCCAATGCAAACGATGAAAAGGCAAAACTTAACAGGGAAAACGCGGACAATATGCTCACAATAGAGCTCGATTCGCTTTACACGTCGCTCACCCAGAACGGACAGATAATCGAGGCCGCGGATGACCTCATCAAGACCGCCGAAGAAGGCTACAGGATAGCCAAGGAATCCTACAAGAACGGGCTCATACAGTCCGTGGACCTTTTGAACGCGGAGACGCAGATGCTGCGCGCGAAAATGAATTACCTCAACGCGCTCTTCAATTACATAACGACGGCGCAGAAGCTCAAGGATTTTGTGAACTAAAAAAACACCGGTTAAGATATAAAATATAGGGAGGTTCTTAAATGAACAGGGAGCTCGTTAAGAAGATAGTAATTGGCGCGGCCATAGTTCTCGGCGCCTTAATATTATTCAGGGTGGTGGTTTCCATCGCGAACGGTTTTAAGAAACAAACGCCGGTGATTTTCAATATTTCCGATGTCAAGCTTGAAAAACAGACGGTGCCCCACGTGCTTTCCGTGCAGGGAATACTCGAGGGAGACCCGCAGGTTAAGGTCTACCCGCAGGTGCCGGGAAAGTTCGCGAAAAACAACGTGGTCGAAGGCCAGATGGTGAATAAAGGCGACATAATTTCGTACATAGACCGCGACATCGTTGGCGCGACATTCGAGCTTGCCCCGGTAAAATCCCCGATAGCCGGGATGGTCACAAAACTTTATTACATGGACAGGGGCGATTCCGTATCCCCGGAAATGCCAATGGCCGAAGTTGCGAACCAGGACGACATCAAGGTCGTATTTAATCTCGGGCAGGACGACCTTTTGAAGGTGCACAAGGGTCAGAGCGCACAGGTTTATTATGTGAATGATTCAGCAATAGGGGTCACGGCGACCGTCGCATCGGTCCCGCCTGTTGTGGACAAGGATATAATGGCAGGGACAGTTGTAGTAAAGGCCCCTAACAAGGGCAGGACCCTTAAGATCGGGATGTCCGTGAACGTTGACATCCTGACCGAGGAAAAGGAAAATTTTGTCGTCCCTGAGAAAGCCGTGTTGCTTGGCGAAGACGGGGCGTATGTTTATGTCAACAAGAACGGAAAAGCTTCCCAGGTAAAAATAACCACGGGCTACAGGATAAACGACATGATAGAGATCGAAGGTCCTTTTGCCACAGGCGACGAGGTCGTAACCGACGGCAACTTCAGGCTTTTTGAGGGAGCATCTGTCGACGACAGCCCTCCGACGTCCACCGCAACGGCCAAAGCCAAATAAGGAGACCAATATGAACCTTGCGGGATTAGCGATAAAGAGGCCTGTATTTATAGTAATGATAGTCCTTTCCATCATCACCCTGGGGTTGCTCGGATTTTCCGGGCTGCCGTGGGACCTGATGCCGAACGTGGATTTTCCCACGGTTTCGGTCACAGTAATGTATCCGGGCGCCTCGGCAGAGGAAATGGAAACAATAGTGGCAAAACCACTTGAGGACGCTTTCTCCACACTTGAGGGACTCGACAAGGTCACCACCTCGTGCAGGGAGGGCATGACCATGATAAACGTGCAGTTCACCCTGGGGACGGACGTAAAATTCGCGGAAATAAAGGTGCGCGACAAGGTCGCGGCGACAAAGCCGACGTTACCCGACGACATACAGGAACCCATAATACAAAAATTCAGTTTCTCCGACATACCGATACAGTTCATGTCCCTTTCCGGGAAAAGACCTTCGGCGGATTTGAGGGAAATGCTCGAGGACGACATAAAGCCGGTGCTGGAGAGGATCCCAGGGGTCGCTTCCATAAGCATTTTCGGCGGCGAAAAAAAGATAGTCAAGGTCGAGGTCAACAAGGCTCTGCTTCTTGCCCACGGTCTTACGACCGGGCAGATAACCAACGCCATAACAGCCAGGAACCTTAACTTTCCAGTCGGCATGGTCGAAGGGCAGGAAAAGAACATAACAATAAGGGTAATAGGCGAGTTCCAGAACGTCGAAGAAATAGCGGACCTGCCCATCACATCCAATACCGGGAAAATAGTCAGGATAAAGGACGTGGCAAAGGTTTCATTCACACTTGAGGACGAGACCGTGAAAGTAAGGGTAAACAAGGTCCCGGCGGTCATGTTCGCGGTATTAAAGCAGAGCGGCGCCAACTCGGTCGAAGTGGCCAACGCTGTGATGAAAAAAGTTGTGGATATCGGCAAGACCCTTCCCGCAGACATAAAGCTTGCATCGGCCGGCGACACCACTACCGGCATAAAGAGAAGCGTTGAGGGCATACTTGAGAACATCATAATAGGCGCCATACTGGCTATCCTGATAGTCTGGCTGTTCCTCGGGAATTTCAGGTCGGCTATAATTACCGCCGTGGCCCTGCCGAATTCAATAATAGGGGCTTTCTTTTTGATGATGATAGCCGACTTTTCAATAAATACCATAACCCTTCTTTCGCTATCTCTGGCGGTCGGACTTCTCATCGACGACTCCATAGTCGTGCGCGAGAACATATTCAGGCACATTGAGGGGGGCATGGAACCGAAAAAAGCCGCGGAGTTCGGCACCAACGAAGTCTCCCTGGCCGTAATCTCCACGACCCTTTCCATAATGGCGGTCTTTTTGCCGATATCGTTTTTGTCAGGCATCATCGGGCAGTTCTTCAAGCAGTTCGGGTTGACGGTGGCATTTTCACTGGGCATATCTCTGCTTGACGCCTTCACAACGGCCCCGATGCTTTCCGCTTACTGGTATAAAAAAGACGACAAGACAAAGAAAAACGCCTTCACCGCAATTTCAGGCGGATGGAACAGGTTTTATACAGACCTGGCAAAGTGGTACGGCGAGCTACTGAAAAAATCTTTGGATCGGAAAAAGACGGTCATCTGGACCGCGGTCGGGCTTTTTGTCGGAAGTTTTTTCATAGTCCCGTTCCTTGGAAAAAGCTTCATGAATTCCGACAGGGGAATGTTCATGGCGGATCTTGAGACCTATTCCGGGGCGCCGCTTGAAAAAACCTCGCAGTATGTATCGCTGATAGAGGATTTCATATCAAAGGAAAAGGACATCGACTCGTATTTCGTAATGGCGGGCGCGGACATGAACGGCACCGTGGCCTCAAACATAGGATCTCTGCTTGTTTCAATGAAGCCGCTGGCGGAAAGGCACTACACGACCGACCAGGAGGCCGAGCGCCTGAGGAATTACGTAAAGCAGGCCAAGGTGGACAAGTACATAAACGTCAACATAACAAGCGGGATGGGCGGCGGGGACGACACTTATCTTCCCGTGCTGATAAACCTTACCGGAGACGACCTGAAGGTGCTCGAGAAATTATCCGGCCAGATAAAGAAAATAGTCCAGGAAACTCCCGGAGCCGTGGACGCCGACGTTTCATTGAAACCCGGGCTGCCGGAAATAGTGCTCAGGGTGGACCCGATAAAATCGGAAAAACTGGGCATTTCGACGGCGGAGATAGGCGACCTGCTGCGCACGCTCATGCAGGGAAGCAAGATATCAAATTACAAAAAAGCGGAGAAGCAGTACGACATAACGATGCAGATAGACAAGAGCGACCGCAAGACCGTTGACGACCTCAAGAGCCTTGTAATTACGACCAGGGCGGGCAGAAAAATACCGATAACTGCCGTGGCAGATTTCAAGTACTCCTCGGGGCCGGCCGAGATACGCAGGGAGAACAAGGTCAGGATTGTGAAAGTCACGGCCAATGTGGCCCCCACCGCCAACATAGGCATGGTCAACTCCAAGATAAAGGAAACCATAGACAAGACAATGACCTTCCCCGCGGGATATTCATACAGCGCCGGAGGGCAGGCCAAGGAATTCGCGTCCCTGGGTATCGATATGGGCAAGGCTATGCTTCTTGCGATACTTTTCATGTACATGATCCTGGCCTCGCTTTATAATTCGTTCCTGCAGCCGCTTTATATAATGGTGGCCGTGCCGCTGGCGATAATCGGCGCGTTCCTTGCGCTGCTCGTGACCGGCTACAACCTGGATTTGTTCGGGTTCATAGGGATGCTCATGGTGCTCGGGCTTGTCGCGAAGAACGGCATATTGCTCCTTGATTTCACCAATAAAATGCGCGAGCAGGGAATGTCGATGAGGGAAGCCATACTTCACGCGGCCCCGATACGCTTAAGGCCGATCCTCATGACAACGCTTGCCATGATATTCGGAATGCTCCCGATAGCCCTGTCGCTGGGCGAAGGCTCGAAAGGGCGCGAGTCACTGGCAACCGTCGTCATCGGCGGGCTGCTGACCTCGACCGTCCTGACTCTTATAGTCGTGCCTGTGGTCTATGAAATGGCCGAGACGTGGATATTGAAAAGGAACCAGGCCAAGGGCAAAAATCCTGCGGCAAAACTTTCGGCAAAAACAAAAAAAGCAAAATAAGATACGCAGTCAAAAAACAAAGGCGCGGAAAACCGCGCCTTTGTTTTTTTAGGAGCGATAAAATAAAAACTTGATTTTTCGGCTCATTAATTATATACTTAGCCTTGCCTAAATATTAACCTTTACTAATTAAAAGGAGACTGATTTGGACAAAAAAAAGGAAGCAGAGGCCATATTCAGCCATATAGTGGATATTGTGCGCGCGGTCAGGTCAAATAAAAAGATAGAGATATTCCGTGGAGGCATGGAAAAGCTTACTTTCGCGCAGATAGTCGCGCTTTATTTCCTGTATGATTCATCCGGCATGACAATGGGGGAACTGTCGTCGTGCGCCCGCGTTAAAATGCCGACAATGACCGACATCATGTCAACGCTTGTATCCGACTGTTACGCCGCCAGGAAACATTCTGAAAAAGACAGGCGCAAGGTAATCATGACGCTTACGGAAAAAGGAAGGAAGCTTGTTGAATATAACAGGTCCATAGGCATTGATTATATTGAAAAGTTCATGTCCAATTTAAACCATGTGGAACGCGGAATAGCCAATGTACTTGTGAAAAGGACAAAGGAAATCCTCACTAAAAGGTTTGAGAAGGAGAAAAAATGAAAATTGAATCCGTAAAAAAATGGGCCATGGCCGCGCTGGTTGTTTTTCTCGCGGCTGCTGCGTTCTGGATAACAGTAAAGCTGCTGAAATCTTCCGCAAAAGTCGAGGAAAAGGTGATAAAAGTCTCCGGCATCAGGGCTGAGCTTAAAGATATAAACGAGACGGTTGTCATACAGGGGATAGCCGAAGGCGACCCGCAGATAAAGATATACCCGGCTGTTCCGGGTAAGTTTGAGCGTGTTGCGGCCAGGGAGGGGAGCGCTGTAAAAAAGGATGATACGATTTTATTTATAAACCGCGATATAGTAGGAATGGATTTCCAGCTGGCGCCCATAAAATCGTCGGTCAACGGCATAGTCACAAAAATCTATTATTCTGATAAAGGGGCCGCGGTTTCACCGCAGAACCCTGTGGCTGAAGTGGCGGATCCGGACAATGTTAAGGTCATACTGCATACCGGGGAAGAGGAAATGGTAAAGGTAAAAAGCGGCATGGATGCTGAAATAAAGCCAGTATATGGAGATGGGGCGCCGGTAAAGGTGTCTGTTTATTCATGCACCCCTTTCATAGACACCGATACCATGTCCGGGACCATTATAGTAAAAGGCGGCAATCCCGGCCGCGTGATAAAACCCGGAATGTCGGTCGAGGTTACAATACATACAACTGTAAGGAAAAGTATTATGATACCCCAGAGCGCCCTTCTCATGGGCGAGGGTAAGACCTATGTTTATGTCAACGATAACGGCAGGGCAAAAAGTACTGATGTTGAACCAGGGTACATGTCCGGGGATGATGTTGAAATAAAAAGCGGAATTACTGAGGGCGCGGACGTTATAACAGACGGAAATTTCAAGCTCAGCGACGGCGCCAGAATCAGCGAAGAAAAATAACAGCCAAAAGGAGACTTACCCGGCATGAATATCGCGGAGATGGCAATAAAGCGCCCCATATTTGTAATAATGATAGTGGCGTCAATAATAACTCTGGGTCTCATCGGATACACTTCAATGGGAGTGGATATGCTGCCGGATATTGAATATCCCACAATATCCGTTACAACCGTTTACGCCGGAGCTTCAGCGGAAGAAATAGAAAATCTTGTGACAAAACCACTTGAGGACGCGCTGGCTGTGGTCGAGGGGCTCGATACCCTCTCATCCACATCCGACGAATCTGTCTCTGTTATAACCGCTAAATTCAGCCTGGGCGCCGACGTTAAATACGCAGAGACAAGGGTGCGCGACGCGGTAAATAAGGCTAAATGGAAACTGCCTGACGACGCCAAGGAGCCCTCTGTCGAGCGTTTTTCCGCGGCTGAATGGATACCGGTCATCGCCATGACAGTAAAGGGAAACCGCGACCTTGCCGGCTTAAAGGAAATAGTTGATGACACCATAAAACCTGAAATTGAAAAAATAAAGGGCGTGGGCAGGGTGGACATCTGGGGCGGCCGCGACAGGGCCGTAAAAATCACTATGAACAAATCGGCCCTTTTCGCAAGGATGATATCATTTAACCAGGTAATAGAGGCAATCGACAAGGAAAACCTGAACATACCCGCGGGTTCCATTGAAAACACAAAAAGGAGCATTGACGTAAGGGTAAAGGGAAGGTTTGACTCAATTTCCGAAATAGAGAATGTTTCAATGAAGGCGGCAAACGGCACAACTGTCAGGATAAAAGATATAGCAAATGTTACGTTCGGTTTAAAGGATGAAGAACGGCGCACAAGGGTTGACGGCGAGAACGGCCTGATTTTCGGGGTTTATAAACAGTCGGGTGAAAACAGCGTCGAAATAGCAAGAATAGTAAAAACTAAAATGAAGGACATAAACGCGAAGCTGCCACCGGGAATAAAGTTTGATGTTTTCAGGGACCCCACGCACTATGTTGAGCAGTCCATTGAGGGGCTCCAGGGCGACATTTTAATAGGCGCGCTTTGTGCAATAGTCATTGTATGGCTCTTTCTCGGATCTTTCCGCTCGACAATCATTACCGCGATTGCCCTGCCAAATTCGCTTCTCGGCGCCTTCTTTTTTATCAATGCCGCGGGATTTACAATTAATATGATGGTGCTTCTCGCCCTTTCGCTTTCAATTGGTTTATTAATAGACGATTCAATAGTCGTCCGTGAAAATATCTTCAGGTATATAGAAGGCGGAATGGACCCTAAAAAGGCTGCTGTAAAAGGGACCAACGAGGTTGCGCTGGCGGTAATTGCCACCACAGCTTCAATCATGGCTGTTTTTATTCCAATATCGTTCCTGCACGGCGTTGTGGGGCAGTTTTTCAAGCAGTTCGGCTTTACAATAGCCTTTGCCCTTACAATTTCACTCATTGACGCCTTCACAACGGCGCCGATGCTTTCGGCCTACTGGTGGAAAAAAGAAGACTCCGGAAAAAATACAAAAGGCGCATCATCGGTTTTTCATGCCATACATGAAAAATGGGAGGAAATTTATGAGGGCATAAAGGAAGTTTACACACAGCTTTTAAACTGGGCCCTTGACCATAAAAAAAGCGTCATATTCGGCACGCTCGGGCTGCTTGCAATATCGGGCCTTGCGGTAATGTTCATAGGCGTGGCTTTTATGCCTGATTCCGATTACAGCGAGATAGAATATACCATTGAATGCAGGCCGGACGCCACTATTGACGTTGTGGACTCAAAATTAAAAAAGGTCGAGGCATATCTCAAGACCGTACCGGACATAGAGGAATATTATGTTGTGGCCGGAGGCGAGGGGAGCAGGGGAACCGCAAGTAAAAATGTGGGCTCTATTTTTGCAAGGATAAAAAAAGGGGGCAGGAAATCCACTCCAGCAGGCCTTGAGGAGTACAAAAAGATCGGCGCGATAGTGGGGAAAGATGCGCTATTAATACTTCAGGACAGCGGTTCCGGCCAGGTTCTTTCGGGCGGCGGCGATTCTTTTGCGATAACAATTAATATAACGGGAGACGATATAAAAGTTATTGATTCCATTGCGGACTCCATTAAGAAAGAGGCGGAAAAGACTCCGGGCGTGGCCGACCTCGACACATCCTTCAGGCCGGGCAAGCCTGAAATATCTGTCAGGGTTGACAGGCTCAAGGCGTCAAAGCTGGGGCTTTCCACATATGAGATAGGAGAGGTCCTCAATATGCTCATCAATGGCAAGGAAATCGCCCAGTACAGGAAGGGCGAGAAGGAATATCCCATAATAATGCAGTTGCCGGAAAATGAAAGGAGTGAGATAAATTCGCTCAATGACATAATGCTTACGAATAACACGGGGTTGAAGATACCCCTTTCAGCCGTCGCCAGACTTGAGTTCGGTTCAGGGCCGGTTGAGATAAAAAGGGAAAATAAGAAAAGAATAGTCAAAGTTACAGGAAATGTAAGGGAAAAATACTCCCTTGGCGATGTGGTGAACGCCCTTAAAAAAAACATAAAACAGAATGTAAAAATACCCTATGGATATGATTACAGTTTCGGCGGCCAGGCCTCCCAGCTTAACGACACTATCATGGAAATGGGAACTGCCATGCTGCTGGCCCTTCTTTTTATGTATATGATACTTGCCTCGCTTTATAATTCACTGATACAGCCTCTGATACTTATGATATCGGTGCCGCTGGCGATTATCGGGGCCTTCCTCGCCCTGCTTGTGACGGGGCAGCAGCTGGACCTGATGGCCATGATAGGCATACTTATGGTGCTCGGTCTTGTGGCGAAGAACGGCATACTTCTGATAGATTTTACAAACCAGAAAATAGCGCAGGGCATGAGCGCCAGGGACGCGCTCACGCATGCCGGCCCTATCAGGCTCCGCCCGATATTGATGACGACTTTTGCGATGATATTCGGCATGATGCCGCTGGCGCTGGGTTTCGGGGAATCGGTCATAATGGCAAAGACAATGCCGATAGCCGTGATAGGCGGGCTCATAACGTCGACATTCCTCACCCTTATCGTTATTCCGGTTGTGTATGACTGGGTCGAGGGAAAAAAGGTCGTGGCGGCGAAAAGGAAAAAGCAGGATGGAAAAAAATTGACGGGGAGAAATTAAATGGGATTAAAAGGATGGCAGATATTCGCTTTTGGCTCGGCTTTTTTTGCCGGGCTGACCGCAATTTTTGGAAAGGTGGGAGTGCAGGGGATAAACTCCAACCTGGCCACATTGATCAGGACCGTTATCATACTCGGGATAATAGCCGCTATAGTCACGGCGCGGGGCGAATGGCGCCAGACCGGCGGGATTAACGCGCGCTCATTAATATTCCTGGCATTGTCGGCCGCCGCGACGGGCCTGTCATGGCTTTGCTATTACAGGGCCCTGCAGATAGGTCCGGCTTCAAGAGTGGCTCCCGTAGATAAATTGAGCGTGGTTTTCGCCATAGTTCTGGCGGTGGTCTTCCTGGGGGAAAAACTCAGCTGGAAAAGCCTGCTCGGAAGCGCGCTTGTGGCAGCCGGCGCCATAATACTGGCCATTGCATAGGGAATCAGACAAAAGACGATAAGGGTGGAATAAGATCAAACAAAAAAAAATTTTCATAATTTTCAGCAGTTTATTGTTTTTGCTTCTGCTGCTTTCAGGCTGTGCCGGGCTTAATAAGGCACACGGTCCGGCGACCGTCGATTACAGCGAGGATGAGGCGTCCGGCACCAGGACATGGATACTTGTGAACAACAATCTTTTCAACGACGAATACGGCATATCAGGCAGTGATTTTGATTTTGGCGTCGAGAAATATTCCAGGGGGAAAGAGAAAGCCAGGTATTTTATCAGGATAGAATATAAAGGCAGGGACTGGCTCCTGATATCGGGAAAAGAAAGCCTCGTGATAAACATGGATTCGTCCCGCCTGGCTTTTGAAGGATGCTCAAGCGAGAGGCAGGCCGGGGAGCGTGACGTCCATGAAGACGCGCTTTATGAAACCGACGAAAAGACGATTCTGAGTCTTGCCGGGGCCGACAAGGTGAAAGTCGTGATATCCGGGAAAAAGGGGTCGGTCACGGCTTATTTCAGCGGCAACAATTTTACGAACCTGAAGGAATTTTACAACGAGATAATCCTGGCCCTAAAGGAGCCTTTTTAGCCGTTTTCCTGCGCTTCACAATTATTTCTTTTTTGCTTCAGCCTGTCCAGCAAAGAATAGGAGCACCCGCAGTAGTCCTGTCTGTACAAATCGTGTTCTTTGGAGAGCACTATTGACTTTTTGAAGCCATCCTGCTTTTTGAAGTTCGATTCGAGGTATTTCACCCCGTACTTTTCCGCGGCTTCCTTTCCCATCCGGTTTATCAGGGCGGTGTCCTTGTGCGGCGAGATGGTAAGCGTGGTCGCGAAGATCTCAAAGCCCAGTTCTTTGGACTTTTGCGCGGTCCTGTCCATCCTCATTTTAAAGCAAATTTCGCAGCGTTTGCCACGTTCAGGTTCTTTAGCGTAAGGCTTGCAAAGTTTAAACCATTCATCTATGTCATAGGGAACGTCGGAAATATTCTCCGTGGAAGTTTCACGGGCCAGCTTTTCCATGTCCTTTACCCTCTTAAAATATTCATCGCGCGGGTGTATGTTGGGGTTGTAAAAAAAGGTAACGGGCTCAAAACCCGAAGCCCTTAAGGCGTTTATGGTATGAGTGGCGTCCGGCGCACAGCAGACGTTCAGTAATATTTTCATAACAGGGCTCCTTGGTTCGTAAATTGTGGAACAAAAACATTCTACGTACCGATGCAGAAAATGTAAATCATTTTTTATTAATTAAAACTTGCTTTTGGAAATTCCAATGCTATATATATTGATAGAACCTCTGAAAATTAGAGGCTAAGGGAAAGCCGGCAAGTACCAGCAATGGTAACAACTGTCGAATGCTTTCCCTCAAAAGCAAGCAAGTGTGTGTAATATGAGCAGGCAAAGAAGCCTGCTCTTCGTATTATATGGGGTGTGAAAATAATAAAAATATTACTTGACAAAGATGATAGACTTTGTTATATTTATATTGTCGACAAACAAGATAGACAATATATACAATAGAAGGAGGCGCAAATAAATGAAAATATCATATAAAGGTGATTACGCGATAAAGGCACTGGTTTACCTTGCAGCCAGATATATAAGGGAACGCGGATCCGACTCTTACAGCCAGATACAGGAGATATCAAAGGACCAGGATATTCCAGAAAAATTCCTCGAGCAGATACTTTTAAGCCTGAGGAACGCGGGATATGTAAGGAGCCTGCGTGGAAAGAACGGCGGTTATACTATAGCAAGGGATCCGGAAGATATAAAACTCGGGGACATAATAAGGCTCATGGACGGGCCGCTTGCTCCCATTGCCTGCGTGAGCAGGTCGACATACCAGAAATGCGATTTTGAGCCGCGTTGCGTGCTAAAACCTATATGGGCCAGGGTGAACCACGCCATAAGCGACATAGTCGACAACATAAGCTTCAGGCAGCTCGTGGAAATGGAAAACCGCATGAAGGAGAAATCGATAGAAGAATTTGTTTATCAGATATAAATTAATAGAGAACGGGGAGGCTGAAAATGGGAAAGTCAAAAAAAAGGATATTCGAATACCTGATATGGGTGAAGGACGATTTCATGTGCAGGCGGATGTGAGAACGACAGAAAGAGGAGCGGCATTACCAAAAAAAATAAAAGGAGAAAAAAATGAGCGATTATAAATTTGAAACCCTGCAGCTTCACGCGGGACATGTCCCGGATAAAGAAACGCATTCAAGGGCGGTTCCGATATATCAGACCTCGTCATACACATTCGAGGACACGAAAGACGCGGCAGACCTTTTTGCCCTGAAAAAATTCGGCAATATATATACAAGGCTGATGAACCCCACGACGGATGTGCTTGAAAAAAGGATAGCCGCGCTTGAAGGCGGGGCCGCGGCGCTTGCTTTTGCTTCGGGGATGGGCGCAATAACTGCGGCCATACTCGGGCTTGCCTCGTCAGGCGACGAAATTGTTGCGGCTTCCAATCTTTACGGCGGGACGGTCACACTTTTCGGACACACCCTTCCGAAACTCGGCATCAGGGTGATTTTTGTCGACGCAAAGAACCCTGAAAATTTCAAAAAAGCCATAACAGCCAGGACAAAAGCCCTGTATGCGGAGACGCTCGGCAATCCCGAACTGAACATACTTGACATTGAGGTCGTTGGGAAGATCGCCAGGGATGCAAAAATACCGCTCATAGTGGATTCAACGATGACCCCTCCTTCGATACTTAAGCCTCTGGAGCACGGCGCGGATATAGTGGTCCATTCGCTTACAAAATACATCGGCGGTCACGGGACATCTCTAGGCGGTATCGTGGTCGATTCCGGAAAATTCGACTGGGCGAACGGAAAATTCCCGGACCTGGTCAACCCCGACCCGTCATACCACGGCCTGAAATTTTATGAGACATTCAAGGGCCTGGCATATATCTTAAAGCTCAGGGTCTCCACTCTGCGCGATACCGGGGCGGCTCTGAGCCCGTTCAACGCTTTTTTGATAATCCTCGGTATAGAGACGCTTTCCCTGCGCATGGAAAGACACTGTGAAAACGCGCTTAAGACCGCAAAATGGCTGAGCAAGAATCCAAAGATCAGCTGGGTGAATTATCCCGGCCTGGAGTCGTCGCCATCTTTTGGCCTTGCGAAAAAGTACCTGCCGGGCGGAGCGTCGGGCATGATAGCCTTTGGAATAAAGGGAGGGGTCGAAGCAGGCGTAAAGTTCATAAACAACGTCAAGCTTCTGTCCCATCTTGCCAATATAGGCGATGCAAAGACCCTTGTTATCCACCCATGGACGACGACGCACCAGCAACTTTCTGACCCCGAGAAAAGGGCCGCGGGGATATCCGAGGATTTTATCAGGCTTTCCGTAGGAATTGAGAATGTGGAAGACATAATCGCCGACATAGACCAGGCGCTTAATAAAATATAGTTCCTGTTGTAATATCCGGGGCCCGAAAACGGGCCCCGGATAAAAAAAACAATTGGGAGGTTTCAAAATGGGCAGGATATTTGAGGACATCACAAAAACAGTGGGCAACACGCCGCTTGTAAGGTTAAACAAGCTTTCAAAGGACATTGCGGCAAAACAGGTGCTTGTAAAACTCGAATCATTCAACCCGCTTTCGAGCGTCAAGGACAGAATCGGAGTCGCCATGATCGAGGATGCTGAGAAAAATGGAAGGATCAAACCCGGCGACACTCTGATCGAGCCGACAAGCGGCAATACGGGTGTGGCCCTTGCTTTTACGGCGGCAGCAAAGGGATACAAGCTTATCCTTACAATGCCGGAGACAATGTCGGTTGAACGCAGGCAGCTTCTGGCCATACTGGGCGCGCAGCTTGTGCTTACGCCCGGGCCCGAAGGGATGAAGGGCGCAGTTTCAAAGGCGGAGAGCCTGAACAAGGAGATACCGGGTTCAATAATTGTTGGGCAGTTCGATAATCCGGCCAATCCCGAGATACACAGGAAAACAACGGCCGAAGAGATATGGAACGACACGGACGGCAAGGTAGATATATTCGTGGCCGGAATCGGCACCGGAGGCACGATCACGGGCGTTGGAGAGGTTCTTAAGAAAAAAAATAAGGACATAAAAATAGTGGCGGTGGAACCGGACGCATCTCCACTGCTCTCTACGGGGCAGGCAGGACCGCACAAGATACAAGGCATAGGCGCCAATTTCATCCCGAAGGTGCTCAACAGGGAAATAATAGACGAAATAATAAGGGTAAAGGACACCGACGCCGGGGAAATATCAAGGACGCTGGCAAAGCAGGAAGGCATCCTTGTCGGCATTTCCAGCGGAGCCGCGGCATGGGCCGCCCTTGAGGCCGCAAAAAGGCCGGAGAATAAGGGAAAAACAATAGTGGCGCTTTTGCCGGATACGGGAGAGAGATATCTTTCAACCTGGTTGTTTAAGGACGTGACAGCGTAAAGTTAAAAATTTAAATTAAAAACCAATAAGTTCAACTTTGAAAGTTTATAATTGAAACAAACAACGTAATTTGTTTCCACTTATCAACTTGATTGCTTGCACTTATTGGTTTCCATGTCCGCCATGGCTTAAACGGAGGCGGATGAGTTTTAAATTTTAACTTTCTTCAGAAAATTGCTATATTTTTTTCCACGTTGTGATATAATTTTTTTTATAAGCACGATATTAAAGGCTAAAGGAGCAAAACCAAGTAAATGGAAAAACCTCCCAGCGATTCGGTGGGTATTGTTAAGACCCAATACTTTACTTTCGCGGAACCGCCAAATGAAATGGCCCTTGAAAAAGGCGGAAAACTCGGTCCCGTCACATTAGCTTATGAAACCTACGGCACACTCAACAAGGAAAAATCCAACGTTATAATGATATGCCATGCCCTTTCCGGCAGCGCGCATGCGGCAGGTTACTACACCGAAGACGACATAAAGGAACCCAAAAAGAACACGGGCTGGTGGGACCTTATGATAGGTCCTGGAAAACCCATTGATACCAATAAATATTACATCATATGCACCAATATTATCGGAAGCTGTTACGGATCCACAGGACCGGCCTCGATAAATCCGGCCACGGGAAAGGAATATGGCATGACGTTCCCGGAAGTGACCATACCCGACATGGTAAAAGTGCAGAAGATATTCCTGGACAGCCTGGGAATTGACAGGCTGGTGAGCGTCGTGGGAGGCTCCATGGGAGGCATGCAGGCGCTCGAATGGGCCCTGCAGTTCCCGGACGTGCCGAAGTCTATAATAGTCATAGCCGCATCGGCGGCCCTATCCGCGCAGGAGATCGCCCTTGACGCGGTGGGCAGGAACGCGATAAAGATCGACCCTGACTGGGACAACGGGAATTATTACGGGATGAAAAAGCAGCTTCAGGGGCTGGCGGTTGCCAGGATGGTCGGGCACATTTCATACCTTTCAGAGGAAGGCATGGAAAAAAGGTTCGGGCGCAGGGCCGAGGACCCTGCCATTGCGGCCGCAATGTCCGATTTTGAGAAAAAATTCGAGAACGGCTTCGCCGTCGAAGGCTACCTGGCCCATCAGGGGAAAAAATTCGTCGAACGGTTCGACGCAAACGCATACCTCTATGTCACCAAAGCCATGGATTATTTCGATGTGGACAATAAATACGGCGGCGGCTCACTGAACAAGGCCATGAAAAGGATAAAGGCCGAGGTGCTCATGGTGTCCTTCACCTCGGACTGGCTTTTTTCGCCGGCCCAGGCAAAAGAGATAGTCCAGGCGCTCACATTGAACAACAAGGACGTGTCGTACATAGAGATAAAATCAATACACGGGCATGACGCCTTTTTGCTCGAGAAAAAGACCATTGCCGAGAACAAGATACTCGGACAGGCTTTCAAGAACTTTTTGATACACATCAAATAGGCCGGAGAAGACAATTGTACAAGGAAATTTACCTCAAGCACACATACGAAGAGATAGTAAAAATGATAGAGGACAATTCCAGGGTACTCGACCTCGGGTGCGGCGACGGCGAGCTCCTTGAACTGCTTTATAACAGGAAAAATGTTTACGGCCTGGGAGTGGACATAAACACCGAGGAAGTGTTGAAGTGCATCAAACGCGGCGTTTCCGTAATACAGGAGGACATTGAGGAGGGCATATACAAGTACAAGGACCAGGCCTTCGATTATGTCATACTCTCGGAGACCCTTCAGGCCGTAAAAAGGCCGGATCACGTGATGAACCAGATATTGCGCGTCGGCAAAAAAGTGATAGTCTCTTTCCCGAATTTTGCATATTACAAGATAAGGTTCCACATGCTCTTCAAGGGCATCATGCCCAAATCCGAAATATTGCCGTTTGAGTGGTTCAACACGCCGAACATACACCTGTTGTCCATAAGGGATTTTAAGAATTTTTGCCGGGTGAATTCCATAAAACTGCTCAACGAGATATATCTTGTCGGCACACAAAAAAAGGTAAAGAATTATTACGGACTTGAAAATCTTTTGGCTGAAGAGGCGATATTCTTGATACAGCGCACACCGCAGGAAAAAATCACATTCAAAGAAGTTATTGTTAACGGCCAAAAAAAGTAACAAAATATTCATCAAAAGTCAAAAAAATGGGCAAATAACGATAAAACCCCAAAAATCATGTTATTCCTTTGAAAATAGGGGTTTTTTATAAAAAAACCAGCTAAAACCCTTAAAAAATGACATTATTTTATTGACCCGTAATTGATTGTATGTTATAAGATTGCAAAACACAATATATGGTATAAAAACGCGGGGTAAAACGCGTAATTTCAGGAAGAGGAGGGGAAAATGAAAAAAGTGATCTTGTTGGTTGTTGCAATTGCTTTGTTCCTTACTGTAGGTGCAATGGCGGCAAAGAAAATGGTGGAAGTCGACGACGGAACTCCGGATGTTACTTACGACAACGCACTGACCACAAACGTTTGGCCTTGGGTAGTGGGGATTTATAATCTGGGTTATGAAAGGATGATAGGTTCAAGTTTCGGCATCAGGCCCAGGGCGAGTTATGTGGGCTGGTCGGGAGCCGGCGCAAATTTTTTCGCGCTTGGCGGAGACTTGTTCTGGCATCCGATGGGCAGGGGCATAGAGGGCTGGTATATTGGGCCAAGGTATGACGTATGGATGGCAACGACAAAAGGGGCATCTGGCATGATGCAGTTTGTGGGAGCAATGGGAGGTTATAATTTTGTTTATCCGGGCGGATTTATAGTGGATATAGGGCTTGGAGCGCAAAAGAACGTGGACAACTCGGTGACTTCAGGCACATCAACGCTTGATCTGTCAACAATAACCAGCGTATTACCATCATTTGATCTTTCAATAGGATGGGCATTTTAACCTAAAAAGTTTCATATATCAAAAAACAGGAGGATGTAAATGACGAAATCGGAAATGATCCAGGCAATCTCGGACAAGGCAGGAGTTGCAAAGAAAGATGTTAAGAAGACGGTCGAGGCTTTCACGGAAGTCATCATTTCAACGCTCAAGAAAGAGAAAAAAGTAAAGCTCCCGGGACTCGGAATACTAGCCGTAAAGCACCGCAAGGCAAGGATGGGAAGGAACCCGCTCACAGGCGAGGCCATCTCGATCCCGGCGAAAAAAGTTGTAAAAATGAGGATAGCAAAGGACCTGAAGGCTTCAGTCCTTTAATAGATAAGAAACAGGAAAAAGCCCGGCTGAAAAGCCGGGCTTTTTTTTTGTAAGACAAGGATTCACAGAAAGTAGATAGGAGAGAGGAGATGATTGTTGTCAGGTTTGTACTTTTGCAGGGGCCGCCCTGTGCCATGCACACCGAGGCTTCAGCGAAGGTGCGTGGCGGCCAGACATTACATCAATATTATTGTGGAGCCGCTGCTTGCTGCGGCTCACGTATGGCAGTCGGAACTTTTTTTTGCCAATCGGGCAGCTTTGGTCATTGCCGGATGACACAGCGAAAGTGTAATGAAGCTTCACGCCGCTAAACTGACATATAAAAGTATTATTAACGATTGACCAAAAAAAGCTCACGACTGCCATTATAGGTTTTGTTCCCTGTATGGGCGGACCTATGGCATGCACACCGAAGCTTCAGCGAAGGTGTATGTCCGACCGCCATTACATCAATATTATTGTGGAGCCGCTGCTTGCTGCGGCTCACGTATGGCAGTCGGAACTTTTTTTTGCCAATCGGGCAGCTTTGGTCGTTGCCGGATGACGCCGTTGAGAGGCGGATTGCTGCCTCTCTACCGGGTCACTGGATTACATAGAAATAGGTGGATTTTTAACGGTTTTTGCATTAAAATTAAGGCAAATGGCGCATTCAAACATTCATAAGGGAAAAACAACAGGATATTGCGGCAGGCCGGTAAAATTGATCTTGCTTGCCATTATGCTTTTTAATTTTTCCGCATTCATCATAATGGCGGACGATACCGTAAAAGGCGACATTTTAAGGGCACCGGGAGCCAGGGCCGCCGGTATGGGAGGCGCTTTTACTGCCGTGGCCGACGATTATTCCGCCTTCTTCTGGAACCCCGCGGGGCTTGTCCTTGACAACAACATATCCGGCACACTTCTTTACGATTCGGTCTTCAGGAACAAGGAAAACAACGGAGGTTTCAATTACACCCTTCCGGTTTACGACAATTACACTGCTGCTTTTTCATACATAAAATCCACTTACGATTCCTCGGGATACGAGGACGATACGCTCTATTTTACGGGAGCGGCATGGCTCGATGACGATAAAAAATACGCGGTTGGCGGCAATTTCAAATTCATGAACACCAGCGTCGCGAATTACAACGTATACGGAAGGGCGGCAAGCTTTGATGTCGGCGTCATGGTATTTCCCGACATGCTTGAAAAGAAAATTAGGTTCGGGTTCCTTGCCCAGGACCTGGATGCTGTAATGGTATGGAACAACGGGGTCAACCAGGACATCCCGTACCTGTTCAAGATGGGCACCAGTTATACCTTCGATCCCACCGCGGTGGTGGACCTGGACATAGACATACTTCAGAGCGAGGCGAGCAGATATCACAGCAGGACGGGGATAAATATCGGCGGGGAAAAATGGTTCATGAACAGGATAGTTGGAAATTTCGGGCTAAGGGCCGGTTTTGCCTGGCGCGAGGCCTTTAATCCAGATTATAATTTCACGTTTGGATTGTCGTACGCCAGGGAGGATTTCACCCTTGATTACGCGTACGCTCCCGGCGTGGACAGCCTCGGTGAGACCCACAAACTCGGATTTACATATTATTTCGGCACAAGGGAATCTCTCAGGCAGGCTGAACAGGCGACGCAGACCGCAGCAGCAGCGGTTACCGGCACAGCCGGGGTGGACGCAGCCCTTATGCTTGAAAAATTCAGGAACATGGACATGTCCATTACATCCAAATACTTCTCTCCGAACAACGACGGCGTCATGGACAGCGTGGATTACATATTAAGGAACAATCCGCCGGATTATAAAGGCATAGACTGGTCGTTTATCGTCACAAACCAGAAAAACGCGGTTGTGAAGACGCTGAAAGGGACGGGGGCGCTTCCATCAATGTTCACATGGCGCGGCGACAACGACGACGCGGTCACGGCCTCCGACGGGGATTATACCGCCACGCTGACCGTGAATTATCTTGGGACTGAACTGTGGAAAAAGTCAAGGGTCGTAACCCTTGACAACACAGCGCCGGCGTTCGACGTGGCTTTATCACCGAAAGTTTTCGCCCCTACAAAAGGCAGCTCAATAAAGGAGCTTACGCTCGACATCAAGACAAAGGCTCAGGATATAAAGTCATGGCAGCTGGTGATCATGGACGACCAGAAACATTCCATAAGAAAAATGTCCGGCGACGGGCTTACCGCAAGGCTCTCATGGGGCGGCAAAGACGCCCTTGACAACCCGGTGAAAGACGGCCAATATTCGGCAAACGTAACCATGTATGATTATGCCGGCAACAGCTCTTTTGTTTCTGAGCCTTTCACCGTGGATACAAGGGTTGCCGAAATAAAAATAAAGTCCGACCCGAAAATGTTCGTGCCCGGCAAGGAAAAAGCAGTTTTCTCCCTGGATTTTTCCGAGCCGCAGCTTGTAAAATCATATGATTTTGAGATATTCGGGAACGGCAAAAAGCCGATAAAGGCATTTGCCAACAGGACGGTGGCCATGAAAAAAATCGCCTGGGACGGGACCGACGATTCATCGAAGCAGGTCAGGAAGGGAGCGGCTTACAGGTACCATGTGACGGTCCAGCAGAAAAACGGCATCAGGAACACCGAAGAAGGGGTGATCCAGACGTCGCTGCCTGAATTCAAGGACGCCGGGATAGAGCTTACCCTGGCGGCCATTGATTTTACGGCCGGAGACTCGACGATCCCGGCCGATGAAAACAGCAGCCTTAACCAGGCGGCCGAAGCCGTCAAGAAATATGCCAAAGAGTATTATGTTTACGTTAAGGCATACTCGACGGACGGGGGCGGGGCCGACGGCAACATGAAATTATCCATTACCCGCGCAGAAGCCGTGCGTGATTATCTTGTCGCCGCCGGAGTCGCCGAAGCCAACATATATGCTGCCGGATACGGCGACTGCACATACGTCGGCAGCCTTACAAAGGACGAACTGGCAAAGGAAGGGAAAAGGGTCGAGGTCGAACTTTTGACCAAATAACCCAAAAAGCAATTGATTTTAAAATGATACGATATTATAATTATTTTTACCAAACCCGTGATTTAAGGGTTAAAGGAGCTTAAACTTGGATGCCGAGGAAAAAAAGCTTTATATAAAGCTCGCTTACGGTTATTACCAGAACAAGGAATACAAAAAAGCCCTCGACCTCTATGAAAAAATATACAAGGCCGATACGGAGGATTTCAACGTATTGAACATGCTTGCCGACACTTACGTCAAATTGAACATAAAAGACAAGGCCATTGAGGCGTATATTTCAACCATCACCATCCTTGAGCGCAAGGACCAGCATGAAAAAGTGATAAAACTCTGCAAGAAAGCCGCAAAAGTTTTTCCTGACGACCAGCGTGTAAAATCGAAACTGAAAAATTCCATCAGGGTGATGATAAATGAAGCTGAAAGAAGGACAACGGCCCATGAGTACGCCGAGGCCCGTTTAATATATGAAAATCTGGCCGAATTTAACAGCGATGAATATCCGATCAATGTGAAAATTAAGGAATTAAACGACGAGGAAGCGGCCTATACCGCAAGGTCAAAAAGGCAGGAAGAGTCAAAAAGAGCCGAGGCTCCCCAGGATTCACAGAAGGACCTGATATCCAAATTTGACAGGATGGCGCAGAATTATATTTTAAACGGCGACTTCGACGGCGCGGTTGAAACTTATATAACGGCCCTGAAGCTGGCTCCGGGAAACGAGGACCTGCGCGCAAAGCTGCATAAAGTTTACCTGACAATTGCCCAGGAGTCACAGGGCGAGAAAGTATGGGAAAAGCTTGATAAAAATCCAAGGGATAAAATGGAAGAGGCAAAGCGTAAGGCAATGGAGGAGCGGCAGGCGCAGATAATGAAAGAAGAAGAGGAACGCGCCAGAAAAATGCTGGAAGAAGAGGCAAAGCTGCAGTCCGAATATGAGGCGCAGGAACTGGCCATTATACAGGCCGCGGCAGACGAGTTAAAGCACAAGCTTGAAGAGGCGCAAAAGACGGAGAAGCTTAAGGAAGAGGAGATACAGAGGATAACACGGGAGCAGGAAGAGAAAAAACGGGAGCTCCTTGAGAAATTAAAAAAGGAAGCCGTTGAAAAGTTCAACAGGCAGAAGGAAGCCATCAGGGCGCAGGTTGCCTCAGCGCAGCAGGAAAACAAACCTGAGACGGCCGGCGATGAAAAGATTTTTGCCCCGAGGCAGGTTTCCACAGCCGACCTTATGGATAACCTGAAAAAAGCCTACGAAACCCCGAAAGTCGGCTTCCAGGAGCCTGAAGCTGAAAAGATAAGGCAGGAAATTCAGGAAAAGGCAAAGGATATCCCCCAGGCAAAGGCACCTGAAGAAGCCGCAAAAAAGGAAGCCGTGGAAGACAAAAAGGAAGAAACCGCCGGCGGCGTGGAAAATCCGGCGCATCATATTGAAGAGATACTGGTCAACGACGAGACCCTTGATTCACTAATCACCATGTCGTACATATATATAAACCAGGGGGTTTATAAGGAA